>Ga0194134_10001174_pt1 | contig 36355 bp, 25 predicted proteins | sample TA2KigOff0mmetaG_FD_148602 | JGI IMG/M metagenome (GOLD analysis project Ga0194134, IMG submission 148602) | Freshwater microbial communities from Lake Tanganyika, Tanzania - TA2015056 Kigoma Offshore 0m | ecosystem: Environmental > Aquatic > Freshwater > Lake | place: Tanzania: Lake Tanganyika... | reverse complement strand
GTACCGATTGCGCTTGCGGTGAACATTGTGCGCGTCGCGTCACTCGGTGTGCTTTCGCAGTTCAATCGCAATTTCATCGATGGCGAGGTCCACGAGTTCATCGGTGTGTTGTGGCTGATTCCAGGGTTGTTCCTGTACATGGGGGTCTTGTGGCTCATTCAGCGGCTCATGGTGGAGGATGGACCGCGGGGGGCGAATGCTGTTTAGCGGATCCATCCGATGGGCATTCGCTGCACTGCTCGGCGTGCTCGTGCTGTCATCCATCGCATTCCGTGCGAGCGTCGCGGCGCTGAATGTCTACCTCCGCAAGGAACCCGTCGCGCTACGGGAGTCGTTCGACACCATTCCCACCAAACTTGGTCGTTGGCGGCGCGTTGGACAGGACGGGCGCATGGGCGATGCCATGGTCGAGAGCCTTGGTACGAATCAATATCTCGATCGGCATTATGCGCTCGATGGCGATCCTTCCAAAGGAGTTCTTCTCCTGCACATCGCCTACTACACGGGCATGGTCGACGCAGTTCCCCACGTGCCCGAACGCTGTTGGGGTGCGGCGGGCATGCTCATGGTGAAGCAGCCGCACGAGGTCAAGGTTCCCATCGATCGAGCCGAGTGGGATACGCAGTCTGGGCCTCTGCACCCTGTGTCGGGCGACCGATATCCAATCGCGCGCGTGCTGGACCCCGTCACGCGTGTCGAGAGCAACGTTCATATGCCGCTGGGTGAGACGGACTTTTCAGTCACCGTGTTTCAGGAAGAGGCAAAGGCTGGGGTGCGTTTCGTGGGCGGCTATCTCTTTGTGGCGAACGGACGCATGACATCATCACCGTATGTCGTACGGACCTATGCGTTTGATCTAGCCAATCGCCACGCGTACTACTGTAAGATTCAATTCTCGATGGTTGTCAACGATGCGGACGGCGCGGAAGAGCGCTGGACGGCTGCGACAGCCGATTTGCTTGGGCAGGTCTTGCCGTCTGTGATGAAGTGTCTGCCAGACTGGCCCGAGATGGAAAAACTGGAATCCAAGGAGTCCTGAACCATGGCGAATGAGGTCACGAAAGCGCGCGGGCAGTCCCGTCTCAACAAGAAGTTCATCATTCTCATCGGCGGCTTTGTGCTGTTTGTGGGAGTCGTTCTCGCTGGTTTGTGGTGGTACACCAACTTTGCTGCACCTGAGAAGAATGTGAAGCGCGGCGACGATTTGGTCGCGCAAGCGGAGGCACTCGAAGTTGAAGGAAAGGCGGATGAAGCCTACAAGCGGTATCAAGAGGCAATAGCTCGTTATGGTCGCGCGGTCAGCAAGCAGCCGAACAACCTCGCCTTCAGTCAGAAGATGCTCGATGCTGTCAGCAGGATGACCCCAAAGACGGCGACCGATGCTCAGGAACTCTATGGTCGTCGCGAAGCGCTGCTGCAGCGGCGAACCCGTTCTGCACCAAGCGATGCCAATCAGTGGATGGCACTGCTTGACTCGCAGATTGAGCGAGGGCAGACATTTGGACAGATGGACATGTGGCAGGCGGTGGCGACCACTGCGGATGAGGCACTCGACCGAGTGTCGGAGTCGGACCCGCTGTACAACAAGATCCGTTCCATCGGTCTCGCTGCGCAGTTGAACCGAGAAGAACTGCTCACGGCGGAAGATCGCGTCGAGGTCGAGGGTGATGCGCTGGAAGCACTGAAGAGCGACCCAAAGGATGCTGAACTTTGGGCGTCTTTGCTCATTGCCGTTGGGAACGATGTGATTCGCCTTTCCTCATCGAGCCAGAGCGGTCTTGCCAAGACTCGCGAAGAGGAGTTTGCAAAGTTGCTTTCGGAGGCGAAGGCGGCAAACCCAGAGAGTTCGCAGATCGCCATCGTGGAACTGATGCACCTTTCAGCTCTCCGGAGGATCAACAATCCAGCGGCAACGCCTCAGGCCATTCGCAGCGTTCTTGATCCACTGCTGTGGGCAGGGAGCGACCGATCCTCTGACCAGACCGGGAAGGCAAAGGACCTTTCAGCGCGGCAGTTGGTGGAGCTCGCGGGTGTCGTGGGATCTCTGGAAGATCAAGAGGCTGTCAAACGTGTCATCCTTTTGCTCGCAGCAGCAATCGAGAAAGCCGGAACGCCGATTCTTGAGATGAATGCCCTGGCGCAGCTTCAGAAGCGCAGTGGCGAGGTTGATAAGGCGATCGAAACCTACGAAAAGATCGTGGCTATGCCACCTCCAAAGGTGTCGATGCTCGCGGCCTATGCGGATGAAGTTCGTGCAGGTTCTCTCGAAGAGGTGTTCGCACTCAACTATGCGCGATTGGACGAGGGCAAAGATTTGCAGCTTCGAAAGTCGCAGATTGCCGCACTGAAGGCTCTCCGTCAGAGGTTGGTCGGAATCGTCGGAACACGTGATGGCGATCTCGCAACGCTCCGCTGTGATGCAAAGATCGCATTTGCCGATGGGGACTATCTCACGGCCATCACGAAGCTTGAGGACCTCTTTGCACGTCAGAAGCGTGTGCCACCAGAGTTCTACCTGCTTGCAGCTTCGGCGCTCGGTCAACGAGGTGAACAGGGTGCTGCGCTGATCAAAGTCAATCAGGGAATCGATGAGTATCCCGCCATTTCGCAGTTCTATCTTGTTCGTGCCGGTCTTGAGGCGCGGCTTGGCCGTCTCGCCGATGCGAAGCGGAGCGTTCAGTTGGTTCTCTCAGTAGAACCGAGCAATGCGGTGGCCCAGCAACTCGCGGCTGAACTCGCAAAGGTTCGTGGCGACGGTCTGTTGAATATCGCCGATGATGGGTTGAAGGCACTCGGCAACGCAGAACAGTTGGCGAGCGAGGGCAACATGGAAGGTGCGCTCACCATCATCCGGGATGCGCTGACCCGCACACCCGATGACATCCGCCTGAAGCGGACACTTGTGCAGATGTTGCTCTTCCTTGGGAAGCAGGATGAGGCAAAGGCCTCTTTGGCGGTCTATCTCGCCGAGACACCAGAGGACGGTCTTCTCAGGTCGCTCCAGATCCTCGCAGAGATCACGTCGCCCGTGCAACGCGTTCTGGCCCTTGCAGATCAGCCGCTGCCTGATGGCAGCAAGCGGAGTGATGCCGAACGCGCGGTCTTTGTTGCGACCACCATGTTGATGCTCTGCGACTCGTTGGAGAAACGCCTCGAGAGCGTGGCCGAGGCGGATCGAGCGAAGGTGCAGGCGGAACTTGCGCTGGCAAAGGACGCAAGCCAGACGGCGACTGCACGTGCGCTCGAATTGGCACCGGGAGACACCGTACTCCTGGATCGACTCTTCACCGATGCGCTGACAGCGGACGATCAGGCCCGCCTCCAGCAGTTGCTGGTCGTCGCTGAGCAGCATTCGCAAGACAAGACCATCCCACTGCTGATGCGTGGACGAAGAGCTCTGGCAAAGGAAAATTTTTCAGAGGCAGTCCAAGCGTTCGAGCAAGCAACTGCACTGCCTGGAGCACCGGCTGCGGCTTACCGACTCCTTGGAATGGCCCGCGAGCGGAGTGGAGACGTAACAGGTGCACGTGAGGCGTTCTCCACGGCGTTTGATCGAGCGCCGAATGACTCGGCAACTATTCGTTTGTATTCGATGCTGTTGGCGAGGTCTGGTCAGACTGCAAAGGCGCGAGAGGTGCTGCGCAGTGCCATGAACGCCCTGCCCGGAAATCCGGATGTTCGAAATGCCTACCTCGATCTGGAAGCGACGTACGGCAACCGTGCCGGCAGCATCGTGGAGCGCTCACGTCTGTACTCGCTTCGGCCCTCCGACGTGGACAATGCCCGACAGTTGATGCGGCTCCTGATTGAAACGCCCGTGACCCGCGAGCTCATTCTCGATGACAATTCGATGCCCGTCTACCCACAGAAGGAGTGGGATTCGTTGGGCAAGGAACGGCAGGACATGATCATCGCGGAATACGCGAAGCTGTATGCGGAGCGCGCGCAGCAGATCCTTGAGGCGATGTTGCGAGGGAATCCAAACGACAACGGGTCGGTCCGAATCTATGCCGCGGCCCTTCAGCGGGCAGGCCGCGGACGCGAGGGTGCCGACATGCTGCGTTCAGCGGCAGAAAAGCTCACGGGTCCGATGCAGTGGGCCGCTTGGATCGATTTGGGCGAGTTGTACTTGGAGATGGGAATGGGAAGGCAAGCGCAAGAAGCCTTCGACAAGTCGTTGACGCTCGATACGAGTGCAACAAGTGATGCAGCGCTTGCGATAGCCCAGATCTGGTCGAATCGCCGTGTGCCGAGGCAAGCGCTTGAAGTACTTGGGAAGGTCTACGCAAAGGCTCCGACACTGGACCTGGCACGCAACATGACCGCGCTTCGCCTGGAGGTCCGTGACTTCAAGGGGGCAAAGGAGATGAGCACCGAAGTTGCCAGACTCGCAGGCGACAAGATCACATTCAATGATCGATTGTTGGCGGCAGATATCGCCAATGCCGAGATGGATCAGCCAGAGTTCAGCGGCTCGCCTGCCGATGAGGCTCGAGTACTCGGCGAACTGAACAAGTCGCTTGATGAGGCGATCAAGATGGATCCTGCCAATCCGCTCCCATTCATGGTGCGGGCCGCATCATTCCAACGGCGCTTTCAGAAGAGCGGGAATCCCGATCTGGCACGTCAGGCGCTGCAGAATGTGGAACGAGCGATCGAGTTGCAGGGCAACTACTGGCCCGCAACACGACTGCTTGCGTCCATTCACACCGATCGAAATGACATCGCCAGTTCCATCAATGTGTGCAGAAAGTTCGTGGAGCAGAACCCAAGGGCAATAGAGGCTCGGCGGGCACTCATCGCATATCAGATGGGCTCAGGAGATTCTGCGGGGGCGATCGCGACGGCAAGTGCGGCGGTTGCTGAGGAGCCACGCAATCAAACGTGGTTACAGGCGCTCTGCGAGGCACAAGTCGCTGCTGGGAAGAGTCTCGACGCCGCCGCCAACTATCAAACGCTTTACAGCATCACGTCGAATCCCGATTTTCTGATTCAGGCGATTCTCCAGCGCGCGAACAGCTCGCCACCTGATTTGGCCGGTGTGCTGCAGGCGCTTCAGTCGGTGCCCGGGGTTGTGCCGCAGGTGCCATTCTTGCAGATGATGGCCGCCGCTTCGCTCGCTGCCACTGGAGAAACGGAGATCGCTCGCGAGCAGGGTCGACAACAATTGCGCGATCTCGTACGTCTCATTGATCCCTCGAAGGGCGTCAGTGGAGATCAGTGGGTACTCGCCGCAAGCACGCTGTATCCGGGCGAGAAGATGGCGGAATTCGACAAGTTCGTGGCAGAGTGTGCAGGCACTTCACCATCGTCCACACTTCTCGTCGGTGTCGCGCAGCGCTTTGGCGAAACGAGTCCACAGTGGTACGACAAGGCCTTTGATTTCGCGACCCGCGCACTTCAGGCGGCTACGAATGATGAGGAACGTTTCGCGGCGTATCGAATGCTTGGAAACGTCGAGTATCGGCGGAACAATATGTTGAAGGCCGCGGAGTACTTTGAGCAGGCACTCGCGCTGAAACCGGATGACTTACTGCTGCTCAACAATGTGGCCTACCTCGAAGCTGCGGTGCTCAATAAGGTGCCTGAAGCGATTGAACGCGCCCGTCGTGCGCTCGCGGTGAACCCTGTGAACGCGGATCTCATGGACACGCTGGGCTATGCGTTGACGCAGAAGGGCGAGTATCCCGAGGCGATCGGGTTACTGCGACGTGCGTCGCGAGTTCAGGCGAATCCAATGACCTACGCACATCTGGCGATGGCGCAGTTGAAGGGCGGTTTCCGCGAGGATGCGATCGCCTCGCTGACGAGGGCAAAGGCGCTGAAGCCAGATGCGGATGCGCAGCGGGCAATCGATGCAGTCGACCGCGAGTTGGGCGGCAGTGCGACGGGTGGCTGACAACGAAAGGAATTCGAGCATGGTTTCGCCAGCATCAGGTTCTCCCTCGCAGACGACGACGGCCGGTGGGCCGCAGCGACCGCCGAGTGCATCGCGTCCTCAGCCGACCGTCTCTCGTGGAGCGGCGATCGATCCTTTGCGGGTTCTTCAGCAGAACTGGAAGAAGATTCTGTGGTGGACCATTGGTGGTGCAGTCTTCGCTGTCATCTTTCAATTTGGTGCGCAGTTTGTGTACCCGCTCTACAGCGGACAGGTGATCCTTCGTCTTCGTCCTCAGTTGGGTGAGGCAACGGAGATCTTTGGTGAAAACGCGACGCAGGAAGAAACGGTTGCTCGCTTGGCACAGACTGAAGCGCAGCAGATGGTGATGCGCGATGTACTTGTGAAGGCGATTTCGAGCAAGGATGTCTTGAAGACTTCGTGGCACGAGTACTACCTCGATGACAACGGTCAGTTCGTCGTGGATGAGGCCGTCGATGATTTGGAAGACGAGATTTCATCGGGACACCGCCGTGGCACGCAATTCTTTGCGCTGTACTGGAAAGCGCATGTCGCTGGCGACGTGCCCGTGGTGCTGAATGCGATCACAACCACCTATCTCGACATCCTGAACGCCGAGAGCGACCGAAAGTTCAATGGCATCAAGCAAGTGTTCGTGAAGAAGCAGAATGAACTCGACCAACAGATCGACAGCATGAAGGCAGCCATCCGTCGCTTCATCACAGAGGAAGGCATTCCGGCATTCGAGGAGAATGCGCAGCAGTCGCAGCGTGGGCTCGAGGAACTCCAAAGGTTGATTGCGGAGACGACGATGGACTTGAGTCTCGTCAAGTCGCAGCGCGGGCAACTTGATGCAAAGCTGCAGGGACGGCTTGAGCCATCGAAGGACGACATTCAAAAGGCGGAGATGGATCCTGCGCTCATGCAACTGAACAGAGATCTCAATGACCTGACGATCGCGCTCCAAAGCAAGAGGGCGCGCTTCGGGCCGCAGCATCCGGAGGTGCGCTACGCGGAGGAGACACTGAGTTCAGCGCGGGCTCAGAAGGACAAGGCGCTCGATGAGATCGTCCAGCGTGACCTGAATGGTCAGTTCAAGTCCGTGACGGATCGACAGGGCGGACTCGAAGATCTCCTGAAAAAGCAGACCGGCGATTTTGAACTTGAACGCAAGCGAATCGAAGAGCTTGCTTCCCGAGTCGCTGAACTGGAGGCGATGAAGGAACGCCAGGATCGGCTCCAGGAAGAGCGTGGCATCGTTGCAAAGACAGTTGGCGAACTCGATCTTGCGCGTTCGCGTGAGGACTCAGTGCCCGTTGAGGTTGCCCAGCGGGCGCTCACCCCGCGCGAGTTGTTCTTCCCCAATTGGAAGGTTGTACTGCCCGGCGTGTGGGTGCTCGTGATTCTGGTGGGAGTCGGCCTGATCTTCCTCAAGGAGTTCATGGATCAGCGTGTACGTTTCGCCAGCGAATTGGCTGCACTCGCGGGTGGGCGTGTCCTCGGCGTCATTCCTGATCAGAAGGATGATCCAACGGCACCTTCGAAAGTTTCCTTTGTGGTTCGAGAGGCACCGCAATCGGCGCTGGCCGAGTCATTGCGGCAAGTGTCGACAAACATCATCAAGAACCTGGCGGATCAAGGCGGCACGGTTGTGGGCGTGTTTTCAGCTCTCCCCGGCGCAGGTGCAACGGCCGTCATCACCAATCTGGCTTCGAGCGCGCTCGTGATTGGGAAGCGTGTGCTCGTCGTTGATGCGAATTTCAGGCGTCCAGGGCTTTGCACCGCGTTTGGTTTGCCTGAGGGCGGGCTCGGCCTTGGAGATGTGCTGGCTGGCAAAAGCACGCTCGCGGATGTTGTGCAGCACGCTCCCGCAGGGGTGGATGTCGTGGGGGCCGGGAAAAGCCACATGATCGAACTGCTCGACACGCTTCGGATGACGGAAGCCATGAACGGTATGCGTGAGCAGTACGACCTTGTGCTGATCGATACCGCACCAATGGCCATTGCGGCTGAGTCGATGGCAGTCGCAAACCGCATCGATGGCTCCATGCTTGTGGTGCGCGCCATGCGTGATCAGCGGGGACTCGTTGGCCGCCTCATCGGACAGTTGACTGCTCAGCGCGGTCGCTTCATCGGCGCAGTGTTGAATCGACCCGAGCAGACGGCGGGCGGTTACTACCGTAAGAATGCGGAGATGGCGTCGAAGTACTCGGCGGAAACTCCAGCGGAACCTGCAGCGGCAAGTCCAGCAAGCGGAACAACATGAGGATGATTGCACAAGTCACCCCAGTTTTGCCATTGCCTTCGGGGGACTTGTTCGATCGTCCTGCAGTTCAAGAAGTGCTGGTGGATGCGGTCGAGATTTTGAACTCGTTTGCCCCCGTATTCATCGCAGGGTTTCTTGTCACACTCGCGGCGACTCCGGTCGTCCGCTGGCTTGCCTTTGAGTTTGGGGTCATCGACAAGCCTGACGGCAAACGAAAGGTGCATACGGCGCCCGTCGCCTATCTCGGCGGTCTCGCGGTGTTTGTCGGATTCTTGGCGGCGATGTTTGCCGCACTCGTGGCGGTCGATGGTTCTGCGGAGGACCTGGCTCCAGTGCCGCTTTCCATTCTCATCGGTGCAGTCGCTATTGCGCTGACTGGACTTGCGGATGACATTTGGAAGTGGGATGCGCGGTTGAAGATCGCGGGGCAACTCGTCGCTGCTGCTGCGCTGGCGTACTCCAACATCGGTATCGGCGCCGTGACAGGGGTTCTCAGCCCGTTTCTTGGAATGCCCGATGACACTCTGTTCACCGTGGCCGGAACGGATGTCCCTGTCGGAATGCTTTACTACTGGCTCGGTACTGGGTTTCTTGGATTCGTGATCATCGCTGGGTGCAATGCCGCAAACCTGATCGATGGTCTCGACGGTCTTCTGACTGGAAGTGCGACGATCATGTCGATGGGCTTCCTCGCCATGGGGCTGCTTGTGGCATCGACTGTTGCCATTGATAATCCATCGTCGAGCTTGGTCGGTGTGCGTGTTGCGCTCGCTTTGGCGCTCCTCGGAACCACGCTTGGGTTTCTGCCGTGGAACTTCAACCCAGCGATCATCTTTCTCGGTGATTGTGGCAGTCTGCTGATTGGCTATCTCTGTGTCACGATTGTTCTGCTTTTCGGTGAGGATGGACCTCCGAGTCTCGTGGTGGCAGGATTCATCGTTTTTGGCCTTCCTATCGCCGATACAACACTCGCCATTATCCGCCGAAAGGTATCGGGTGTGCCCATGAATACGCCCGATGCACAGCACATCCATCATCAAGTGAAACGCTTCTTTGCTTCCGTGCGGAAAGCGGTCTTTGCCCTCTACGGAATCACCGCTTCTTTCACGCTGATCGGAGTCGCACTGACCGCTGTACTGCTTCTGACAGAGACGCGCGTACTCGTTGTGTATGCCGTCGGTGCTGCTTTCTTCGGAATCCTTGTTGCGGTGGCAGTCAAGATCGCTCTGATTCAGCGGTGGATCGAGCAAACGCTCGAGAAGCGCAACGTGTCCGAGCGCGCGGAAGCAGAGCAACGCGAGATACTCCCCTCCGCCGAAAAGTCGGATCAACTTGTGTGATGCGTCGCGCTGCCGGGCACGCTGCAGATGATCATGATGGCGGGCATGGGCACGAGCCTGTCTTGCTGACCTCCGTGATGAAGCTGACGGCGCCGCAGCGTGGTGACTGCGTCATGGATATGACGGCAGGTCGCGGAGGACATGCAAGCGCCTTCGCGGCAGCGGTGGATCCTGGCGTTGTGATCCTGTTCGACCGTGATGCGGACAACCTGCAGCATGCAGTGGAACGCACTCGCACGGTCGCTCCGAATTCGCGTATCGAGGGCGTTCATGCAGATTTTCGATCTGCTGCAACGGTGATTGCGCAACTCGGCCTTCGTGCCGATGTTCTGCTTGCTGACCTCGGAGTGTCGAGCAATCAGCTGGATACACCCGAGCGGGGGTTTTCATTCCATGATGACGGACCGCTTGACATGCGACTCGACCGTTCGCGTTCGGTGACCGCCGCAGATCTCGTGCGCGATCTCAGTGAGTCCGATATTGCGAGCCTGATTGCCACACTCGGGGAAGATCCATTTTCTCGTGCCATCGCGCGCAAAATTGCACAATCTCGTGCCACTGAGCCGATTACGACGACGGCGCATCTGGCTCGACTCGTGCGCGAGGCATACGGCTCGCGCGCACGATTCTCCAGATTGCACCCTGCAACGCGGACTTTCATGGCTCTTCGGATCGCCGTCAATGACGAGCTGAGAGCCCTGGAGGAACTGCTGGGGTCGATCACCTCAGCGGCGCAAGCGCGCGGAACAGGGTGGCTCTCTGGCGAGGCTCGTGTGGCGATCATCTCCTTCCACTCGTTGGAGGACCGCCAAGTCAAGCGCTCATTCGCCGCGCTGGTGGACGCCGCGTTGGCCCACCGGCTGACTCGTCGGCCCGAGGTCGCCAGCGACACTGAAGTCGAGGCGAACCCAAGGGCAAGGTCTGCGAAGCTCCGAGCCATCGCGCTCGGGACAAGGAAGTCCCTCCCATGACACGAGAGCACAAACTCGCCATCGTCCTCGGCTTCGGGTTGCTGTTGTTCGTCGGCATCCTGATTTCGGATCACTTTTCTGCCGGGCAGCGTCGGCCAACGGCGGATCTTGCTGCAAACACGCAGATCCGTGAAGTCCGACCGAACGCACCAATTTCTATTCAGCCCCTGCAAGTGACAGGAACGGCCGCACCCCAACCCGCCGCCCCTCAGAGGCAGTTTGCCCAGGGTGGCGACACCGTTGCGCTGCCCCAGGGCATCGTTCCAGTTCCTGCATCAAGCTCAGACCCCATCGGAGTCCCTGTTGAGCTTTACACGCTGCGTGAGGGCGAGACGCTTTACAAGCTGTGCCAATCCAAGTACGGAAACGGCAACTTGTGGAAGGAACTGGCTGAGTTCAACAAGGCAACGATTCCAAATCCAACCAAGATGCGTGCGGGAATGACGGTGCGCTTGCCCGCTGTGCATGTGCTGCGGGGCGAGGCGGCGCCCGTGCCATCAATGCAGCAAGTCGCACTGCCACAACAAGCCATGCAGACCCCGGAGAGTGCGGGCATGTCATCGCAGCAGTCTGTGGGGGGCCGTGAGTACGTCATTCAAAAGGGTGACACACTTGGTGCCATCGCTGCGCGCGAACTTGGCTCTGCCAAGAAGTGGGATGCCATCTACCAGGCCAATCGTGATCGCATGAAGAATCCGAGCGACTTGCGTATCGGCAAGGCACTGCGGATTCCTGCCGATCTTTGAGATCACGGCGGTGTTCGCCAAGATCGCTGCAATCATCATCGGTGTGGGCGTTCTCGCCTGCGGAGTGCTTGCACAGCGCCAGCAGCGATATGAGTTGGCGCGCGACATCTCGCGTGCGCATTGGCGGATGCTTGAACAAGAACGCACGCTTTGGGCGCTGCGCACCGAAATCGCCCGTCGCACAAGTCCAGATGATGTGCGTACGGCTGTGCAGCGGCTTGACAGGCGTTGGCGCGCGATTCCCTACCGATTGGAACCGGTGCGGCTCGATGCAGTGGAGAGTGCGCCGCCACCGCGCCGCACGGAAGTGGGCGGATGAATGACGCGATGCGAATCCGCGCGTGGACCCACTGGGTCATCTGCATCGTTGTGCTTTTGATGACCGTTGCTCTGGTCCGCGTCACTCAACTGAAGACGCTTCCGCCGAACAAACTCTCGCCCGCGATGGGTTCGCGTACATCGACCTCGGTGGAACTTGCAGCGCGAGGGCGGCTCATGGATCGCCGTGGGCGCATTCTTGCCACGAGTGTCGTTGGGCATCGACTCTTCGCAGATCCTGCGACCATCTGGAGGTGCGGACATGAGAAGATGGAGGCCGGACTTCGCAGTGATCCGCAAGCGCTGCCAACGGCGGATCCGTTTGCGGAAGCTGCCCTTGCGCTCTCGACGGTCCTCGGACGACCAGCCGCCGACCTGGAGGCGATCTTCCGTGCGCGTGCGGATGATCGATACGTCGTGCTTGATGCCGATCTCAATGACATGGAACTCGACGGGGTTCGCAGCCTGAAGATCGAAGGACTCGGCATCGAATCAAAGCTTGTGCGCGAGTATCCGCAGGGGTCCGTGGCTGCCCCGCTGATTGGAAAGGTTGGCTTTGAGCACAAGGGACTCTCGGGATCCGAGTTGGCGTTTGAAAAGCGGTTGGCAGCGGTGAACGGTCGGCTGACATTCCTGCGGGATGTGCGGCGAAATGTGCTCCATATTGATGATGGCGATTTTGTGCCGGCGGATGATGGTTCCGACATTCGCTTGACGATCGACATGGTGATCCAAGACATCGCCGAACGGCGTCTTGCCGAGGCTGTGCGCGAATACAACGCGGGTGGTGGTCGCATCATCGTCATGGATCCGCACACGGGCGATGTGCTCGCGATGGCCGACATCCTGCAAAGCCGAGCAGGCTGGAAGGAGATCACCACCGATCCATCACGTCGCATCGATCCGGCGCTCGGTCGGAACCGCTGCCTGAGTGATCCCTTTGAGCCCGGGTCGACATTCAAGCCGTTCGTGTGGGCTGCCGCCACAGAACTTGGCATCTTCACTCCAGAAAGCAAGTTGCAGACACCCAGCGCAGGTCCTTACCGCACATCGTTCGGACGGGCGATTCGTGATGTGAAGTATTACGGTCCGGTGTCATGGCGGACAGTGCTGGTGAAGAGCCTCAATAGCGGTATGGCGATCGCCGGCGAACGCATGACCTTCGATCAAATGCGTGGGACCGTGATTGATCGCTTCGGATTCGGCAAGCCCAGCGGGCTTGGACTCCTTGGCGAGACCAATGGGCTGATCACACCACCGTCGGCATGGTCGAAGTACACGCAGACTTCCGTTGCGATGGGACATGAGATCGGTGTCACGCCCGTCCAGATGGCGCGTGCGTTCAGCGCATTCTGCAATGGCGGATATCTGCCGCAGCCGCGACTTGCGCTCCCGGATGCAACAACAGCAAGCGCAGCTCCGCTCAATCGGACGCAGGTGCTTCCCGCTCGTATCGCGCAGGAGTCGAGGAGTGCGATGGAAGGCGTGCTGGTGGAGGGCACCGGGCGTCGTGCGCAGAGCGCGCTTTACCGCATGTTCGGCAAGTCAGGTACCGCGCAACTTCCCAAGCCAGCGGGGCAGGGGAAGGGCTATTTCGAAGATCGTTACGTTGCCAATTTCATTGCTGCAGCTCCCTACGAGGATCCGCGAATCGTCGTGCTCTGTGTGATCGATGATCCCGACAAGCGAAAAGGACACTTCGGCGGTTCGATCGCTGGCCCTGTCGTTCGCGATGTGGTGGATGAATCCCTGCAATATCTCGGCGTGAAGCCTGATCAGTTGCCCGAGCGACGCGCATCGATTCTTGCCACGGGGCAGGATCTTCCCGCCGATGCGAAAGAGCGCGTTTCGGCTGCGCTGATCTTTACGGATGTGGCCAGTGATGGAGATCTCGCCGCCGAATCGAGCCCTGATGCGCCAGCGGCACCGGCACGCCGCAAGCCGACGCGCACCGCTGGACAGTCCGGAGGCAAGTCCGGATCTGGCAAGTCGTCGGGAACACAGCGCACCTCATCTCGGTTGCCGACCCGCTGACAATCGCCGTCGGCGTCACTTGCCTTTGGGCGGTGCCATCTCATCTTTCGAATAGGGCATCAATCCTCGGATTCGATTGATGATCAGCTGATTGTCGCTCACAAGTTTCGTCACCTCATCGGGGCACTTTCCTGTGGCGCGTCCAGCCTTGCCCGACGACTTCGCCTGCTTCATCGCCTTTTCAGCGTGATACATCGCGATGATCCCGGGCTTCCCTTCCTTTTCCAAGGCTTCGGTCATCGCCCGCTGCCAGCGCGGGTTCTTTTGAAGAATGTCATTCATTTCCAGTGCCAGGCGTGCCATCCGCTCCTGCGCTTTGCAGTACGCATCGCTCTCGGCAATCGAAAGCGTGTTGCCAGTTGCCATCTTGTCAATCGCATCCGCCTGCGCTTGGAACGAGGCGCCAAAATCACGTGCATACTTCGCCATGTCGACGGTCACGACGGGCGGTGCGACAGTCGGCCTCGCAGGAGGTGTGTACATCGTGTCGCCTTCCGCCACTTCCATCTCCTCCGAATCTGCGCCGCCATTGCAGCCCAGAACAAGACAGCACATCAGCAGGCAGGGGATCATCATCCGCATAGGTAGTTGTCCTCCGATTTGACTTCAGACGCCAAGCAAAAGCCGCCCTGGATTCTCAAGGCAGTCCTTGACATGGACAAGGAATCCAACGGCCTCCGCTCCATCAATGATTCGGTGGTCATACGAGAGAGCCAGATACATCATCGGTCGAATGGCGACCGTACCCGCACGATGGGGATCTTCGACAGCGCGCTTCTTGATCGCATGCATGCCGAGAATCGCCGACTGCGGCGGGTTGAGGATCGGCGTGGACATCAAAGATCCATACACCCCGCCGTTGGAGATGGTGAAGGTGCCACCGGTCATCTCGTCGACTGACAGCTTGCCATCGCGCGCACGCAGCGCGAGGGACTTGAGCTCACGTTCAATGTCCGCCAAGCCCATCCCTTCGGCATTCCGAAGAACGGGGACGACCAGTCCGCGGTCTGTGCCGACGGCGACACCGACATCCGTGTAGTCGTGGTACTCCATCTCGTCCCCCACGATGAAGGCATTTGCGCGCGGATACTTCTGGAGTGCCGAGACACATGCGCTGACGAAGAACCCCATGAACCCAAGGCCGACGCCATGCGCCTTTTCGAAGGCTTCCTTGTGCTCACTGCGCAGGCGGATCACCTCGCTCATGTCTGCTTCGTTGAAGGTCGTGAGCATGGCGGCAGTTCGCTGCGCCTGCACGAGCCGTTCAGCCACCTTCTGACGCAGTCGTGTCATCTTCTCTCGCCGAACGCCGCGCGAGCCGCGTGGCGAGGCGCTCGGTGCGGATGGCGAAACATCGGAAGCGGAAACACTCTCCAGATCGGCTTTCATCACGCGCCCGGATGGTCCTGTCCCCTCGACGGAGCCCAGATCGATGCCGCGCTCCGCGGCCATCTTTCGTGCGACGCCGGAGGCACGCGCCCCGCCGGATGCGCGCGCACTTCCAGAACGAGTGCGATCCTCAGAAACAGCTGATCCAGCCGGCTTCGTCTCAATCACCTTGCTCTTGGCTTGAGGCGAGGCCGCCGCCCCGGCGGGCCGAGCAACGGACTCATCGATTTTCGCAACAAGTGTGCCGACCTTCTGCTCCGAGCCACTCTTGGCCACGACCTTGAGTGCGCCTGCTGCAGGCGCAAGCAACTCCAGCGTCGCCTTGTCCGAATCGATCTCGTTCAAGAGTTCATCCTTCTCCACCCACTCCCCGTCGGACTTTCGCCACGTGCCGAGCGTGACCTCCGTGATGGATTCGCCTGGACTTGGGATCGTGACATCAACCATGTGCTGCTCCTTGCATCAACGCTTCTGTGCAGTCGTTCGGCGGCTCGCTCCAGATCGCTTGCCCCTTGTCTGCGCCTTCTCCGCACCGGAAGCGGGGGAATCTTCGGAGGGATCTGCTGTTGGCACATCGGGCTTTGTCGCAGGCTCCTGCAGCGCTTCTTTGCCATCAACGACCGTTTGGGTCGCCGCTGCCAGCGTTGGGAAGACGTGCATGAGCAACGTCTTTGCCTGCTTCTCATGCACCTTCGTAGATCCGACTGCGGGGGTCGCAGAATCGGGTCTGCCGATGTACTTCAGATTCACGCCAAACAGGTCCAGCATGTTCGCCTGCACAAAGCGGTATGCGCCCATGTTGCGAGGTTCTTCCTGTACCCAGTGCATCTCGGCACCTCGGTAACGCTTCAGGACAGCTTCAACCTCTTCTGCAGGGAAGGGTGCGATTTGCTCGAGACGGACGAATGCACTGCCGCGATCTCCAATCTCCCGCCGCTGCGCATCCAGTTCGTGGAAGATCTTTCCACTGCAGAAGAACACACGAGAGACCATCCCGCCGCGCTGCGCCTCCGCATCATCCAAGACTCGCGCAAAGTGGCCCTGGACAAGTTCTTCGCCCAAACTCTGTGCGGCGGGAAGACGCAGCATGCTCTTGGGCGTCATCACGAACAGCGGCTTTCGGAAAGAGCGCTTCAGTTGGCGTCGCAGAACATGGAACACCTGTGCGGTCGTGGTCGGATACACGCACTCCAAGTTGTGGTCCGCAGAGAGCTGCAGAATCCGCTCGAGTCGTGCGGACGAGTGTTCGGGACCCTGTCCCTCGTACCCATGCGGCAGCAGCAAGACCAGCCCGCAGGCACGGTCCCACTTGATTTCCGCACTCGTGAGGAACTGATCGAAGATCACCTGTGCGCCATTGGCGAAGTCGCCGAACTGCGCTTCCCAGATGACCAGTGCATCCGGATCAGTCTGTGCATATCCAGTCTCGAAGCCGACAATCGCATTCTCCGTGAGCGGGCTATTGCACACTTCGAAACGACCCAGTTGTGTCAGTGGAGAGAACGTGCCGGAAGTCTCTTGGCAGGTGACCACGGCATGGCGATGACTGAATGTGCCGCGTTCCACATCCTGCCCGCTGATACGGACAGCCTTGCCCTCCTGAAGGAGCGTGCCGTAGGCAAGCAACTCCGCGAGCGCCCAGTCAACACGCGTATCGGAATCCAGCTTGCCGCGCGCGGCGACCAGCCGTGCGATCGTCTTGTGCGGCGTGATGTGGTCGGGCACCTTCGACAATGTCGCCGCCACCTTCACCAGCGATGCAAGTGGAACGCCCGTCTCCACATGATCCCACGTGTAGGAATGACCGAGTCCCTTCCAACGGTCCGCGAATGGCTGGACGCTCGGCCGCATGGGACTCGCGCGGACTGCGGTTTGCGCAGCATCCATGCGTTCATGGACGGATTGAACGAGCCCCTCCGCTTCGTCCGCGGTGATCACCGATTGCGCAACGAGTCGATCACGGTAGCTCGTTGCCACCGGCGTGTGTGCACGTATCCGCTTGTACAGCAGCGGCTGGGTGAAGGATGGTTCGTCGGTTTCGTTGTGGCCGTTCTTTCGATAGCACCAGAGTTCGACGACTGCATCGACACCGAAGGCCTGACGAAACTCGATTGCCATTTGCACGGCCCACACGCACGCTTCCGGATCACTGCCATTGGCATGGAAAACCGGAACGCCAAAGCCTTTGGCGAGATCCGAGCAGTAGGCACCTCCGAAGGTGCAGTCTGGGTTTGTGGTGAAGCCGACCTGATTGTTGATGATGATGTGCAGTGCTCCGCCCACGGCGTAGCCCTTCAGCAGCATGAAGTTGAAGCACTCGGCGACCGAGCCTTGACCTGGGAATGATGAATCGCCATGCACCAACACGGGGATCACTTCGCGGCGTTCACCGTCGGATCGGAGATCCTGCTTCGCACGGGTTCGCCCGAGAACGACAGCGTTGATGAACTCAAGGTGCGATGCGTTCGCGGATGCCGTGACTCTCACTTCACCCGAAGCAGTCTTGCGCACGCCGCTGAATCCTTGGTGGTACTTCACATCGCCGCCACCGCGTGAGAAGGATTCGGTCCAGGACTCCTCGAACTCGGTGAGTACTTGCCCGTAGGACTTGCCGAGCCCGTTGCACAGGAGACTGACACGCCCGCGGTGCGCAAACGCGAAGCAGAATTCTCGCGCACCGAGCGCTGCACCGGTTTCGAGTGCGCTGTCGATCATCGGAATCAGCGTTTCGGCACCATCGAGCCCAAACCTCTTCTTGCCGACATAGCGCATGGCCAAGAAGGACTCGAAGGCGTCCGCGTCGATGAGCCGAGCCAGAATGCGCTGCTGCTGCTCCGGTCCGAAGCCCCAACGCCCGCGAGTCTGTTCGATGCGGCGCTCGAGCCACTGTCGCTGCTCGAGGTTCGACACATGCAAGTACTCCACACCGCAGTGCCCGCAGTAGGTTCGCTCCAGTTGTTCGATGATCGCACCGAGTGTCGCTGGGGAAGCGATAGGCAGTGATCCTGCATCGAATGACTGCGCAAGATGGCCGTCATTCAGGCCGAGACTCTCGAGCGTCAAGGCATCTGGGAAAGGGCGGCTTGTGCCGAGTGGATCGACACTGGCTGCGAGGTGACCAAACTCTCGGTAGCGATTGATCAGCGCATCAACACGGCGTTGGTCTTCGGCATGCTGGCCATCGATGGCGCCACTTGTGGCTGATGCGGGACTGGCCGCGGGCGCCGCACCCGTCTCCGCGGCAGCGTCCCCCTCCGTGGGCGCAGGGCGTGACAGCCCGAGATCAAAGCCGGCAAAGAACTGCCGCCACGATGGATCGACTGACTCTGGATTGGAGGACCACTTGGCGTACAGGTCGTCGATGAATGCGGCATCCCAGCTGTTGACCGACTGCTTTGCGGCGCGGTTCGATTCCGACTTGTCGTGCCCGAATTTGGTCACGGATAGCTCCGCAGATGGGGGTCCTCAGCGGTCGGCACAAGCGCCGATCCACGGTCGATGAGTGTAGCAGAATGGACGCAGAACCTTCAGTGTTTGCACCACTCGGCGAACGTCAGAGCAGCGCCGTGGGGTCAATGTCGACGGCCATCAACTCCCCAGGTTTCACAACGTCCCGAGAGCGTGCGGCGGCAATCAGCCGCTGCAGCGCGCCAGCCGTGTCCGAAAGCACTTCGACTTGAACACGCCAACGGTCAGCGATGCGCGCGACAGGGCAGGGGGCTGGTTCTCGTATGCGACTTCCACGGCTCTCCGGAAGCGCAACGAGACCGCCGCGCACAGCCGCAGCGATGCGGTTGGCTTCACTCTGCGAGTGATGACGAACGATGATTCTCGCCATGCGATGCACGGGCGGCAAACCATGGCGTTCCCGCAGTTCCAGTTCACGAGTCGCGAATCCCTCGTAGTCACCTCGAGCGGCGGAAAGAATGGCATCCGCATCGGGCTGGAAGGTCTGAATCACGGCGCGCCCACCTCCACTGCCACGTCCACAGCGCCCCGACACCTGTGCCACAAGCTGATAGGTTCGCTCGCTCGCGCGAAAATCGGGCATATGCAGTGCGGTATCGGCACTGATGACACCGACCATCCGAACCTTTGGAAAGTCCAGCCCCTTCGCGATCATCTGTGTTCCAAGCAACAGTCGAATCTCGCCGCTTGCAAATCGGCCAAGGACCTGATGAAAGTCTTCGGCGCGCTCCATGGTGTCGCTGTCGACGCGTGCGATACCGCTCGCAGCGTGGAGTTCGGGGAACATGCGCTGCAATTCCTCCTCAACCTTCTGCGTGCCAAGCCCAAAGATGGTGACTCGCTTGCTGCACCGCGGGCACAGGGATGGAACGCGCTGTTCTGCACCGCAGTGGTGACAGCGTGTGATGCGGCGTCCGCCCTCTGCCGGAAGTTGATGAACCACCATGCCAGCTTCGCAGTGATCGCACTGCAGTGTCCAACCGCACGCATGATCGGGACATGCGATCCAATTCGCATAGCCCCGCCGGTTCAGCAGCACGATGGCCTGTCCATCGCCCTCCAGCGCGCGCTGCAATCCGTGTTCCATGGACGGCCCGATGAGACGGATGCGGCGATCGGTGTGGAGCATCGATTCCGCGCGGAAATCCACGACATCCACACGGGGTACGACGAGTCCGGGCGCACGTTCGGGCAGTCGATGCAGTGTGGCCACGCCGCGGCGTGTGGCGTTCCACCAACTTTCGAGTGATGGCGTCGCACTCCCAAGCAGCACAGGGCACTCCGCCACATGTGCACGGCGGATCGCCACGTCCCGCCCGTGGTAGCGCGGCGCCTGATCCTGCTTGTACGAGCTGTCGTGTTCCTCGTCGACAACCACGAGTCCGAGTTGGCCGTCGGGAATCGGCGCGAACACCGCGCTGCGTGCGCCGAGTACGACCTTTGGCTCAGTGCTCCCGGCGGCGAGCCACTGCTCGTGTCGCTGTGCAGCGGTGAGTCCCGAATGCAGGATCGCGACGCGATGCTTTGGGAGGCGCGCCATCACGCGACCGGCCGCCTGCGGCGTCAACGCAATTTCAGGAACGAGCCACAACACTGATTTGCCCTGCGCGAGAACACGCTCAGCCAAGCGGAGATACACCTCTGTCTTGCCCGAACCAGTGACGCCAAAGAGCAGATGCTGGCTGAACGCACCGTGGACGGCACCAATGCTCTCCACGATGGACTGCTGTGCGGACGTCAGTGTCGGCGGCGTTCCATCCATCGCAAGCCCACCGCGCCACTTGGCTTGAACGGTGGTCTGATGAATCGCCGTGAGATGCCCGCTTTGGACGAGAGCGCGCACGCTTTCGAGGGTTCGAGCGCCTGCCGCAGCGGCGAGATCGCGTGCCTCACACGGTCTCTGCGCAGCAGGCATGGCGGCGATTGCATCAAGTATTCGGCGGCGCGATGGATGCACGCGGCCAGCCGGCTGCGGATGGGCGAGATCGACCATCAGTCGGGTCGTGCGACCAACGCCTGCGCGGACTGCGGAGGGCGTGATCGACTGCAGCGTCACACCAATCGGGGCGCAGTAGTACGAAGCAACCCACTGAGCCAAACGAACCAAAGTCCGCGGCAGCGGTGGCGTGTCCCGATGCAAAGCCCGCACGGATTTGATCTTTTCCGTTGGGATGTCAGGGCCCGCCAACTCCGCACCGCCGACTGCGACAACAACTCCGTCGACCGAAGCATGACCGCGCCCGAGAGGAACGGCCACATGATCACCGAGGTCAATGGCACCGACATCGGTGGGTACCGAATACACCAGGCCTTCGGGATGTCGATCAATCCCGCGTCCAACAGCGACGCGCACAAAGGATGTTGCCGTGGCGTTCACCGCCGCCGACTGCCCCGCGGTCATCTCGCGCCAACGTCGCCAGCGACGAGCAGTGCGGTGCGTGTCTGTGACTCGCGCATCGTGGTCTCCGTAAGCGGCTTGCCGCTCTCCATCAGTTCCACGAAGCAGTCGAAGAGGTAATCAGAGTCGTGCGGTCCTGGCGACGCTTCGGGGTGGTACTGGACACTGAAGATCGGCTTGGTCCGATGGCGGAAGCCAGCGATGGTGTGATCGTTCAGGTGCACATGGGTTGGTTCGCCGCCCGCTGCACGGAGCGACTCCTCATCGACGCAAAAGCCGTGGTTCTGGCTGGTGATCTCGATCCTGCCCGAGAGCAGATTGCGAACGGGCTGGTTCGATCCGCGGTGGCCAAACTTCAACTTGTAGGTCTTCGCGCCGAGTGCAAGCGCGAGGAGTTGATGACCGAGACAGATGCCAAAAGTGGGTATCTCCCCGGCAATTTCTCGTAGTGTGGCAACGGTCGCAGCGACTGCCGCTGGGTCGCCTGGACCGTTCGAGACGAACAGTCCATCGGGTCGCATCGAACGGATGGCATCAGCGGTCACGTCAAGCGGGACAGCCTGCACGCGACAGTTTCGCTCAGTCAGATTCCGGTAGATGTTGCGCTTGGCACCGCAGTCAATGGCAACAACATGCAGCGGACGCGAGGCGATCCGCATGCAACTGCTGCTGCGCGGCGCCCATTCGCCGAGGCGTTCTTCCCATGTCGATGTGGTCCGCGGGCTGACCGCGCTCGCGAGATCCTGCCCAGCCATCGATGCGCCTGCGCGCGCTGCCGCGACCAATTCTTCGTCGCTGCGCGTTGGGTCACCGCTCAATACTCCATTCATGGATCCCGTGCTGCGAAGTCTGCGTACAAGTGCACGTGTGTCAATCGAATGGATGGCAGGAATGCCGTGCCGCGCGAGCCACTGCGACAGATCCTCCATGGCGCGCTGGTTCGAGCGGATGCGGCTGAGTTCGCGGATCACAAACCCCTGCACCGTGGGGACGGCGCTCTCGATGTCATCAGGGTTGACGCCATAGTTGCCGATCTGCGTTGCAGTCAGCGTCAGAATTTGGCCGGTGTAACTCGGGTCGGTCAACGCCTCCTGATAGCCGCAGAGCGCGGTATTGAAAACAACCTCGCCCAGCGCATGCACCGACGAACCCACCGCACCAAAGCCGATGCCTTCAAACACGCTGCCATCAGCGAGCGCCAGGCGTGCGCCGGCGTGTGCAGTCGCATAACTCACATGACCTTTCTCCATGAAAGATCGATCATACCCCGAGGTCGCTTGCGGACTGATGGCGGTGCGTTTACTCTTGTCGCTCGCCTCGAGGCGGGGTGCACGCAAGGCACTCAAGCACGGCATGGATGCCGCCCCAGAATCGACCACGAACCTCGACCTGATCCATCCAAAGACTTTTGAACACGTTGCCGCCTTTGGCAACCCCCTCCTGCAACCGCCAGTGGAGTACCGCATGACCCTGCCTCTTGGTCTCTCGCGCCTCGTTGTCTCGTCATTCTCGCTGTCTGTTGCTGCCGCAGCTCTGCTGATGCTCGCGTCTACGTCGCAGTCACTCGCGCAAGACCCGGCTGCTCCAGCATCGAATCCCGTACCTGCGACCGGCGACGATGCAAATGCAGCGCTCCTGCGTGCACAAGCACGGCAAGCCATGGCACGGAGCCAATGGGCTCAGGCATTGGACCTTTGGGCGGCTGTGATGGCCCAAGCGCCAGGCGATGCGGAGGCAATGAAGGGGCTCTCCGATGCGCAGGCCGCGCTCAACCAAGGGTCTGCGATCGACAAGGTGGTGGGTGACGATGCGGTGCTCCGCGAGCAAGTGCAGGTGGAGTTCGACAACGCGCTGATCCGAGCGGGAGACTTGTTCAACCGAGGTGACTATGCGGGAGCCGAACGGGTCGCTACGCAGGCAAAGATGCAACTTCAGAAGAGCCGCGCATTGCTTGCGCCAGCCGACTTCGACGCACGCATGAGTCGCGTCGAGGGTGAACTCAGTCGCATCACTGAGGGGAAATCTGCGGAGTCGGATATGGCAAAGGCTGCGCAGAGTGCCCAGTCGCAGCGCGAGGTTGCGGCGCAGGGCAGGGTCGAGTTGGAGCAGCGGCAGAGGACGATCAATGAGGCAATGGTCCGCGTCCGTCAACTGCAGGCAGAGATGAAGTACCAAGAGGCGTTGGAGGTCGTCGATGAGATTCTCTTCCTCGACCCAACGAACGCTTCGGCGCTCGCCATGCGAGACGTGCTTCAGTCCGGCATCCTCTATCGACGCTACTCCGAACTTCAGCGGCGACGATCCTTCGCCTTCGCCGAGTTCGCCGTGGATGCACAGGCGGCGTTCGTTCCTCCCAAGATCAATCTGAGTGGGCCTGGCCCCCGCAGCCTGGATGCACAGATGTCCTATCCAGAGGATTGGCCGGCGCTGTCCGTGCGCCGCGAGGGTGCGTATGCAGCGTCTGGCTACCGTGATTCGGATGTGGACAGAAAGGCCATCGCCAAACTGCTCGAGAAGGCGACTGTCGACTTTCCCGAGTCACCGTTCTCATCAGTCATCGAGTTTTTCCAGACAGAGACCGGGCTTCCCTTCTATGTCGACTGGAAGTCTTTGGGCGCATCGGAACCGATCATTGAGCGCGACTCGACGGTCACTCTGACCATGCCAGCGCCCATCTCGTGGGCCGCGGCACTGGACATGGTGCTGCGATCGACAGAAGATGCGGATGCGGCGGCGAACCGCGATGGCGCGGCGAATCGTCCAGATTGGATGGTGGAAGGCGGCATGGTTGTGATTGCTTCGGCAACAGAACTTGCCCTGCGGCGAGTCACGGTTGTTTACGACATCCGTGATCTTCTCTACATCGTTCCTTACTTCGATAATGCGCCGAACTTCAACTTGGATGCTGCGCTGAATCAGGGTGGCGGCGGCGGCGGCGGATTCGGCGGCGGCGGCGGTGGCGGCGGCGGCGGATTCGGCGGCGGCGGCGGCGGCGGATTCGGCGGCGGCGGCGGTGGCGGTGGCGGTGGCGGTGGTGGTGGTGGTGGCAGTCTGTTTGGCTCGGGCGGCGATGCCGGCATCGAGGATGAGCGTGAGCAGACGCTGACGCGCTTGAAGGAACTCATCAAGTATCTGGTTCCGCAGGCACTTTGGGACGCTGGTGGACTTGGCGAGAGCCGATTGGATGACTTCTCCGGCAACTTGATCGTGACCGCTACACCGCGCACACACCGCAGCATCGTCGACTTGCTCACTCAGTTGCGGGCGGTGCGCGCGATTCAAATCAATATCGAGTCGCGACTCATCACGGTGGATGTGCAGTTTTTCGAGCAGATCGGTCTCGATTTCGATCTGTACTTCAATGCCAATCCGGCGATGTTTGACTCAGCGCTCGCGCAAGACCCAAACTTCCAGCTGTCCCAGTTCTTCTTTCAAAATCCGCCCGGACCTGCGCCACAAGCCGGCAACCCGCTGTTTGGCACGCTGAAGAATCCAGTCGTGTTTGGCGGTGTGACGCCTACACCCCCAGCGAACACGGCGGCAACCGGTTCTGCACTCGGAGTACCAAATGCGACTGGCGGGATCACGTACACCCAACAGGGCATCTATGAACCGATTGGCGTTCGACGAGATGGTCAGTTGTATCCGGGGGCTGGAGCGTCCAACGGCATGTCGCCGGTCAATGTGCAGCAGCAGGGATTGCCCCTCATTCAGTTACTCGGAGCAGGACTCAAGGGCACCGTGGCAACGGCAGCTTTGGCAAATCCCGCCCTGACTGCTGGGTTTACATATCTGGACGATGTGCAGGTCGACCTGCTCGTGCAGGCAACGCAGGCTGATCAGCGTTCTATGACGCTCGTTGCGCCTCGGCTGACGCTCTTCAACGGATCGCGCTCGTGGATTTCTTTTGGTGGCGCCCAGTCGTACGTGGCGAATCAGCAGGCAACGACGGGCGATGGCGCTGGCGCGTTCACGCCGGTCATCTTGCCGTTGTTGACAGGATTTGTGCTCGATATCGAAGCGGTGACCAGTGCGGATCGGCGCTACGTGTCGATGACGGTGCAGTTTGCACAGAACATTCTGATCAAGTTCACGACCGCATCAACACAGGGTGCGGTTGGAGGCGGATTTACGGGCGGTCGTGGTGATCAATTCACAGCAACCTTCCAGTTGCCCGAACTTGCCGTGACGCAGATCAACACCGCGGTCTCGTGCCCCGACAAAGGAACGGTGCTGCTTGGTGGCCAGCGAGATGTCGGTGAAACGGAGATCGAGGTCGGTGTGCCCGTGTTATCAAAGGTGCCGTTCGTGAATCGCTTCTTCACCAACTCGGTGACCAGCAAGATTGAACGCACGGCGCTGCTCTTGATCCGTCCCGAAATCATTATTCAGCAGGAGGCAGAGGATCTTCTGTTCCCTGGGCTGGGTGATCAGCTGAGTGGTGGCACCCAAGGAGCGCGTTACTGATCATGGCTTCCGAGACCCCACGGCTTCGCTGCTCGTCGCAAGGTTCGGTGTTGGTTGTCGAGTTTGCAGATCGCGACGTCCTTGATGACGTAGCCATTCGCCAGATCAATAGCGAACTGGTCCGTCAGATAGAAGCAGCCAAGACGGTGCATGTGCTCATCTGCTTCCGCGGAGTGGAGCACCTGTCCTCCGCTGCGCTGGGAACGCTGATTACGGTCAACAGCTTGGTGAAGAAGCGGAGCGGTCAGCTTCGCCTCTCGAACATCAAGGGAACGATTCTGGAAGTCTTTCGCATCACGAAACTCGATCGACTCTTCCAAATCCATGACACATCTGAGCAGGCGTTGGCAGCATTCCCGAAGAGTTGAGTGCTGAGGTGTGCGGGCCGCATGCCGAGCGTTGAATGATCACATGATGAGCACCAGCAACACCGGATTTGACAGTGGCAATGTGAATGTCTCCGCGTCGGCGGAAGAGTTGGAGGTGCTGCAGACTTCTGTCGCGTCGGCGCTGACACGGCACGCGTACGGTGAACATGCCCTCTTCTCGATTCGACTTGCCATCGAGGAAGCGGTGATGAATGCAATTCGCCACGGCAACTTATCCGACCCGGCAAAGACAGTGGAGGCTCGTTGGTCCGTGGGTGCTGAATCGGCGACGTTTCACATCATCGATCAAGGCGAGGGATTTGACCCTGCTGCCGTTCCTGATCCAACGCTTGATGAGAACCTTGAGATTCCGTCGGGGCGCGGGTTGATGTTGATTCGCGCTTACATGCATGAAGTGCGGCATCATGGTTTGGGCAACCACTTGGAGATGACCTTCCGCCGCGAGGCAGTGGCGTGAGTGCGGGCGTTGTGGGTCGGGTTCTTCGCTGTGGCGTCATCGGCGTCGGGCGAATGGGACGCCACCATGCGCGTTTGTGTGCCACCATGGATGGACTCGAACTCGTTGGTGTCGTCGATGCATCCGAATCGCGACGTTCCGACATGAAGGAACAGTACGGCTGCGGCGGTTTCGAGATGCTCGATGACCTTGTGGCAGCCGGCGTCGATGCCGTCGTGGTCGCCACGCCGACGGTCACGCACCGGGAGATCGTCGAGAAACTGCTCGCCGCTGGCATCCATTGCCTCGTGGAGAAGCCGCTGGCACCTGATGAGGCGCAGGCACGTGCGCTGGCAGAGGCTGCACGCAGAAGCACGGCGATTCTGCAAGTGGGCCATGTTGTTCGGTTTGATCCGGTGATGGTTGCCATACGACAGTTGGAAGGTCTCACGCCGCGCTTTGTTGAGGTGGACCGCGTTTCACCCATGACATTCCGATCGGTGGATGTAGGTGTGGTGCTGGACATGATGATCCACGACCTCGATGTACTCATCATGCTGATGGGCGCAGAGCCCGAGGAGATTCACGCGAATGCCGTCAGTGTTCTTGGTGAAGCGGAAGATGTTTGCAACGCACGATTGGTCTTTCCACCTGGGCAGGATGGGATTCGGTGCACGGCAAATGTGACGGCCAGTCGGTTGGCGCTCAAGACCGAGCGCAAGATCCGAATCATCAGTGAAGACACCTATGTCTCGGCGGATTTTGGGGATCGCAAGGGCACAGTGGTCCGCAAGGCAGTCAATGCTGAACAGCTTCGCGCGATCCGTACGCGTTTCGAGGCGGGCGAGGATCTGTCTGGGCTGAACTATCTCGAGCTCGTCAAGGTCGAGCCGCTTCAAGTCGGTGCGGGAGAACCGCTGAAGTTGCAGTTGGAGGATTTTGCAGGAGCGATCCGTTCTGGCGGACGTCCGCTCGTTGATGCGGAGGCTGGGTTTGCCGCCGTGCGGACCGCAGAACGAATCGTGCAGGCGGCGCGACGTGCAGGCGCGCGTCGGGTCTGACCATGCCGCGGAGTGAGCGACTGCCGCGTTACGGCAGCCACTTGTCCGTGGCAGGAGGTCTGCACTTGGCGGTCGAGCAAGCCAAAGAGCTTGGACTGCGCTCTTTGCAGGTGTTCACTCGAAATCAGCGCCAATGGAATGCACCGCCGCTGCGAAAGGATGAGATCACCGCATTCGCAGCTGCTCGCAAGAGTGCAGGACTCGACGCGCCGAGTGCCGTCGTCAGTCACAACTCGTATCTCATCAATCTCGCTTCACCGGATACTGCGCAGCGGCGTACATCGATCGCGTCACAGCGGGCGGAACTCGAACGCTGCGAGGCGCTCGACATTCAGGCCTGTGTGCTCCATCCCGGTGCGCATCTTGGAACGCCCCGAAAGCCGCGTGAGCCGAACCGCCTCGGAGAGCCGCCCACCCCTGATGAACGAAAGGGGCTTGCACGGATCACAGCGAGCATTCAAACACTGCTTCGTGAGACACGCGGGGCACGCGTGCAAATCTGCCTCGAAACCACAACGGGCGCGGGCACCAATCTCGGCTTCGATTTCGCACATCTTGGGCACATCATTGGAAATGTTCAGGAGCCTGATCGAGTCGGCGTATGCATCGATACATGCCACATCGTCGCGGCCGGCTACGACATGTCCACTGCGCAGCGTGCAGCCGATGTGCTCGGGCACTTCGACGCGACTGTTGGCCTTCAGCATGTGCGTGTGGTGCATGTGAACGATTCCGCTGGACCGCTCGCCTCGCGGCTTGATCGACATGCGCACATCGGTCAGGGTTGCTGTGGGGATGCGTGCTTTCGGTCTATCCTCACGCATCCCGCCTTGGCAAATGTGCCGATGATCTTGGAAACACCGAAAGACGGCGAGCGTGCAGGAAGCACCAAGGGAGAGCCGTGGGACATCATCAATATTGCTGCGCTTGAACGCATTCGAAGGCGTGGCGCACGGCGTGTCGCAAGGATTCTGTTCGTGATGGCGTGTTTCGTCGTCGGTCTTGGCGACGTGGGCTGTGCATCTCGGCCGAAGGTCGAAGGCAGTCCAGTCGGATCGCAGGCAAGTGCGACACGCGGCGAACCGAGCCCCGCAGAGCAACAGCAACTGCAGGGCGGTTCGCGTGCGGTCGCGGATGGTCGCCTCGATGAAGCACTCGCACAGTTTCAGGCGATACTGCAAACCAACCCCAAGTTGCCGGAGGCGTTCATCGGCATCGGTGATGTGCGTTTCGCACAGGGGCGATACACCGAGGCGGAGCCAAACTATCGCCACGCAGCCACGCTGGATCCGGAGGATTTCAACGCGCAGTTTGGACTGGGGCGATCCCTGCAAATGCTTGGGCGCAATGCAGAGGCGATCACTGCGTATCACCGTGCACTTGTCGTGGATTCGCAGAGTGCCGAAGCGAACGGGAACATGGCGACCGCGTATCTCTCGCTCGGTGATGCAGCCGTTGCGATGCAGTTTGGAGAGCGTGCGGTCGCGCTCGATCCAAAGAGCGGAGCAGCGCATGTCAATCTGGGCGTGGCATACGAGCGTCTCGGACGACCTGCAGATGCGATCACGCAGTATCAGGCTGCAGCGGAATTGATTCCCGTCACACCTCAACTCCTCATCAATCTCGTGAATGCATCTGTGGCGGACGGACGCTTTGAGGAAGCGATTGCGACCGCCAAGACCCTGACGCGCCTTTCGGAACGCCCAGAGTCCTTTGAGCGTCTCGGATGGGCGTTTTTTCGCGCAGGGCGTTACGACGAATCAGGAGCTGCCTATCGTCAAGCGGTCACCTTGGACCCCACTTACTGGCCCGCATGGAACGGCATCGGCGTCAACGCACTCAATGCGTGGATCCGCTCCGACAAGCGCGACAGCGATGCAGGGAACGACGCACGGCGGGCCTTTCGATCGTCGTTGCAGGCGAACCCGGATCAGCCCAAGATCGTCAAACTGTTCACCACCTACGGTCTCTGAGAACACTCCATGCCACAGCCCGACCTTCTCGAATTCTTCGATAGTCCAGCGACGACCCCGTTCCTCATTGAGCATGTTCAGGAGGAGTTCACCTCCGTGTGTCCGAAGACTGGTCACCCTGATTTTGCTGCCATCACGCTGCGCTATCAGCCGCGTGCAGTCTGTGTGGAACTCAAGAGTCTGAAGCTGTACTACCAGTCCTTCCGGAATGAGGGGATCTTCTACGAAGCGGTGACCAATCGCATCTGCGCTGATCTGTCGGAGCGAATGAGTCCAGAGTGGCTGCAGATTGTCAGCGACTGGCGCGGTCGTGGCGGCATCCGATCCCGCATCGTGGTGTCATCGGGGCGTGTTCCCCAAGAATGGCTGCGCGCCTGAGCGCTCCTGCGAGGATGTCAGGGCTTGCAAAGCCGAAATCATCAGCGCACAAACGTGCCATATTCAGTCGGGTGTTCGCCGACATAGACGCTGATGTCGCCATCGACTGTGCGGAGCACGATGCGCGCCGTGCCATCGTTGAGCTGTGCACGCAATGAGTCAAGATCATTTCCATTTCGTGAAGAATTCCATTTGCCCTTGAGCACATTGGTCCGAATGGTCCCGTGGACCGCCTCGGCATCGAGCAATCCGCTCGCGTGCGGACCGACTCGCCACGCAATCGATCCATCCTGATTCAAGATCGTCGATGGCTGTTTCAGCGCTGCACGCGTCGATGCTCGCACGTCCCCATTGCTGCTTTCAATGTCGACCCCATCTTCAAAATCGACGACTTCCACATGGCCATCCTTCGTGCGGACGACCACAACACCCATCCGCTCAACTCGTATGTCAATATCCACCGCCTGAAACCAAGGTTGCAGGTGGTCCGTCTTTGATCGAACAATGAATCGTTGCCGATCTCCGTCTGACTCGACGAAATAGTCGACTGAAATGTCCGGCATCGATTGGGAGGCGGTCTCGCCTCTCCCGATGCCGTGGGTTGCACGGCGTGTGATGTACATGGTTGGCGTTCCGCCAGCTCGGCAGCGCACGATGCGAACGTGTCCTGCGAAGTTGTCGACTTCAATGTCGGTGGAACCTAGGACGGGGATCTGGATTTCCTCGTCTTGATGGACATGCCCCTGAAACGTTTGATTCCAGGCTCGGCCGAGACCGTTTCCAAGCCCTGGTCGGCTCTGTGCTGTACACGCCGATATCCCAAGCAACATGGCGCATAAGGCTGCGCAGGACAGCGTGTGGCGACCATTCCAAAGCCCTTTTGGCATGCAGGTGCGCCGGGTTTCAGCTGCAATAAATCGCCTGCTCTGCACGTCCTGCAGTCTAGCGGGCGAAACCTTTACGATCCCGCTTTCACCATGCCGCTGGCTGCCGTCCTGTTGCCGATTGCGCTCCTTGGTCCGCCTCGTGCGCTTCCGCTGCCGCAACCTGCCGCCACACCGATCAGTCTTCCGGTTCAGCACAGCATCGGACCGTCACAGCGTGAACGTCGTGACAAGATGCCCATGTACGCCGCGGCAGCAGATGGTGGAGTGTTCCCATCAGACGATGTTCACGTTGCACTTGCACCCGCTGTTCAGGAGATGCTGAAAGAGTGGGCGCTTCCCATGCGACTCATCATTTGTGTGCGTGCCGCTTCGAATGCACAGGCGCAGCCGCCAGCAGCCACAGTGTTTGACACGCCACTTCAACCGATCGGTTCGTTCGCACTGCAACCGAGCGATGTGAAGGCAACGATCGACTGCTCGCGCGATGGCATGTGGTGGCCCTGCCCCCCTGAGGCGCTCGATGGAGTCTTTGACATGCAGGCGGTCGTTGTTGGTGGCGCCGATGAGTGCAGTCTTGACGCGGTGGGCAACTGGATTGGTGCTTCCGTGCAGTTTGCGCTTGACTCACGAGTGAGCGATCGTGTTCGACTGACGATTGATGGTCGCATTCTGGCAAGCGCACGCGGACCCACTCGGGGTGTCGAGTGGATCGAGCGGCCAAGCCCCCTTCGGTCGTCCGCGCTTGGGCGGGATGTCATGCAGCGCGCGGCTGTTGTTTTTCCTGCGGATTACTCGAATGTGTATGCAAGGCGCCGGGTGTGGCCCACGGTGTACGTGATTCCTCCGCAGGGCGAGTTCGCAACGCAGGTCGAGGCCATTGCGGAAATGCTGCGGGTGGCTGGCGGAAGCGAAGCGTGGCCGAATGCCGTGCATGTGGTGCTTGATCCAAGCGGCCCGTTTGGACATCATGCGTTTGTCGACAGCATGGCCAATGGGCCATGCGCCTCGGCACTGGTGCAGGAGTTGATTCCTGCACTGGAGCAGCGATTTCGGTTGATCTCCAAGCCTTCGGCGCGTCTGCTGCTGGGGCATGGTGCTGGAGGATGGGCAGCGCTTTGGTTGGCAACCGAGTATCCACAAGTGTTTGGCGCTGCATTCGCGAGTTGTCCGGATGCCGTCGACTTCTCAAGCATGGTTGGTGTTGATATCTACCGGGATGAGTCGCTGTTCCTCTCGCCGAATGGTGAGGCGCGTGCAGCGCTTCGGCTTCCATTTGGTCCAAAGCATGATCTTGTTCCCCTTCGCATTGCGGAGGAAGTGCAGGCAGCGGCGGTTGTTTCTCCAGCTGGTCGCTCAGGGACTATCTGGGATGAGTGGGCGGCTCGCTTTGGTTCAACGAGTGCCGGCAGTGGCATGCCACGAAGGCTTTGCGATCCACGGACGGGTGCGATCGATCCGGTGGCGGTCGAGTCGTGGAGTGCATTCGATTTGGCGCGACGTGCAAGGCAAGACCGTGATGGCTCTGCACGGACACTTGCCGCCGTGGCACGCATCCTGGTGGGAGATCGGGACCAGCGCATGCGCGAGGTCGGAGTCGCGAATCTGCAGGGTGCGCTCGTGAGGCACATGCAGACAGCCGTGATAGAAGGGGAGGACTTCCCGGTCGGTCCTGGATGGATCGAAGTCATTGGGGGGGCGGATGAGGCTGATGTTCGTCTGCTTGCGCAGCTGCGCTTCGGCTGGGAGATGCGCGATCATCTCGTACAGTGCGGGCATCAGGAGTGATCGCGGGATCGCCTGCGAAATCTCGAAGGCAATCGATCCACCCCAATGAAGGAAGTGCAGGACATCTGGTTTCGCCGCGCGAAGGAATGTGGCTACAGGGCTCGGAGCGCATTCAAGCTGATCCAAATCGATGAGAAGAAGCGTCTGCTGAAGCGCGGACAACGCGTGCTTGATGTCGGTGCTGCACCGGGCTCGTGGACGCAGGTCGCTGCTGAGCGTGTTGGGCACGCAGGCGCGGTGGTCGCATTCGACTTGAAGATGATCGAGCCGAAGGGATTGCCGCCCCATGTCACGCTCCTGCAGGCGGATCTTGAGAAGATCGAGGCGGATGCGCTCGGTGGTGTTCTGTTCGATGTGGTACTCAGCGACATGGGACCCGACACCTCGGGGGATGCGGCGAGCGATGCGACGCGGTCTGCCCGACTCTGCAATACGCTGCTGGATCGTCTGCCGCAGTGGCTTCGCAAGAAAGGATCGCTTGTGATGAAGGTCTATGAGGGCCGCGAGTATCCCGCACTGCTTCGCCGCACTGAGCAGCTCTTCGACGAGGTCAAGGGGATGAAGCCCGAATCGTCCCGGCGGGAGAGTGTCGAGATGTTCATCGTCGGAAAGGGCTACCTTGGCGAGCCCGCGCTCGGATCGAAGGCAACGGAGGCAGCGCCGCGTGGCTGGTGAGTCTCGACCATCTTGTTGGAGGGCTGCCCCATGAGTCGAGCTCCGAACAGCGCTCTCCTGACCTCACTTCGACTCTATGGCGATGTCGTACTCATGGTGCCGCTGATCGACATGATTCGGCAGGATCATCCGCAGTGCGCGATCGACATGGTGGTCCCGAAAGGTGCGGCGGACCTCGTTCGGCATGATCCACGAGTCCGTCGTGTGTTTGAGCAGCAGCGAGGGAGATCGGGCTACATGCTGAAGACACTGCTGCGAACAGATTGGGCATTGACGCAAAACAGTTCCGATCGCTCTGTGTTGAGCGTCGCCTTTGCGGGTCGGAGGCGTCGCTTCGCTGCAGGGACGGGTCCCGCACGACCACGAGAGTTCTGGAAGCGTTTGCTGTTGACGGACATAGCGCCTGTGCGCGGTGGCAAGCCTGTCATCAAGTGGTGCGTCACGCTTGCACAGGCAGCTGGCATCGAGCCACGCCGCTGCGAGGCGCGTCTGTTCTGGAGTACTGCAGATGAAATCGCAGTCTCCAAACTCCTGGATCCAAGCGGCGGTGCCGAACGCTGCTTCGTGCTGCACGGATTCTCGCGTTACCCCTACAAGGAATGGCCCTTGGAGCGTTGGATCACCGTCAGTGATGCCATCGCGAAACGCCATGGATTGCAGCCCGTCTGGACGGGTGCACCGAGCGATGCCGAGCGAATGCGCGAGGTAGCACAACATGCAGTCGTGCAGCCCGTGCAGGCTGCGGGCGTACTCGGATTGGCTGCAATCTCCTGCCTTCTCTCTCGTGCACGGTTGTACCTCGGTGTCGATACAGCCGTCACACACATGGCTGCGGCATGCAATGTGCCCATCGTGGCGCTCTACGGCCCGACGCCCATCCGTGGTTGGGCACCGTGGAACAACTTCGCACCTGTGGAGTACGACTTTCCGTACGACGGGGGTTCCTTCCGAAACGGACACATCAGCACGCTTCAGGATCGATGGACCCATGAGCGCGACCTTGCGGCTGAGCCACTGGACATGCAGCGCCCGACCGCCTCGATGGCCGCGATATCAATCGATGAGGTCCTTGCGGAGGCTGAGCATGTGCTTGCGCTTCCAGATCTACGGGTGATGGCTGGTGCGCCTCGGGGCGGGTGACCAGTCATTCACAGAGCACTACTATCCACGCGATAGCGCTCGCCTGGGCGCCCGGTATGTGTCAGCGCTGAATCGCCATGCAAACCAAATCTCCCGAGACAGGTGGTGCGGCAGCGGGTCAACCATCCGTGTCCGTGATGTCCCTTGACTTCAAGTCAAAGACCTTCGAGTCCATCTCGCTTGATCGAGTCCCAGATGCGTGTCGGTCGGGGAAGTTCTGTTGGGTCGATCTGCATCTCGATGCCGACGGAGGTGTGCCTGCGGATGCGCTCGTCACACAGGGGCTTTGTCCCGCTCAGGTGCTGAGTCACGCCCGCACCGGAGAGCCTGCGATCCAGTTCTTCAGATACGAGCAGTGCATCCACTTGGTACTCGTGGGGTGTCGCTTGAACGGCGATCGGTTCATCGAAGAGCGGCTCGATGCGATCATTTCAGCAAACGCGCTCGTGACCATACATCGTGGCGAGCCAGACTTTCTGCGTGCAGTCAAGCGCGAATATCTGACGGACTTCGTACGCCACGCGGCAACTCCCAGCTTCCTGCTGTACGAGTTGTGGGACCATTTGCTGGACAATTTCGTACTTATTCAAAAGTCCTTTGAGGACCGCGTTGTGAACATTCAGAAGTCGCTCGCAGGGAGCCCTGATGAGTCCATCTTTCGCGATGCATCCGAACTGGGTTCGCAATTGTTGCATTTCCGAAAGGTGGTGCTGCCCGCGCGGACCGTGCTCACGGACCTCTCGGCGCGAAAGTCCGCGTTTGTGAGCGAAGCATCGCAAGGATTTCTTGGCAATATGGTCAATACGGTGGAACGCATCCTGCAGGACGTGCTGGTGGATCGCGACATCCTTTCCGACTCTTTGAACAACTACATGTCGATGGTGGCGCACAACACCAACAAGGTGATGAGCAAGTTGACCGTGGTCAGTGTGATTTTCCTTCCTTTGACCTTCCTGTGCGGCGTGTATGGGATGAACTTCGAGGTGTTGCCTGAGTTGAAGTTCGAGTGGGCATACGGTGCGTTCTGGTGCGTGGTCATCGTCATTGCCCTCATTCTCGTGCTCTTCATGCGGCGTATTCGGATGCTCTGATGCGCAAGGCTTGGGATGCACTCGTCACTGTCCTGTCGATCGCAGTGGCGATTGCCGTTCCTGTTCGGCTTGCCTTTTCGGTGGATCATCCGCTGCTGGGCATGCCAGGGCTGCGTTTGGTGCAACTCCTGTTTCTTCTCGATCTCATCCTGCGCTTTCGGGCGCGATCAAAAGTCCGTGCTGGATCGTCGCACTCCGCTTCAGCAGGCGAAGGCAGTATCTGGATCGTCGTCGATGCGATGGCCGCATTGCCGCTGCTCTGGTTCAGCGCCAATGCGATCACTGCGCTGCCGCTGGTCTGCAAGGTGCTCCGTGTCGCGCGTTCCATGCATGTCTGGCGGGTCAGTTTGGTGCAGTGGGGCGACTCGCTGAAGCTGGCGTTCTTCGCGTTCTGGCTTCTCATCAGTGCGCACTGGCTTGCGTGCATTTGGTCCACGATCACGCCCACCTATGAAGGGGACGGACCAACGCGCTATCTGCAGTCGATTTACTGGGTGATCGAGACGCTCACCACCATCGGGTACGGCGAGACGACACCCGTGACGAATACGCAGCGCATCTTTGCGCTGGGTGTGATGTTGTGCGGTGTGGCGGTCTACGGGTATGTGATCGGAAATGTCGCGAGCATGCTCGCGAAGCGCGATCCGGCAAAGGCTCACTACTTCGAGAGCCTCGATCAGTTGAATGCGTTCATCAAGTATCGACGACTGCCGCCGGAAATTCTCCGTCGCATTCAGGACTACTACGCACACATCTGGCAGGAGCGGCTTGGGTTCGATGAGTCACATTTCCTTGAAACGCTTCCAAGCGGACTTCGGCGCGAGGTGGAGATGCATCTCAAGCAGCAGATTCTTCGGCGAATACCGATCTTCGCGGCGCTGCCTGTGGACTTCATTGATGCCGTTGCTCTGAGCCTGAAGCCCGACATCTATGTACCGGGGGAGTACATCTGCCGTGCAGGCGAGGAGGGTGATCGCATGTACTTCCTCATCAAGGGTGTACTGGAGGTGGTCAAGGCAGATGGGCAGGTGATCGGCACGTTGCGGGATGGCGATTTCTTTGGCGAGATCGCGCTCTTCAAGCGGCAGCCACGCAACGCAAGCGTGCGCGCGACCGAGTACAGCGATGTCTACGCGCTTGACCGCGCTGCCTTCGAGATTCTGCTCGAGCGGCACCCTGAAGTCGCGGCGCAAGTTCGGGCAGTCGCCGAAAGAAGAAGCGGCGGATGATCGGCACAAGTCCGA
>Ga0194134_10001160_pt1 | contig 36667 bp, 42 predicted proteins | sample TA2KigOff0mmetaG_FD_148602 | JGI IMG/M metagenome (GOLD analysis project Ga0194134, IMG submission 148602) | Freshwater microbial communities from Lake Tanganyika, Tanzania - TA2015056 Kigoma Offshore 0m | ecosystem: Environmental > Aquatic > Freshwater > Lake | place: Tanzania: Lake Tanganyika... | reverse complement strand
AGATTTTTTTTTAAATTTCCCAATTTAAAATGATTTACCCACGCGGGACAACACCCCAATACATCACCATTTGTCATTATTTGTGCCTCAGTAAATGGACGTATACAAATATAATTTGAATATTTATTATTCATTTTTTTATTATAATTAAACTATTATTAGTTATTTTTATTTCTTGATATCTACAATTTACAATGGTATCAACAGTCAAATTATTTATAAAATTAATCAACTGATTATAATCATTATCTTTATAATTTACAATAATACCGTTGTCATATAGACATTCTTTTTTAATTTGTTTATTATTTAATGTATTAAAACATTGCAAATCTTCAATTATATAAATTCCTCCACTATTTAGAAAAGGAAAAATAATATTAAATGATTCAATTGATTTATCAATTTCGTGTGTGCATGCTAAATTACATAATAAATCGTCTAAAGCTGAATATCTGGCAGTTATAAAATATTTTTTCATATTAATTTTCGGTACACCAGTATTTTATGTTAAAAACACCATCTGATCCAATCATTTGTACTGGATCTCTAAATGCAAATCTTATATTAGGCAGTTCGTTTTTAATTAAATTTCTTAATTCTGCATGGAAATAATCTTTATTAGAATCATATTTGCTTAAAATCATACTTTTATCACCTATGCATACGATTTTATATAATTTTTCTTTAACTAAATTGATTGCAGAATACAGTCGATTTATACAGATAGTTGGTTTAATATCGTCTATATATAATAGTCCATCATCACTCAACTGTGAATGAGTCCATTTTAATATTTTATTTAATTCATCTTCATGTTCAAAACAATCGATTCTTATTAAATCAAATTTATCATTAATAATTTGATTTAATACATTAGCATCAAAATCCAAAATAGATATATTATTATCTGGACATTTTTTATTTATTTCAACTAATAAATCTGACTTAGATTTAGGCCAATTCTGACCATATGAGTCATAAGTTTTAAATTCAAAATTTTCAACAACAATAATCTCAGGCATAGTATTCAAAAATTCAGTGATACCCAAACTCCAACCAGCTCTGCCGCCGCCGATTTCTAATATTTTTTTTGTATTATTATATTTTGCAACATTTAAATCAATACAAAAATCTTGTTCACTTGACATTATATTGTATCTGTTTATTAACTTTGAATATATATTCATATATGTTTTCTATACTCCGTTAAGTTTCCAAAATCAACTTTATCATAGTTAAAATCTTGGTTTATTATCTTGATAAAATCTTGATAATTTGGATGATTTACATCAAAAATGTTATGTTCTTTAAATTGTTCATCTGTATATGTTCCTCGGTGCCAATTAACTATTCTTGATAAATAACAATAAAAATTATACTTTTTAGCAATATCCACAAATAATGGTATTTCTTTATAATTTTTATTTTGAACCACAAAATCTAATCTGACAAATTTTAGTTTTTCTTCTTCAAATAAATTGGAAATATATTCTAAATTTTTCATCAATTTTCTCCAATTTCCGCCTTTTCTAGTATAATTATAAGTCTCTTCTGTACCTGCATCTAAACTTATAATTGCCGCGATATGGTTTTCATGCAATTTATGAAGTTTATTCCAGTTCTCTTCAGTAAACAACACGCCATTAGTTTGTAAATGAATCTTGATGTTACTATTGAGTTTTCCATCTATCGATTGTAAAAATTCCCAGAATAATTTACTAGCAAATGGATCTCCCGAACCAGTTACATTTACAGTAATTGGTTTTTTACATTTATATAAATATTCTAATAATTTTTTCTGAAATTCTAGCTTCAGATTATAATCAATTGGATTTATTTTTTCATTTAAAAACCAAAACGTTGGTCTACAAGAAGGACATTTTAGATTACAACTAACATCATAACATAAATTTATAAAGTTTGCATTATCAGCTATAATAATTTCATTTTCAAGTATATTTTTATAATATTCTCCATGATTTCCATTTAATATATCTTCTTTGTCTAACAAAGAATCATTTTGTATCATAGGACATTCAATTTTATTACAATATCTAAAAGACCCGTCTAGTATACTTTTTCTAAAATCTTGAGATTTAACTCCGTTCCAAACATTTTCAAAATCAGTATTATAGTCCATTCTTCCTAAATCGTTATGATTAACCCAATTTGGACAACAATTATATACTTTCAATCCGCCGTCATCATGAATTTCTAAAAATTCCCACGGTCTCCCACAAAATTTTTTATTTAATAGATTCATTTATTTGAATATATTTTTTATATAATTCATCGTTTTGATTCAAAATTTCCCAACAATCTTTATCAGAATCATAAACGACTATATATTCTACATTTATTTTAGTTACTTTTTTATTTTCAATTTCTTCGTCCAAATCTACATATGATAGTGATTCTATCATGTTACCATCTATTTCTACATTTATATATCTTTTCCCAGTGTATTCTTCTATTTGAATTTTAGTCGCCGGCTTCCATTTTGAATCTAAATCATCGTAATATACATAAATTTGATTGGAAAGCTTTGCGACATCATATCCATTGACATGTTTTAAATCATCAACTGGTATTTTATATAATTTATTTCTATAATATATTTCTTTTGTTCGCATCATAAGTTTTGATATATTTCTGATTTTTCAAAGTCACTAATAAAAGTTTCTATCATTATATTCTTTCTTAAAGAGAAATTCAACAAATATTGATTGGTATGTTTAATTAAATCAATGTCATTTAATTTATTTGTAGCATCATTATAATTTTCAAAATAAAATGGATATTCTTCCCCGAGATATTCAATTACGGCTGGATGTCTATTAATTAATAACGGCGTTCCTCTCGCAATACATTCAATAATAGCATTATTTGCACTACTGTCATATAAATCTAAAAATACAATGTTTTGAGTCAATAATTTATCATATTCGTCATTGGATAAGTGATCGACTAATTTTACAGATTTATTCTGTTCTTCTGTCAATTCAATATTATATAACGATCTTTCAACTTTAGACAATCTAAATATTGTATTTTTACATTTATTATTTGGCAATAATCTAATTTTATTATATGGACTATTTAATTGATAAAAAGAATTTAATTTTCTCAACCACCATCCGATATTGACTAATGATTTGTTATTATTATTTACAAAATCAGTAAAACTGAATTTATTCTCAGGTATTTCAGTAGGATGGTATAATACGTTTATAGGTATTTGTGGAATTATAGTCTTTAAAAACTTGGCGTGATAATTTGACAAAACATACAGACCTTTACAATTTGTCAAACTTCTTTTAAAGTATTTATCATTTAATATAGAATTAGGATATGCACTATTATCACTGAACCATGTAGGCATATTTGGCGGATTATGAAAAAAACCAATCCATGGTTTTTTATAAGGAATTGTACGTTTTTCAATAAATTCATTTTTACGCCATACAAATGCGTTTTCCAAAAATCCATCTAACAAGATTCCTCTATTATTATGAAAATCAAATAATCCTCCCAGAGCAAAATCCCAACCCGATCTATGGGAATAAAAAGAAATTTGATTTGAATTTAAATTAATTTTACCATTTGGATTATTTTTTGTAGTTTTTACAAACATTTCACCATAACCACCATATTGTGTTACAATTTTTCCATTTGAATCTAATTTATTATTATTTTTAATATTATCATAAAAATCTTCGGTTATATATTTTATATTTTTTATATTTAATATTTTACTAGTATCGTTATTGTAATGTAATTCAACCGCATATAATTTATAAGATAACTCTCTATTATCATTACTTGATGATATCAAAGACGGAATAAAATATGTTTGGAGTAATTTTAATACATCAGTTGTGTTTTTAATTTCTATACTATTTGATCCTATAGAAAATTTATAAGTTTCTTTATCTACGATTATCTGTCCATCAATATCAGATATAAATTTTAGTGAAATGAATTTTACATTTTTATCGAAAAAATAAATAGTTAATTCTTTAGATGTCCATTTATAATCTAAATATCCATCATATTCAAATTCGTATACACCTTCACCAAAACATATAGGATTTTTCCTTAAAAAATCATCTAATCTGTTTTGAGAAGTTTTTATCATTAATTTGGATACATGATCTAAATCGCAATTTGCCCATTTATATGTCTCGTCAAAATTAAATTTAGGAAATGAATTTTTATTTAGAGATTCTAATGTGTAATTTACAAGACCTTCATAATCATTTCCTAAATATTCAACATGTCCTCCGTATCCTGTTACTATAATAGGTTTATTCAGATTGAACGCATCGTGAATCCCCAAACCAAATCCTTCTGCTTTCGGTAAAGATATATAACAATCTCCTATATTGTGTAAACTTTGCATTTCATCAAAATTTAAATTGTCTTTTATAAATACTATAGGAGCATATTTTTTGTTATTACATGATTTTATAATATCACTTATAATAAGTGTGCATTTTTTTTGTTCTTCCAATGAATGACCATCTCTAAACGTTTTTAATAATAAAACAACTTGATCGTCTTCGGTATAAGTTTCACAAAAAACTTTTATTAAGTCTGTTATACCTTTTCTGTCTGTTATCTGAGCAATACTATAGAATTTATAACAATTTTCAAAATAATTATCTTCGATTTGAAAATCAGAAAAAATTATAGACTTTGATTTTAAAAAATGGTCTAAATAATATTCTTTATATGGATAATTAATATAAATATGTGGGTCTACTAATATAGGTTTTTTTACACCTGATTTTATGAATATACTTTTATTCCAATACGTAGGAACACTAACATGTGTTACTCTGCTATTATTAATACACTCTACCCATTCAGGAACTAATTTTTCAAATTCCCATACAGTTCTTCCTATAATAATTGAATTATTTAATTTTAGATCCGTTATTATTTTTGACCAAATATCAGGTGTAGAATGTATAATTGAAGCTTCAGGATTTGGTAAATCAGTTGAAATTGATTTAGCTATATGTTTATCAAAATCAGTATTCTCTACTGTATGTGACATATCACACGCGAATAGTATTGATTTGACAGTTATTTTTTTATTTAATAATTCATATAAATAACCTTTTGCTGCATTCGCATATCCGGATGTTCCTGATTGACAGATATATAAAACATTATTTTTAATTAAATCCCATGAAGTCTCCATAACAATTATTTGCTACTATATATATGTTTGTTTATTTCAATTCTTTTAACAATCTAGCAATACAAGCCATAAAAGTAATTTCTTTATTTACTACCAAACTACTCTGATATAAATACTCTGCAATAGTAAGAATTGCAAGAGTTTGTTTACCGACGGCATATTCATCAACACGTTCAAATAACAACTGATACAGTTCATCAAATTGACGTAATCCTTCATCTGCAACTAACTGTCTAATATCATTAAATACAGTAGATGGTTTAGTTCTCATGAGTTCCATGATTTTAACCTTTACATCCTTTCCAACAGTATCCATTTGATTTATCTTTACTTCTCCATTCAATACACTTTGTTGTGTGTAATTCAAAATCTTACGTATATCTGGGTAATAAGAATTGACAATATATGCCAAATCCCCAGGTATACATTTTACTTGTTCTTTTGTAAGAATATTATTGATATGTATCGCAACTTCTTTCTTACTCAACGGTTCAATCTTATATGTTTGACAACGTGATACCAACGCTGGAATAATCTTTTCTACATAATTACATGTAAGAATAAATCTGGTAGTCAAACTGTATGTTTCCATCATGTTACGTAGAGCCGCTTGTGCTTCTTGACTCAAAAAATCAGCCTCGTCCAAGATAATAATCTTAAGATTCTGAAAGCTAGCGCTACTAGCAAACCCTTTAATTTTATTCCGAACGTTATCAACACTATTTTCGTCAGATGCATTTACATACAATGTATCACATTTTATATTCTTTGTGATTGCTTTTGCTAGAGTAGTTTTACCCGTTCCAGCAGTTCCATAAAATAACAAATGTGGAACATCTTCTTTATCGATAAAGGATTGAATAGTATCCTTAAGTTGTTGGTTTCCTACATAATTTTCTAATGTATCAGGACGATACTTTTCAACCCAAAGATAATGGATTTCCTTTTTAACGACGGGTTCTTCAAATTCAATAAAACTCATATATATTTTTATAAAGAATTTGGCTTCTCCTACAACAGGTAAAAGAAGCCAAATTCAGATGATGTAGGTTTGTTTTTCTTTTCTGTCAAAGCCAAGTATATCAGTCAACGTTCTTAGTTTCAACGATATAATAAGTAGAAATGTAATCCCCACATACAAATTCAGCAGTAGCAAGTCCAGCGTCACTTACTTTTAATACCGCATCTTGACAATCTTTGTTTGCCAATAGAATTTCTTTAAAATGATTTGCGTTAAAATGAATATTCTTACTGACAGTATCTTTTCCTTGAACGGCATTTACAGACAATTTAATTCTGTTTGTATTAATACTAGAATATCCTAATACAAATTCCAATTTACCCTTCTTGTTCATCAAGAGTGTAAATGTATCTACGTCAGGTAAAGCGTTCTTCGAAGAAATAAACCTACTAACAAAGTCAGTATCCAATTTGATTTCTACATTAAACGAAGGAACTTTCTTCAACGGAGGAACAGACGGAATGACGCTCAAATCTGCAGTAACATACTGAACATCGGTCTTTTCATCGCTGAAGGTAATACTTGTCATCTTATCATTCACCAAGTCATAATTACCCTTGATGTTATCACCCAATACATTTAAAAGTTTCAATAACTTCGATGTATCATTGATACCAATATCCGCACTTTCAAGTTCTTCAAAATTATTTTTTACCACCGATAACAATACATTTTTATCATCAGTCAATGCATTTGTTTTAAGTGTCTTTGATGGTTTATCAACCGTTAGTTTGACAGACTCAATAGTTCCGCCTAGGTAATACTTACTAATAAATGTTTTTAATGTGTCTTTTGTCATAGTTATATATTTAATTCTTTATTTACTTTATCACCGTTTTTTGGTTAACTCAACTTTTTATATCAAAATCAAAGAATTCTTTTGCGGTTTCTTCAAAACCCTGATTTAACATCATACACGGAGAACCGTCAATTTTATATAAATTACTTGGAGAAATATAAAAATAACCAATTTTATAATCAGCATATGCTACATTTCTCATTTGATAATATACTTTTATATCATAATCAATTGTTCTAAACTCAATATAATAGACTTTAGGATCACTCAATCTATATAATTGATTTTTAGGGATATATAATTTATTATCAATAATTTGATTTTTATTGAATTCTACATATGGTCCTCGTTGTCCAATAACCACTCTTTCATAACTATAAGCAATTACAAGTGGATAGTTTACACACAATTGAATTTCTGAACCATCTTCTATGGGGATGGTTAACATTTCTTTATATTTACTCATAACATTTAAAATCCAAAAAACTCACTAGCCTTGGCGTCATTTTCATTTGGATATGACCACTTCAAGACATCATAAAAATCGATGAGTTTACTCTTAAGTTCTTGTTCATACATGGTATCTCTGTCAACATATCTGTTGATAAAGTTCATAATAATATCTGGGTCTGTTCCGTCTGCCTTCATTGCTAGACATTCAATATCATATTCATTTTGTTTCAGATATACCCACTTAATTTTCTGACCATGAAATATTGGAGGCACTATCTTTGTAAGTTCATGTTTTGTCAATAAATCATTGTAATATAACGCAGCTTTAACTTGCGCTGGTGTTCCAGTTATAATCTGGAACGGTTGTCTTTTATTTGGATTATAATCCTTCTTTTTATCCTGACTTTGGAATTTAACACTGGTGTTCTTAGCAATATCAATTACATCAAACCCCTTCATCGATTCTTTAAATTCCAGAATATTCTTACTGATAGTTTCTTCATCAACTTTCTTTAAAAGATCAATCAAAAATTGTTTCATAAATACACGAAACTTAGCTGGAAAGGAAGTTCTGACAACATCAATTCCCTTGACTTCAAGTTCATCACATTCAACACCACCTTTGTTGACAATGAATTGGGCATAACGTTTCTTAGCTAACCAGAAACTTGTCTTGGCAATAACTTCTTGTTTTGCATCAAAACGATGATTCTTGATGTTGAATAGTCTCAACGCCATTATATCAAACATCTTATTGACATACGTTTGTGCTTCTGCAGTAACCTTCAATATTGCTTCTGTCATTTGTTTTTCATCATTCAAATCTATTTCAGGCATAGTTTTCTTGATGATTGGTAATGCACTAGCAAAACAACTATCTGTGTCAACGTATATAACAAAGTCTTTACCTTGAACATCTTCTTCACCCAATACATTTTTATAATATTGGTTGATTGCTTTGTTAGCTGTTTGAATAATACTTACACCACTCAATGTTACTGCTTCAGCATTATCCTTATCATAAAAGCGGAATACAGGCAAACCCAAACAGCCATAAATACTGTTAAGCAAAATCTTTTGAATCTTCTGTCTTTGGTCATAAAACTCATATTGTTCCCAATTTTTTTCATCGGCATATTTCTTGGCCAATTTACGCATTTCTTTACGTTCATTGAACCACTTTATCAGAATACTAGGTATGGTTCCTTCCATACCCTTTTCTGCTTGTTTATACATTGCGCCGTTACTTGCAATGCTAAAGTTATTTTCTATCAACAACTGTTGAAATTCCTTATCAAGATATGATTGTCCGCTGAGATATACATTTGGAAGATTGCCTCTGATAAATTCTTCCGCATTCCAATTCTCCGCTTTACCTACCTTGGTCTCTGGACTAATGTTAAGGCTGATAATGATATTCGGATACATTGATGTAAGGTCCAAGTCAAAAACCCAATCATAACGACCAGGCACAGGAGGTTTAACATATGCACCTTCGAATCCTTCTTCTCCTTCTTCAAGTTGTTGTTCATATTCTTCCCTTCCTTCCAAGGGTTTATTTGGAGCAACACGTTTCTTTCTACGAAGATACATCAATATAGCACCTTCAAGATATCGTGAAGAGGTTCCAAATTGCTCATAACCAACGTGGCCGGTATGACAAATACCTCTTGCCAAATCAATAAATTGAAGTTTTTTATCTAGAGCTACAACGATTTTAACGTCGTTTAAGTTATATTCGATATATTTGTTGATGTCTTCTTTATATAAATCATTCAAACTGCCTTTATAACTAATCTTATCAATATTGACCACTTTTTTACCAATAGCACCTAGAGTGTAACTTGGTTCGTTTTTACCACTAAATTTTTTATACAATACCAAATAATCCAAACAAGATACTCCTGCAATAATCATTTTAGCGGAAAACTTGTTAAGATAAGCAATACCGATAGGACTTATTCTCTTTGCATTTGTTTCTCCAATTACTCTCTTTGATCTATTGTATAAGTAAACCATATCGAATCCGTCAATGTTCCATCCGGTTACAATAGTTGGACGAATTTCTTCCCACTTTGTATAAAAGTGCATTAATAATGATTCTTCATTATCAAAACTTCGTATTTCTACGTTATCATTGATACTATCTTGAATCTTCCGTTCTTTATCCAAGATGAATACAGTATATTTCTTTGTAGTAGAATCGTGGATAGCAATTGCTGTGATTTGTTTGTCTCCTTGTTCTATGATAGGAAATCCACCTTCTGAACTAACCTCAATATCGATTGTAACAACAGTATGACCGGTGGATGAATTATCACCATCCTCATACGCATCAATCAGAATACGTGTTTCGATTGGAACATCACTTTCAAACAACGATGGATCTCTTGGATTGAAGTTATAAACCTTTTCCAATTTATCTCCATAAACACTAGTATAAGTTCCGCTTGAGTTCTTTCTATATGCGTAATTTCTAAATGGAAATTTTAGGTAACCCTTTTCATCGTCCCATAGATGAACTTGATTATCTTTTCGGTCTATAAAAATATTTTGATACATAACAGCTATTAGCTTATACCCAATTTCGTCCTAAGACTAGTAAATTTATCCATGTGTTCAGGTTTTACGAATTTATCACACTGATTAATACGATTTATTAATTTTTGGTGATTTATGGAACAAAATAATGATGGTTCCATTTCCCAACAAACAACTGGTGGGCTAACTTTATTTATAATAAACCAAAGTAAAGCTAATTCGTCTTCGTTTAACGAATGTAATTGAGATAACGTCATTCTTTAATTGTAACCTATTTGCGTGTCTAGTCAATTTATTTTAATACCAACAATCTTTTTATCAATAATTGCAAATTTTATATTATTATTTTGTTGTTGGGTATTGGACAGTGCCGATATAAAGAATTTTGATTCTTCATCATCCATATTTCTTACATTAAATAGATGTTGTTTTCTCAAAACTTCACCCTGTCTGCCAGCAAATTTAGGAGCTTCAACAATTACCACCAATTCACCATTTTTTAATGTTACTTCTTTTTTACTAAAAGTATCTAGTAACTTGGTTTCTCCTTCAATAACTGCAACTGTTGTGCTTTTTTGGTCTGACTTTATGAAGTATTTACCGTGTTTTGGAACTATAGTAGCCATCATTGTTCCTATAATTATATTACCATTAACAATCAGTTCTACCTCTCCTTCAGATAATGATAACTGAAGACTATCTTCTATATATTTTATAGTTTCTGGTTGATTATCTATATTTTGAATTACTTGTTCAAAAGAATCGGCTATTATTTTAGTATCATTATTTAATTTCAATGTTACGTTGTTATTAAACAATATAGAAGAGTCACCATTAGTAGAAGTAGTAAATGAAAGATTATTTGTATTGATATAATAAGTCTTTCCAATAATGGTCGATATCTCTTCGACTTTATTATTTTTTACATCTTCAATTTTTAAATTATTTGCGGTGTTGACGTAAAATACGCCATCGGCAATACAAGAAAGCGTTATTGTTAAGAGAAATATAATATGTTTAATCATATAAGTTTTTGGTATATACTACTATAAATATGTCAGATGCAACACAAGAAATTAAAAAGAACAGAGTAAGTTTCAGTCAATTTTCGATGTGGATGAAATGTCCATATAGTTGGAAACTTAATTATTTGGAAGGTAAACGTATATTTGATGCAAATTTAAATACATGTTTTGGAACTGCAATTCATGATACTATCCAAACTTACATTAAAAAACTATATACTGAGAGTGTTGAATCTGCGGAATCATTAAACTTATATGAAATGTTTAAAGCTAAGTTTGATGATGAAATCGCAAAAGAGAAGGCAAAAAATGAAAAATTTCCTTTTGTTGAAGAAGAATATACCGATTTTATTTTTGACGGTGAAGATATATTAAAAACTTTCATAAGTCCAAAGAATAGAGTCAAATATTTTCCAAGTAATAAATATGAATTCATCGGTGTCGAATTGCCATTAGAATTATCAATAAAGAACAATGTTGATTTTATTGCATTCATTGACCTTGTTTTAAAAGAAAAAGAAACTGGCAGAATAAAGATATGGGATTTCAAGACTAGCACAAATGGTTGGAATAAATATCAAAAAGCAGATCCAACCAAGTATAGTCAAATTCTATTGTATAAAGCATTTTATGCAAAGAAATACGAAGTTCCAATTAACATGATTGAAGTAGAATTCTTTATCTTGAAGAGAAAACTATATGAAAATGTAGATTTTCCACAAAGTAGAATTCAAATCTTCGAACCTTTGAATGGAAAACAACAAATCGTAGAATCATTAAATGATTTTATTCAATTTGTATCTGAATGTTTTACTACAGATGGAGACTTTAATAAGGAACAAAACTATCCAAAGATTCCAGGTAAAGCAAAGAAAAATTGTAAATACTGCGCACATTACAAGGTCAACTGTAATGCAAAAGCGGATAAACTACTTGATTAAAAAAATATTAGTATTGTTTTGAGTCATATATATAGGCATATGAGCAAAGAAACAGTTATGACATCCGTTAAAGTCCAAAAAGAACTTTACGAACAATTCAAAAACAAAACAAATAAAACAAAGTTTTATCTTCAAGATTTAGTTAACCGTTCGATGAGTTTGTATTTAACGGATAAAGAGTTTAAGAAGAAATTAGATGAACATTCGGATAATTCAGTTACTGATTCATCAAAACCATTTACATTAACCCCACTTTCTTAATTTTTTTGTAATGTTTTTCTTACTTTTCTAATATATAGTAATATATGAAAAACAAATCAGACAAATGGTCAATTCAAATTTCAAAAAATTTATACGAATGTTTAAAAACATATTGTAAAGATAGAGGATATAAAATTAGTGGATTTGTTGAAAAAAGCATCAAACATACAATATCAGGCAGCACTTTGGCAGAAAAATAATTTATGAAAAAGAAAAAAATACTTTTACTAAGTGATGATTTACGAATGAATAGTGGTATTGCCACTATGTCAAGAGAACTTGTTTTAGGAACGGTTCATCATTATGATTGGGTTCAAATTGCAGGTGCAATAAAACATCCAGAATCAGGCAAAATTGTTGACTTAAATCAAGCCACAAATCAAATGTTAAATAGAAATGATGCTTATGTCAAATTATATCCTGTGGATGGATATGGAAATGATCAGATTTTATTTTCGGTTATGCAAATGGAACAACCGGATGCAATTATGCACTTTACAGACCCTAGATTTTGGGGATGGTTATACGCATTAGAACATCAAATCCGTAGTAGAATTCCATTAACATATCTTGATATTTGGGATGATCTACCATATCCTATGTGGAACAGACCGTTTTATGAATCTTGTGATGCACTTTTTGCGATTAGTAAACAAACAGATAATATCAATAAATGGGTTTTAAGACCAGAATATTGTTTTTCATTAGAAGGTGAATTTGACAAAGAGGGCAACATAATAAAGGAGACTGTATAATATGCCATTTAAATTTAATAATAAAATAATTGACAAACATTTGTTGCATTATGTTCCACACGGTATTAATATCGAAGAATTTAAACCTCTACCTGATAATCATCCATCTATTAAAAATAGAAAAAAAGAATTGTTTGGTGACAAAAATTATGAATTTGTTGTATTTTACAATAGTCGTAACGTTCAAAGAAAAAAGACTAGTAATTTAATTTTATCATTTCGGGCTTTTTGCGACAATCTTCCAACGGAAGAAGCAAATAAATGTGCATTGGTATTGCACACTGAAAAATTACAAGAGGCTGGAACTGATTTACCTGCGGTAATAAAAGCGTTGTGTCCAAATTATACAGTTATATTTAGTGAATCAAAGCTTCCGCCAAATGAAATGACTGTATTGTATAATATCGCTTCTGTTACTGTATTACCAAGTTCAAATGAAGGATTTGGATTAAGTGTGGCGGAATCTATTATGTGTGGAACTCCTGTAATCGTAACAGTAACAGGAGGTATGCAAGATCAAATTGGTCAAGTAGATAATGATGGCAATCCAGTAAAATTCGATAGAGATTTCGGAACCAATTCAACGGGTAAATATAAAAAATATGGAAAGTGGACAAAAGCAGTATTTCCCGCAGTTAGAACTATTCAAGGAAGTATTCCTACGCCATATATCTTTGATGATATTTCAACTTGGGAAGATACCGCAGAAGCAATTTTGTATTGGTATTTGTTTAAACGTGATAATAGAGAAGAATATGAAAAGTGTGGAGAAGAAGGTCGTAGATGGGCGATAAATGAAGGCGGAATTAGTTCGAAAAACATGTGTGATCAGTTTATCAAAGCAATGGATTTTACAATAGAAAATTATATAAAACCTAAAAAATTCAAATTATATACTGTCGATGAATATTATGATCATAATCAACCAAATAATTCCATCGGCATTGAAATTCCAAAATTTAATATTGACAAATTAAAGAGTGAGATAAATAATATTATATTATCAAAATGAATATTAAACTATTATCAGACAAAGCCGTTGTTCCTTCAAAAGGATCATCATTAGCAGCAGGCTATGATTTATATTCTACAGAATCACATACAATTAATCCAGGCGAAAGAAAAGTATTCAAAACCGGCATATCGTTAGCAATTCCACAAGGATATTATGGACGTATAGCTCCACGCAGTGGACTCGCAGTGAAACATGGTATTGATATTCTTGCGGGTGTAATTGATAGTGATTACAGAGGGGAAATCATGGTGTCATTAATTAATCTGAGTTCTGAATCTCTCACACTTCCTATCATAAAAGATGGAAAAGAGACAGCTATTGCACAAATCATATTTGAAAAACATCACAATGTAAATTTTGATGTAGTTGAAAACTTAGATACAACATTCAGAGGTTCTGGTGGATTTGGTAGCACAGATTCAAATTCCGTTGACAATTCGCTAATAGAAAATTACAAGAAACAATCAACTTATACACCAGAAAAAAAGTATTTAGATTTAATAAAAGAAAGAGAAGAAAAATTAAATAATTTATGAGCAAACCATTATGTGTTATTGAAGCGCCAGTATTCAACAGAAGCGGATATGGCGATTTATCTACAGATTTAGCAAAGAGTATTCTTCGTTATGGCAAATTTGATTTAAAAATTGGTGCTACAAGATGGGGCAACTGTCCTTCGAAAATTTCTACTGACGATCTTACTACAGATGAAGATAAACAATTATATAGTTGTTTATTGACATCTAATCTTAATAAACAGCCTGATTTATTTATCAAAATTAGTATTCCAAATGAATTTCAACCTCATGGAAAATATAATATTGGTATAACTGCCGGTATTGAGACTACTGCACCAAGCGGAGAATTCGTAGAAGGTATGAATCGAATGAATCTAAATATTGTGACTTCGGAATTCGTAAAAACTATATTTTCAAACGTCAGTTATCAAAAACAATTTGAAAATGGGAGAAAAGAACCGTTGACAGTTCAAAAGCCAATGGAAGTTTGTTTTTGGGGAGCAAATACAAATGTCTATAAAAAAACAGATGAAATATGCGAGACAGTAAGACAAGAATTGAATTCTATACCTGAAAATTTTGCTTATCTATTTGTTGGACAGTGGACACATCAAAATGGATTATATACTGATAGAAAAGATATAGCTAGTCTAGTTAAGACATTTTTGACCGCATTTAAAGATAGAAAAAATCCTAGACCGTGTTTAATATTAAAAACAAGCGGAACAAATTTCTCCAAAGTAGATAAAGATGACATCTTAAAAAAGATTAAATTGATAAGAGATGAGGTTGGTGGAGATTTACCAAATGTTTATCTATTACATGGAGAATTAACAGATGCAGAAATGAATTCATTATTCAATCATCCAAAAGTAAAAGCGCATCTAAACTTTACTCACGGTGAAGGTTACGGACATCCGATGTTATTGGCATCATTGAGTGGTAAACCAATGTTCGTATCTCGTTGGAGTGGACATTTGGATTTCTTAAATTCAAAATATTGTAATTTTTTTGAAGGATCTATAAAACCAATCAATCCAGAATCCGTAAATCAATGGTTAATAAAAGAAGGAAATTGGTTTTATGTTTCTTATAGTTTAGCGGAAGAGAAGATTAAAAATTTCTATTATTCTCCACAAAAATTGTATATTGAAAATGCAGAGAAACTTGCAGAAGAAAATTCTAGAAAGTTTTCCATTGAAGAAATGGATAAAGTTTTCCACGGAATATTAGATAAATATGTCCCAACATTCGCAGTGGAAGAAAAAATTATATTACCAAAATTAAAAAAGATTGATCCAACCAAGTTAAAAACTACATAATATGTCTAAACCATTCATATCATATTTAGTTACGTGTAAAAATACAGGATTTGAGCTTCAAATTCTTCTTGAAAGACTATATAAATATGGTGAAAACAATGAATGTATTATATTAGATGATTATAGCGAAAACTCTGATACATTACAAATATTAAACCAAATATCCAACAATAATTTTTTTAAAGTTTATAAACATAAATTAGATAGAAATTATAGTGAACATAAAAACTATGGAAAAAGTCAATGTCGAGGTGATTATATATTTCAAATCGACGATGACGAATTGCCAACAGAGACTTTATTAAAAAATTTAAAAGATATAATTGAATTTAATAATAATATCGAATTGTTCTGGATTCCTCGTATAAATGACTTTAAAGGTGTTACTGATATAGAAGCAAAAAAATGGGGATGGAGATTAACAAAAATACCAGAATTAATACAAGAAAAAATAATAGATGATCAAAGTTATGAATATGAATTTTTGAAAAAAAATGGATATATTTTGGAAGAAACTAAAATATAATTGCTCAATAACAAAAGAAGAATTATTAAAAACATATTATGGCACAAATTAAAATAAAATTTAATCCTCCAATAGTAAATGCGCCTGATCCACAAGGTAGAATATTTAAAAATTTACCTCACATTGAATGGAAGAGAAGACTCCATGAGAAAATAGAAGGACATAAATCATATGTTTATTTGCCTTATGAATTTGATTTATCATTACATCATAATAAAACAATAGAAAAACAAATAGAAACCAATGTCAGATATAATAAAATATTTACGGAAGAAGAGAATAAAGGATTCAAGATATGAATATATTAATAACTGGTGCAGGTGGTTTAATAGGATCTGAATCAGTTGAATATTATTCTAAATTAGGTAATAATGTTTATGGTATTGAAAACAATCAAAGAGAAATATTTTTTGGGAAAAAAGGTACAGTTAATTTGAGATTAAATCAACTCTTATCTACATATAAAAACTTTAAGAATTTCAAAATTGACATCAGAGACAAAAAATCTATAAAAGATTTATTTGATTATATAAAATTTGATGTAGTAATTCATACCGCAGCCCAACCAAGTCATGATAAAGCGGCATCAATACCATTTGATGATTTTGAAACAAATGCAAATGGAACTTTACATTTATTAGAAGGAGTTCGTCAAACAAACAAAGATTGTGTATTCATACACATGTCTACAAATAAAGTTTATGGTGACGGACCAAACTTCATAAAATTGAAAGAATTGGATACAAGGTATGATTATGATGATGTCAATTATACAAATGGTATTCCAGAAACTTTTTCGATAGATCATTCTACACATTCTTTATTTGGCGCTTCAAAAGTTGCATCAGATGTATTGGTGCAAGAATATGGGAGATATTTTAAAATTCCAACAATGTGTTTGAGAGGCGGGTGTTTAACTGGAGAAAATCATAGTGGAGTTGAATTACATGGATTTTTAAATTATTTGGTGAAATGTAATAAAAATCAAGAATTGTATAATATTTTCGGATATAAAGGAAAACAAGTCAGAGACAATATACACTCATCCGATGTTATTCAATTTATGTCAATGTTTATTAACAATCCAAGAATAGCCGCTGTCTATAATATTGGCGGAGGAAAATCCAATTCTTGTTCCATAATTGAAGTATTTGACTTGGTAGAAAGTGCATCAAATAAAAAAATGATATATTCATATAAAGAAGAAAATAGAATCGGAGATCATATTTGTTATTACAGTGACTTGAGTAAAATTAAGAATGATTATCCTAATTTTAAAATAACAAAAAATTTGAATTATATTATTGAATCAATATACAAAAAAACATAATATTACAAAATGAGAACTGCATTTTTAACAGAAATGAATTTTAAAGGAAAGGTTGTTCCTACTTTTCCAAACATGCGAACCGAATTCGCGTGGATGTCGGCATTAAAATCAGATCATTATTACATTTATGATTATGAAAATATAAAGAATTATGATGCCGTATTCATTATATTTCCAAAAGCAATAACTAAATTAAATGCAGTTGGAGTAGAACTTACTTATAATGGTCAGGATAAAGATATTGGTATTTATAAAAAACCAGTAGTAGAAACTTTAAAAAATAATAATACACAAGTATGTGTAGTTCAAGAAGGTCCATCTTGGTTTTTTAACGAATACGATTTACCTACACAGTTTAATTTTTATAATCAATTAGCAGAATCAAATTTTATATTTGCACATAACAAGTATGATATAGATTTTTATAAAGGTTTATTTCCTCATGTGAGAGTTGAATCAATTCCAAGTTTGATGTATCCATTAGTAAATAATGAAAATCTTAATAAAGAAGATAAATGTATTATAGGCGGAAACTTTTGTCATTGGTATGGTGGATTTCAAAGTTATATTGTTGCGTCAGAATTTGACTGTCCCATATATGTTCCATCAATGCATTGTAAACGCAATGGCGAAGAACAAATACCAGGACTAAACCATTTGACATATATGAATTGGATAGAATGGATGAAACAATTAAAATCTTATAAATATGCTGTTCATCTGATGCCTACTATTGCGGCAGGTACTTTTAGTTTAAATTGTGCATATTTTGGGATTCCGTGTATAGGAAATATAAAAGTAGATACTCAAAATTATTTCTTTCCAGATTTAAGCATTGATGTTGGCGATGTCAACAAAGCCAGAAATTTAGCAATTAAACTTAAACAAGATGTAGATTTTTATAATCATACAAGTAATTATGCTAAAAATTTAGTAAATAAAAGCGAATATACTGATTCAAATGAATGGTTGAAAAAAATCGAAAGTGTTATTCAAACAAATTCTTCTTTGGAAGTCAATATTTCAGAAGATGATATAAGAGAAATTACCGCCGTATTTACATCTTGTGGAAGATTCAATCTTTTGAATAAAACATTCAAATCATTTTTAAATTATAATACATATCCAATTAAAAAATATGTAGTCGTAGATAATTCAACTTTGCCTATTGCAAGGACAGAGATTGAAAAAATATTTAGCGACGTTGATGTTACTATTATCATTAATGAAGAAAATATAGGTCAGGTTAGTAGTATTGATAAAGCATACTCTGAGGTAAATACTGATTATATATTTCATTGTGAAGATGATTGGGAGTTTTTTGATTATGGATTTATTGAAAAATCCATTGACGTTTTAGAACACGATTCTAATTTAATCAATATTAATGTTAGAGTAAGATTTGACGGTGAACGTGGAAGTATGCATCCAGTAACTGAAAAGTTAAAAACTAAAAACGGAACAATATATCACGAATATGTGACAAATTATTTGGGTGCATGGCACGGATTTGCTTGGAATCCTGGTTTGAGAAAACGTTCGGATTATGATTTAATAAAACCATATAAGAAATACAAAGAAGAAAGTGGCATAGGCAGAAAATATTTCGAAATGGGAAAAAGATCGGCATGTTTAGAAAAGTATTATTGTAAACATATTGGTCAGAATAGTTCAACATTAAAAAGAAATGAATGATATGAAAAAAATATTAATTACAGGTGGAAGTGGATTCTTGGGAAGAAATCTCGCTCAAGCATTAAAATCAAATTATAAAGTATATATTGCATCAAGAAATAATAAAAATAACTTTTATGCAAGCAATATAACAGGATGTGAAAGTTTACCACTGGATGTATCCAATATAAACTCTGTTAGAGACGTATTAAAAACAGTAAAACCTGATATTATTATTCACGCTGCAGCAACTAAGTTCGTAGATTTATCTGAGAAGTATCCTATGGAAACAATTGATGTTAATGTAGTAGGATCACAAAATGTTGCGAGAGTTGCTATTGAATGTGATGTAGAATGTGTAATTGGTATTTCGACTGATAAAGCAGCACCCCCAATTAGAAATATCTATGGAATATCAAAAGCAACTATGGAAAAGATGTTTTGTCTTATGAATGGAAAAACAAATACCAAGTTTGCGTGTGTTAGATATGGAAACGTAGCTTGGTCAACAGGGTCAGTATTACCACTGTGGAAAAAGATGTGGGAAGATACAAAAGTATTAAAAACCACAGGTCCAGAAATGAGAAGATTCTTTTTTACAATTGATGAAGCTGTGAATCTCGTTGTGAATGCAATTAATTTAAAAGATACTATTGCTGGGAAAATCTTATCAAGAGAAATGAAATCTGCTCAAATGGAAGACATATTAAAATGTTGGACAAAAACATTTGGCGGAACTTATGAAAAAATAGAAGGAAGACCAGGAGATAGATTGGATGAATATCTAATGGGAGAAGCCGAATTGCCATTCTGTGAAGAATTAATTTTAAATAATATCAGACACTTTGTAATTTCTCCAAATGAAAAATCAAAAAATCCACTATTAGAAACTCTTCACTCTGGCAATGCAGTTCGTTTAACAGAAGAAGAGATTGTTAGATTGTTGAATGCACATTCAGATTCAATTTAATTATGTTTAATACCGCAGTAATAATGGCAGGAGGCAAGGGAACACGAATGTTTCCTGTTTCAGATTATGTTCCTAAGCCTCTTGTCAAAGTAAGAAACAAAACATTAATATATCATTGTATTGACAATTTAAAAGAAAAAGGTATAAATAATATATACGTAACATACAATTATAAATCAGAGTTATTGGTTTCTCATATTGAAAAAAAAGTAAGTGGATTAATAAACACAATCGACCAAGACAATTCTTATTTTTTATTTAACACAATAATTAAAAATATAAACGAACCTATAATTGTTATGCCATGTGATATAATCATGTCTTTTAATTTTGAACAATTACATAATGAATATACATCGAAAGATGATGCTTATATTTTGCCAGTAAAATATAAAAAAGGAATGAATCCCGATTTTATTAAGTGTAACAACAAGAAATCAAAATATAAAGTTACTTCTATAGGAAGAGGTTCATCATATAAAAAATGTAATATATGCGCAAGCGGATTACAAATATTAAACCCATCAATCATTAATAAACAAATAAATCCGTCTAATAACTGGAATGATGTATGGAAACAATTGATTATCAATAACAACTTACAAATTTTCCCTTCTTTTGCAACAAATTGGGAAACATATGATAGACTCGAACAAATATTGACAACTGAAAATTAAAATTATATAATTAAGTTAATAAAATGATACTACCAAAAATATCCATAATTGATAATTTATTTTCGCATGCTTATTCTTCTAGTAATTGGTTTAAACCATTGAAATTTGAATGGAATTTCAAAACAATAGAAGGTGAAATTTTATTTTTTACAGATAATATGGCAACGGAAGCCAAGAAGTATAACCAATTCAAAAAATATATGTGGTTGGTAGAATCTCCAATGATTACTCCAAAATCATATGAATATGTAAACAACAATTGGCAAGATTATGACAAAATTTTTACACATTCAAAAAAAATATTACAACATCCAAATGCTAATTTGTTACCCATTGGCGGATGCCATTTAGACGAAAATGAAATTTCATATGAATATGAAAAAAATAAGTTAATATCAATGATGTATTCATATAAAAGATTCACTCCTGGTCATGAAGTTAGATTTCAAGTAGCAAATAAATTAAGTCAATTCATAGATATAATGGGAAGCGGAAATACAGGTGTTCATTTGAAAAAAATACATTCATGTAAAAACTATGCATTTTCAGTAGTAATTGAGAATTGTAAAGAAGATTATTATTTCACCGAAAAAATCATTGATTGTTTTCTAACAGGCACAATTCCGATATATTGGGGGTGTCCTTCTATAGGAGATTTTTTTAATATAAAAGGATTTTTGACGTTTGATTCTGTGGAAGAATTACACGAACTTATAAAAAATAAACATTTTTTATTGGATTTTTATGTCGAAAACATGTCTATTATAATAGAAAATTTTGACCGTGCAATAGAATATAAAATAGCAGAAGACGTATTGTGGAACAAATATTTAAGTTATGAATATAAATGAAAAAAATATGAAAGTTGCATTGTGTTTTTCAGGTCAACCAAGAGGAATACCAAATTCTCTTCATTTTGCATTAAATTCTCTAATCATTCCTTCAAATATAACAGACATTTTTATACATACTTGGTATGACGAAAATTTGGCAAACAGACCATTTGATTCTGCGCAACCTCACAAAAATAATACGTTGGGATGTTGGAAACCACATACTGATAAAATATTAATAGAAACGTTTAAACCAAAAGGATTTCTCGCAGAATCTCCCAACCGTTTTTCTGAGTATTCTCATTTACCTGATATTGAATCTGCCAATCAATGCGCTCTTGCAAGTATGTTTTATTCCGCATATATGGCAAACAAATTGAAATGTGAGTATGAAAAATCAAATAACTTTGTTTATGATATAGTTGTAAGAACAAGAATAGATGTATTATATCATAAACCTATTGTGATTCAACAACTAATAGATGAACATATTAATAACGCCGCTTATGTTCCAGAGATGCATCACTATATGAGAGTGAATGATTCATATCCCTTGAAAAATGGAGAGACATATAGTAGTATGTCTGATACTTTTGTATTTTCATCATCTCCAATAATGGATAAAATCACTTCCGTAATTTTAGATTTTGAAAATCATTATCATAATATTTATCCATTTCCATATGGTGAAGCATATTTGGGGTATGTTGTAAGAAAACTACATAATATTCCAATTATAATGAAAGATATACCTTACGTTTTATATAGAGGATAATATGAATATTTTATTTCCAATAGCCGGATACGGAACCAGATTCAAATTAAAAGGATTTAATGAACCAAAACCTTTTGTAAAAGTAAAAGATAAATACATAATCGAATATGCACTTTCTTCATTAAAATTAAAAGGGAAATATTATATAATAACACGTTCATTGGAAGATAGATACATTAAAATTTTGAACGAAATAGGAGAAAAATATAATCTAGATATCGAAATAATAGATATCAAAAAAGATACATCTGGTCAATCAGAAACTTGTTATTTAGTATGTGACAGAATTAATTTGGATGAACAGTTGATAATTACAAACTGTGACCAATATACACCGTGGAATCATGAAAAGTTTATTGATTTTATTAATATATCAGATTTTGACGGTATTGTAAGCACATATAAACATTATGATGTTGAATTAAATAAACCAGGAAGATATAGTTATATAAAATTAAATGAAAATGGTATAGCAACAGAATTAAGAGAAAAATTTGCTATATCAGATATATCATTGAACGGAATATTCTATTGGAAAAATGGAAATTTATTTAAATATGCAGCAGAGAAACTTATGTCTGATAAAGTTACATCAGAAAGATATGTATCTTTGGCTTATAACTATATTATAAAAGACGGTTACAAAGTTACAAATTATCATATGGATAAACAAGAATTTGTTTCTTTGGGGTCTCCTGAGGAAGTGAATATGAATTTACATTTATTATGATAGTTTTTATAAATTATGCAGATAATGGTTTTTATGAATCTCAAAAATTGGGATGTGAATACGCAATTTTAAATGGATTCAATAAAGTAATACCGTATAAAAAGACAGATATAGATGAAAAATTCTATAGAGAACATAGTCATATATTGACACTTCCTAGAGGGGCTGGTTATTGGTTGTGGAAACCCTATTTTATATTAAAGACTCTAGAAAAAATAAATTACGGCGATTATCTGTGTTATGCGGATGCCGGCACCAATTTTATTAATAATGTTTCATATTTAATAGACACGGTAAATCAAAGCAATCAAGATATAATTCCGTTTGATTTACATTCAATACGTGAAAGTCAATTTACAAAACGTGATGTATTTATATATAATGACTGCGATACTGCCGAAATGGCAAATTCAAATATTTGTGACGCAGCCGTTCAATTTGTAAAAAAGACAGATTTTATAATAGAATTTTATAAAGAATATCTAAAACAATGTTGTATAGAAAACCTATTAACAGATTCTTCTAATTTATATGGAAAACCAAATTATCCAGATTTTATAGATCACAGACACGATCAATCAATTTATAGTATAAACGTAAAAAAGAAAAAATTGTCTATTTTTAGATCTCCCGCACAATGGGGAAACGGATTTGAACATCTATATAAACAAAGTAATTATCCACAATTAATAGATCATCATAGAAGGAGATAATATGAAGACTGCAATGTTAGTATATGGACAATTGAGACAATATGAAAAATGTATGCCGTCTATACAAAAATATATTCTAGACGTATTACAGCCAGATGTATTTGTTAATGTGTGGGATACCAGAGGTCATTCTCTTTATTCTGAAGAAGCAAATATAGACACATCGTTTTCAAATGAAAAAGTCATATTAGACGATGTTATAAAATATTACAATCCAAAAGATGTTTTAATAGAAAACTATAACGATTGGATGAATAATTTGGAAGGTGAATATAAACAAGTAATGTTGTCTGAGAAAAAATCAGCTACTCCAAAAAATTATAAAATAAAAATGTGCAATCAAATGAAACGTAAATATGAAGAAAAAAATAACTTCAAATATGATTGCGTAATGGTTTTTCGGCCAGATACCATTTTCTTTTCTCAAATACCATTCTATGTATTACAAGATTTAGATTGCATATGGCAATTAAACCCTCCACATTTATTTAATAAAAATATATGTCATAGCATGTTTCATATCATGAATACAAAAGTATCTGATGTGTTTGAAACATATTATGATAATTTACCAAATCTATGGAAGTTGCCATATGTAGAACCAGGATTTGATACAAAATACGATTGCACTAGAACAGAATATCTTCATTTTAAACAACATGGAATTCGTGTTCGTGCGTATAAGAAATATATGGGGTTTGTAGAAACATATAGAAGTCCTCAAGATTTTAATAATGCAATATCGGCATTAGATGAGGAAAATGAAAATATTATCGATTCAATAATTTATCTTGATAGAAATGGATTTTCTGATAATATCATATATAAATTAAAAGAAATTGACCGCAGACTATTATATAATATAGTAGACTGGTGTGAACATTACTATTTCATATCAAATAAACATCTAATTTTAAAATTTATAAACAGTTAAAGTTACATTATGAATATTACAGACATACTAACAGACATAAAAAAAGGCATTCCTATTTTAATCGTTGACGATTATGATAGAGAAAATGAAGCAGATTTAATGATTGCCGGTGAAAAAGCAACCTTATATAATTTAATTTTCATGATGAACTATGCGAGAGGATTGATGTGCATTCCATGTGAAGGACACATTCTCGATCGATTAGAAATTCCCCAAATGGTAAGAAACAATAATGACAAATACGGAACCCCATTTGCAATGTCGATTGACGCAATTGAAGGAACTACCACAGGAATGTCGGCTTCGGATAGGCTCAAAACAATACAAGTAATGTGCAATCCAAATTCTAACCCAAATGAGCTTGCACAACCAGGACATCTATTTCCATTAAGAGGTCATCCAAATCTGTTGAAAGGTAGAAGAGGTCATACAGAGGCATCAATTGAATTATCAAAATTGGCCGGCCTTTCTCCCATTTCGATTATTGTCGAAATCATGAATCAGGATGGAACAATGACTAAAGGGGAACAAATTGACAATTACGCAAAGACTTTTAATTTAAAAATAATTTCAGTTCAAGAAATTTATGAATCAGTTTATAACAAGAGCGTATAATCAGTTTAAAATAAATAAAAACGGAGGCACTATTACTAAAATTAGTGCAGATTCTAAATTGTCAGATGAATTAAATTATTATAACTTAATTCATAAAGATACTTTTTTTACAAAATATTTCCCAAGAGTATTTGACAGCGGGAAAACTGAAAAAAATGAAGTTTATGTAGAATTAGAATATTTAAATTATTCAAATTTATCAGACAGGATGATATACAATAATTCTATCATTGTAGATGAATGGATATCAATATCAACTCAATTGTATAACGTATTAGAAAGTTTTAGAAAAGTATCTCCAAATAATGGTTTGAATTATGACGGTGTTTTTCAAAAAATGTATATTGATAAAACATTAACCGAATTTAAAAAATTATCAGATAGTGATGAATTTTTTAAAAAGTTGACATACATTCCTTCAATTACAATAAATGGAATAAAATATGATAATTTTATTGTAATAAAAGATGAAATTATAAATTTGATTGAAAAAAGATTATTACATGGACGATTAAGTGTAATACACGGCGATTTTTGTTTTGGAAATATATTAGCAAGTGTAAATCTAAATAAAGATATAACCTCATTAAGATTAATTGATCCAAGAGGCAGTTGGGGGAATTTAGGGATATTTGGTGATCCAAGATATGATATTGCTAAATTATATCATTCGTTTGATGGATGTTATGAATACATTACAAACGACAAATTTTATTTGGAACAAATAAATGAAAGTTCTTATAATTTTTCATTTTCAAATGATAATATGATGCAAATTGCAAAAATATTAAAAAACAATTGTATTGACAAATTCCCAAATGATCCCATAGAATATGAACTTATTGAAGGATTAATTTTTATCGGAATGTGCGCGAGACATTATGATTCAAAACAAAGACAGATTATAATGTATTTAACAGGAGTTAAAATTTTAAATAATATATTGGAAAAAAATAAATAATATGAAAGACATCAAATTTTTTATCGACACAGGCGACGAAGATTATATCAAAACAATATGGGAATCTTTTTTATCAAAGGGATTGTCTGGCAAAGAGGTAGTTGGAATCACTACTAATCCAAATGCAATGTCAAAATGTAATATTCACAACATCATTGATTTTGAAACAAAAACTCGCAGTCTATGTAAAATAGTTTCGAGTATTAGAAAAGATAATAAAGGTGTTGTTTATGTCCAACACCCAGATTCAAATGTATCGATAGAATCATTAAAAAAATGGATTGATTTGATATCGACGTTCTCAGACGGCAATACAAAGGTAGGATTGAAAATTCCACCATATCAACATCTACTTGAATTGGTAGAAGAATATAAAGGAAAAATCGATTTTAATGTTACTGGTGTAGCCGATTGTTCAACCGCATTAATGTCATTTACCTATTCTCCGCGATATGTCAGTTTGATTCCTGGCCGTATGGAAGAAAAAGGAATTGACGCGGTTGCACAAATGAAATTCATAGACCAAAGAAAAGATAGACGTAATTCCGAATTGATAACCGGCAGTATGAGAACAGTTGAAGGACTTCTATCTGCAATTCAAGGAAATACTGTTCCTACTATAGGAACTAGAGTATTCGATATCATTAAAACAAAAAATGTAGAAGATTTTGTAAAATTGTGGTCGATTACTACAGACGTTGAATCTATTAAATTCTCTCCTCATATTGATCAACGAATGACGGATTTGTCTGTAGATTTCTTCAAACAAATGGATTCAATGGGTGAACAATTAAAAAATAATCTATAATGAAAGACGCTAGACCAAAAGCTATATTTCTAGATATAGACGGTTGTATATTTGAACATCCTGGACATCCTAATAACCACACCACTCCGCCGGAAAAATTAAAAATATTAAACGGCGTTAAAGACAAATTCAATGAGTGGATAATGAAAGAATATAAAATTATACTAGTTACAGGAAGAAAAGAATGCACTCGTAATGAAACCGAATCTCAATTACGTTATCACGGATTGGTATGGGATCAATTAGTAATGGGTGTAGGCGGAGGAGTGAGGGTATTAATTAATGATAAAAAACCCACTCATGACGGTGATACTGCAACAGGAATTACAATTGATAGAAACGTTGGATTATCAAATATTACAATATGATTAGAACTACAAGTGTCATAACCAATTCACAAAATATAGAGCATTTATATACCATAAAAAATTTTCCTGTTTATATGGGATGTGTAAATGATTCGAACGTGGATTTGGATATAAAAAAAGATGCCGTTTTTGACATATGTAAAGACACAGGTATAATACAATTGCGTAATGTATTTCCATTAGAAATGACAAATCCATTCCCACACAATGACGGAGTAGGAAGTGTGTGGGAATCTCATAACAAATTACTATTAAATTTTATAGACGAATTTAAATGTAAAAATGTAATAGAATTGGGCGGGGGATCTGGAAAACTAGCTACACAATATTTAAAAAATAATGAAAATTCTAAATGGACAATCTATGATAAAAATTATTCAGGAGTAATCCATAAGAATCTAAAAATAAAACAAGAGTGGTTTGATGAAAAAATATCATTAAAACAATATGATTTATTGATACATTCTCATTTATTCGAACACATTCACGATCCAAATACTTTTTTAAAAAATCTCCGCAATAAAGTAAATGAAAATTGTATTCATTTATTCAGTATTCCGAATTTATACGAATGGCTTAAAAACAAACACATTAATTGTTTAAATTTCGAACATACTTTATTCTTAACAGAAGAAATTGTAGATGTATTATTATTAAATAAAGGATTTAAAGTTATCAAAAAACAAAAATATGGAACTCATAGTATTTTTTATGCATGTGAACCATGTGTTCCGGTAGTTACACCATTTAAAAACAATTATAAAAAATATAAAAAACTGTTTGTAAATTTTATAAATTACAATAACAATTTGATAAAAAAGATAAACAAACAAATTAAAAATCGTAAAAATTTATATTTGTTTGGTGCTCATATATTTTCTCTATATTTGATTACAAACGGACTAAATATAAAAAATATAAAGTGTATATTAGATAACGGAAGTTTAAAACAATCGAAAAGATTATACGGGACTAAATTTTTTGTAAAAAGTCCTATTATATTAAAAGATGAAAAATATGCAACTGTAATTGTATATATGGGTCCTTATACAGCCGAAATCAAAAAAGACATATATAAAAACATAAACAAAAAAGTCAAATTTATATGACATATTATTCACAATATAATCAGGATAAGTTTTTAAACGAGCATTTCTTTAACAATAAAAAAGAAGGAGTGTTTCTAGATATAGGTGCATATGATGGAATAGAAGGCAGTAATTCATATTTCTTTGAAAAAGAACTCGGATGGAAAGGAATTTGTTTTGAACCACTTCCAAAATTATATCGACGTTTAAAAGAAAATAGAAATTGTGTATCTATAAATGCAGCTGCTTGGAAAGAAGATACCGAAAAAACGTTTCGTTTAATTGACGGATATTCTGAGATGTTAAGTGGTATTGTTGATTGTTATGATCCAAGACATATTAACCGTATTACACAGGAATCTAGAGAACAACTGCAAAAAGTTATAGATGTTCCTATTAAATGTTTAGACATTAATAAAATATTGGAACAATATGGAATGTATCATATAGATTTTTTATCTATAGATGTAGAAGGCAGTGAATTTGAAATATTAAAACATTTAAATACTGATGTATTTGAAATTGATTATATTGTATGTGAAAACAATTATAATGATTCTGGTATAGTGGAAATGTTGAAAAACAAAGGATATACACGTATAACCCGTCTAAATATTGATGATGTTTATGTGAGAGATTTATCGACTAGACAAAATAAATTTAAAATCGTAATACCTTCATACAACAATTCAGATTGGATTGAAACCAACATTGAAAGTATTTTATGTCAAACATATAAAAATTATGAAGTATTATACATAAATGACGCATCTACAGATGATACTTTGAACAAAGTAAACAATTTAGTAGGAAATATTCCAAATTGGAAAGTCGTATCTAATGAAAAGAATATGCGGAGAGGATACAATATATCTCCATATAATGAAGATATGATTAAATTCATGTCATGTGATACTGATATATTGACCTTTGTAGATGGTGATGATTGGTTATCATATACAAATTCATTAGAATCTTTAAATAATTATTACAATCTATATAATCCGTGGTTGACATATGGTAAATTTATATGTTATACTACTCTTAAAGAAGGCAATCCACAAAATACACCCTATCCAGATGAAGTTCATGCTTATAATGCTTATAGACAAGATCACTGGCGAGCAAGTCATTTGAGGACATTTAAATGGTGGTTATATAAAAAAATTAAAAAAGAAGATTTATTATATTCTAAAACAAATCAATATTATTTTCATGCAGAGGATTTAGCATCTACATATCCATGTTTAGAAATATGTCCCGCAAATAAAATTGGAATAGTCCCTACAGTAAATTATGTTTTTAACGATACACCATCGAATAGATCAAGAGGAGTCAAACGTGAAGCCGATGCGGGTGCCGACTTAGAATTAGAAATTAGAAGAAAAACGCCATATCAGAAAATTAATCTGTATACTAATAATTTATGACCGACGATAGAGAAAATATTCTAAATTTAGTTAAAAATTATATAAATCAAAAACATAGTTCTAAAAAATGGGAAGCGGGAAAAGATTGGGTTCAATATGCCGGACCATTTTTTGATGAAAAAGAATATATAGCAGCAATAAATTCATTATTAAATGAATGGTTGGTATTAGGACAAGATGCAATTACATTTGAAACCAACTTTCCAATTTTATTTGGCAAAGAATATGGAATTCTCACTAACAGTGGAAGTAGTTCTAATTTATTAATGATGTTAGCAATGACATCTAAAAGATTGTATAATCTACCAAAGGGAACCAAAGTAATTACTCCAATTGCCGGTTTTCCAACTACATTGAATCCAATTATACAAGTAGGGTTTGAACCTGTATTCGTAGATATAGATTTGGATACTCTCAATCTAAATTTAGATCAGGTTGAAATTGCTGCACAAAAAGGTGCAAAAATTATTACATTTGCACACGTATTAGGTAATCCACCTAATATGAACCGTTTGATAGAAATAGTTAAACAATACAATCTAATACTATTAGAAGACTGTTGTGATGCTCTAGGTTCAACCTATGATGATAAACCTCTAGGCAGTTTCGGTGAATTAGCAAGTTGTAGTTTTTATCCAGCACACCACATGACTATGGGAGAAGGTGGATTCGTCGCATGTAACACAAAAATACAAGAAACCGTAACTCGTAGTTTTCGTGAATGGGGTCGTGGATGTTATTGTGTTGGCAAAAAAGCTAATTTATTGAAAAACGGAAGTTGTGGTAATAGATTTTCAAATTGGTTACAAGAATTACCAGATGAAATATTTGATCATAAGTATGTATATGATGAAATTGGATACAATCTAAAACCAATTGAACTACAAGCCTCTATTGGATTAGAACAAATGAAAAAACTTCCAATAATTCATCGTAGAAGAAAAGAGAATCACAAAAGACTAGTTGATATATTCTATAAATACAGTGAATATTTCCATCTTCCAAAAGCAACCACATATTCAGATCCAAGTTGGTTCGCATTTGCATTGACAATCAAAGATAATAGTAAATTCAAAAGAAAAGATATAGTTGATTTTTTAGAATCAAATAAAATTCAAACTCGACCATATTTTGCGGGTAACATCATGTTACAACCTGCATACAATGGATTGATTGATAAAAATGATGTGATATCTAAATATCCAAATGCTAGAAAAATAACAACTGATACCTTTTTCTTAGGCACTAGTCCGGTTATTACAAACAATCAATTAGACTATGTAGAAGAAATTGTTGAGAAGTTTTTTAAAACAATTTAAACATTATATAACTTAATACGTATATTAATAAAATTATGTATAAATATCCGCAACATTTTACCCTTCCAGTTTCCGATAGTTTTGAATCTAGTAATTTTCATGAAAAATGGATTCCAAATTGGGAAATCGCACTTGCAAATATAAAAAATAAAGATGATGCAGTGGGAATTGAAATTGGTTCATTAAATGGATGTTCTGCCGTTTATTCTTTAGATGCGATTTTGACAGGAAATAATTCCAAACTATATTGTATAGATATAAATGAAACAGAATATTTAAAGAACAATTTAAGTCCATATAATAATGTTACATTCATAAAAGGAAATTCAACTGAAGTTTTAAGATGTTTTTCTCATGAAGGAAAAACAAAAGAATTTGCTGATTATGTATATATTGATGGAAGTCATTTGGCAGTAGATGTATTAATAGATGCCGTTTTATCATTTTCACTATTAAAACCAGGCGGAGTAATTATATTTGACGATTATCTTTGGGGAATACATACAGACGACGAAACTCAAAAACCAAAACTCGGTGTTGATTGTTTTTTGAATGCTTATCAAAAATATTATGAATTCATTGATGGATTAAATCCTCTGGAATGGCAAGTATATCTAAGAAAAACAAATTATAAAAATTCATACGAAGAAGCAAAAGCAAATTATGAATTAGATGGAGATAAGTTATGAAAAAAATAGTATATATTACCGGATGTTTGGGATTTATTGGTTCTTATGTTACCAGAGAATGTCTTAAAAAAGGATGGTATGTTATAGGTGTAGATAAAATCACTTATGCAGCAAGAATAGAAAATCTAAAAGAATTTAATTCTTACGGAAACCATTTTAAATTTATAGAATCTGATATCAACGATTTAAAAAATTTATATGATTGTGATTATGTTATCAATCTGGCAGCAGAATCTCATGTCGATAATTCAATTGTAAACAGCGATGAGTTTGTTCATTCAAATATAAACGGAGTAAAACATATATTAGATTTGATACGCAAGAAAGATAGATTCAAAATGCCTACTCTTCTACATTTCAGCACAGATGAGGTATATGGAGATATAGTAGAAGGAAGTCATACCGAGGATGATTTGTTAAAACCAAGCAATCCATATTCTGCTACAAAAGCCGCAGCAGATATGCTTATTTTAGCATGGGCAAGAACGTTTAATCTGCCATATATAATTGTAAGACCCACAAATAATTATGGAATTGGTCAGTATGTAGAAAAACTCATACCAAAAGCATGTAAATATTTGACAGTTGGGAAAAAAATTCCATTACATAATAAAGGAACACCAATGAGAATGTGGTTGCATGCCGCCGATACAGCAACAGGAGTTACAACAATTATTGATGCCGGCGTTAAAAATGAAATTTATAATATTGCGGGAGATTGTGAATTACAAAATTTCATAGTAGTAGAAAAAATAATCAAAGAATTATTTAATGACAATGACATCGAAAAATATTGTGATTTTACTTATTCCAGAGACGGACAAGATGTAAGATATAGTTTAGACGATTCAAAATTAAAAGCATTGGGATGGAAACCCGTCAAAGTCTTTGATGAAGAACTTCCAATAATTATAAATTTTTACAAACAAAATTTTATATGGTAAAATGAAAAATAAAGATTTAAAACGAAGAATTTTAGAAATTGCTAACAAATATAAATTGTCGCATTTAGGTAGTTATATATCTACAGTCGATGCAATAGATAATATATTTAGTCAAAAACACCCAGATGATATTTTTATATTATCAAATGGACATGCGGCTCTGTCACAATATGTAGTATTAGAAAAATATTATAGTTGTAATGCGGAAGAATTATTTAAAAAACACGGCGGTCATCCACACTTAGATGAAGAAAATCATATATATTGTTCGACCGGAAGCCTTGGAATGGGAATTTCTATTGCGGTAGGCAGAGCGTTATCAAATCCAAATAGAACTGTTCATGTAATGTTGAGTGACGGTGAATGTGCAGAAGGAGTTGTTTGGGAATCTCTAAGATTCATATCAGATCATCCAGTAAATAACATAAAAATATATGTAGTTCATAATGGTTATGGAGCATATTGTGAAATATCATATGAAAAACTTAAAAAACGATTGGATTCTTTTTCAAATGATAACATCAATATTATAAACGGGGTCCAATCAATTACAGAAGAATTTCCTTTCTTAAGAGGAATGAATGCTCATTATCATATAATGAAAGAAAAGGATTATGAACTAGCAATGGAGATATTAAAATGAGAAAATTATTTGCAAAGACGGTTTTAGAGGAAATGTCAACCAATTCTAATATAATATTAATTACAGCCGATATGGGGTATGGTTTATGGGATGGTGTTAGAGATACTTATCCAGATAGATTTTTTAATGTTGGTTCCGCAGAGCAATTGATGATTGGATGTGCAGGTGGATTTGCATTAGAAGGAAAGACTCCGATTTGTTATTCAATTACCCCATTCGCAATATATAGACCATTTGAATTTGTTCGTAATTTAATGAATATAGAAAAATTACCAATAAAAATCACAGGTGGTGGCAGAGACAAAGACTATGGATATCTCGGATTTACTCACTGGGCAGAAGAAGATATATCGATATTGTCAATTCTATCCAACATAAAAAGTTTTAAACCATCTAAAGAAATATTAGAAGATGATTTATGTGCATTGTTTAAAACAATAATAAATTCCCCAGATCCATCTTATATAAATTTATCAAAATGAATGTTTTAGTTACAGGAGCGAACGGGTTTATTGGTTCCAATATAGTATCAAAACTCTCAACTAACTTAAAATTTAATGTTTTCAAAGGAACGAGAGACACTATAGATCTATTGTCATCAAATGGAGTTCAAAAGTATATAGAAAACAATAACATAAATTCAGTTATACATTGTGCAATAGAAGGCGGAAGTCGATTGAAAAAAGATGATGGTGAAATGTTTTATAGAAACATTTTAATGTATGAAAATTTAATTAAATTCAAATCACATTATAAATTGTTTATAAATCTTGCATCAGGAGCAGAATTTGATAGAAATCTAAATATAGACAATCGTATAGAATCTGATATATTCAATTCAGTCCCCAAAGATTATTACGGATTGGCAAAAAATATAATATCAAAATCAGTAAGACAATTCGAATTTGGTCATAATTTTAGAATATTTGGATGTTTTTACCATAACGAATTAGATACCAGATTTATCAAAAATAATATAAAAAACTATATAAATAAAAAACCTATATCAATACATCAAGACAAATATATGGATTATATATATCTCGACGATTTGTATACAATTATAGAATATTATCTAACAAACCCACCGTATAAATCAACTGATATAAACATGTCTTATATTAAAAAATATAAATTGTCAGATATTGCAAATATAATTAATAATTTAGACAGTCATAAAGTAGATATTAATATAGAAAATGAAAATCTGGGATTTAGTTATACAGGATCAAGTAATTATCTTATGTCATTGGGTTTAAAATTAAAAGAATTAGAACTAGGAATTGAAGAAATATATGGCGGAGACAAATTTAACGTTTTGCATTAATACTGCAAAAAACGAAATCGATCACATAAAATTATTATTTAAATCTTTGGATATAAATTTATCCAGAAAAGATTATGATATAATCGTATTTGTAGATAGTGACAATCAAAATACTACGGAATGGTTGTTGAGACAAAAAAATATATTTAAAAATTTAAAAATAGTAAAGAATCCAAATCCTATTCCAGTTGGTTATCAAAGAAATATCAACTTAATGTTTGAAATGGCAACAACAGACATTGTTTCATACATTCAATCTGATATGGTAGTATCAAAAAATTATGATTTAAATATATTAAAAAATTTAAATGAAAACACTATAATTTCAAGTACTAGAATAGAACCACCTTTACATCCACAATCATCTGAAAAAATAACTTACGATTTTGGTCTAGATCCAACAAATTTTAATTTTGAATTGTTTCAAAAAATATCAGAAGAACACAAACAAAACAAACTTACAGATTTTTGGTTTGCACCTTTTACTCTACATAAAAAAGTTTGGAATGAAATAGGCGGCCACGATACATTGTTTAGAAGATCAAGAGAAGATTCTGATATATTATACAGAATGTGTTTGAAAGGCATACAATTTAAACAAGATTGGAATGCAATTGTATATCACTTTACTTGCACATCATCAAGAGGAAAAGATTGGTGGAAACAAGAAAATCAAGAAAAAACACAACTACAAAGTTTTGCAGACAGAATAGAATTGATAAGATTCTTAAAAAAATGGGGAAAATTTAAACACGATACTTTTAAAAATAAAGACGATTTTAAATACAATATCTCCGTTAATTTCAAAAATACAAAAAATAAAGAAAAGTTTATATTAGAAAATTATTTTTTGTTTAATACAATTAGCATAGATAATAAAGATTGTTATAATTTTCTAAAAAAAGAATATGAGTCCCAACAAGATCCTGCCAATAAATTATTTAATATATCAGACGAAACTTGGTCAAAATTAAAATCATCATATAGAGTAATAGAATTTGAAGATATATTTAGTTTATCTAATATAAGCGATGATGTCGTTATAAACTTTGATTTAAATCATCTAAACCAAACTACATTTCAATATTTACATAATATGCAAAATATATTAAAAGATTCACTAAATGAAAATGATACAGGAGAATTTGATTTAGAAAATTGTATGTTTGTTAAAGTAAATAAATTAATAAACAGACTCAATGATAATATCACCGTAAACAACCCACCATTCACATTACCTTTAGAATACTTATGAGTTATATCATATTTACAATACTTTTTATTAATATAGTATGGTTTGAAACAGAAGCATTTGTCGAATACATTAAATTATTTAAACTCAATTGGTTTAAAGTTAACGAATATTTGACAACAAAAGAATCAAATTTTGAATTAACATATCATTCATATTTATTACAATATCACAGAAACTTTTTTACAAAATTAATAA
>Ga0194134_10001154_pt1 | contig 36753 bp, 32 predicted proteins | sample TA2KigOff0mmetaG_FD_148602 | JGI IMG/M metagenome (GOLD analysis project Ga0194134, IMG submission 148602) | Freshwater microbial communities from Lake Tanganyika, Tanzania - TA2015056 Kigoma Offshore 0m | ecosystem: Environmental > Aquatic > Freshwater > Lake | place: Tanzania: Lake Tanganyika... | reverse complement strand
CGGCATCGTCGGCGTCATTGGCCCCAACGGCGTCGGCAAGACGACCCTCTTCCGCATGCTCGTCGCAGCGGCCCAGGGTGGCTCCGACGACAAGGACGAGCTCCCCACATCCGGAGACATCAAGGTCGGCGAGACCGTCACCCTGTCCTACGTCGACCAGAGCCGCTCGGGCCTTGACCCGCAGAAGAACGTCTGGGAGGTCGTCTCCGATGGCCTCGACTGGATCAAGGTGGGCAACGTCGAGATGCCGTCGCGCGCCTACGTCTCCGCGTTCGGCTTCAAGGGCCCCGACCAGCAAAAGCCCGCGGGCGTGCTGTCGGGCGGCGAGCGCAACCGACTCAATCTCGCACTCACCTTGAAGATGGGCGGCAACCTGCTCCTGCTCGACGAGCCCACCAATGACCTGGATGTCGAGACGCTCGGCTCGCTGGAGAACGCGCTCCTGGAGTTCCCCGGCTGCGCGGTCATCACCTCGCACGATCGGTGGTTCCTCGATCGCATTGCCACGCACATCCTGGCCTACGAGGGCGACTCCCAGTGGTTCTGGTTCGAGGGCAACTTCGAGTCCTACGAGAAGAACAAGCTCGATCGACTCGGCGCCGAGGCGGCCCGGCCGCACCGGGCGACGTATCGCAAGCTGACCCGCGACTGATGGCGCGAGTCCGCTTCCAGGTTCCGCAGCGCTTTGCTGACCTTGACCTGCTAGGTCACGTCAACAACGTGGCCTACCTCGTCTACGTGCAGGAGATCCGTCTCAAGTTGCTGTCGCGACTGCTGGGAGACAGGCTATCCCGCATGAACCACGTCGTGGTGCGCAACGAGATCGACTACCTCCGTGAGCTGAGCCTGGGTGGCGAGCCTCTCGAGGTCGACGCGTGGGTCGAGCGCATCGGCACCTCGTCCTACACCATCGCCTGCGAGATCCTCGATCCCGTGGGTGAGGTCGCGGCCCGGTCCAAGACGGTGCTCGTGCGACTCGGCGACGACGGGACTACCGAGCCGCTGACCGACGAGGAGCGCGATCTTCTCGCCGTGGCTGCCGATGGGTCGGGCGCGTGAGCGAGCCTGTCGCACCGACGTCGCTAAGCGTGCCCGCACACGAGGGTCGACTGCTTGCCGCGCACCTCGATCGACTCGCAACGTGGGACCCCCGCACGCCCGTGCGGCTGGTCGCTCGCGCCCGTGCCCTCGGCATCTACAGTGCGCCGCCCATGGAGGTGATCGCCTTCGTGGCGCTTCCGCTGACGGAGCCGGTCGACGTCGAACTCGACACGACGACTCATGTGTCGGACCTGCGCGCGAACATCGACGAGCACGGCCACCTCGGCGTACCGGCGGTGGTCGTCGGCGACACCGCTCTCGCCGTCCTGCCGCCTTCTGACAGCTGGCAACTGCCGATAGCCGGGGTGTCCGGTGACATCCTGCCCCTGGTCGATACTGCGGTCGCGGAGTTCCGTCGCCGTGCGGCCAGTGTCGCCGACTCCTCGCCGAGCAGCCCCGAGCTCACGTGCCTGGCCCAAGAGATATGGGATCGGCCGGGCTTCGGTGGCCTTCCGCTGCGGGCCCTCCATGCCGCGCGACGCCTCGGGTTCTTGTCGGACGACGCCTCACGGGTCTCGGCCAGCACCTGCACCGGATGGAAGCGCCTGACCACCGTGCGCGGTCAGGTCTTCGTACGCACGGTGCCGCCGGTGAGTCGCCCCAGCCTCAGCGTCGTGAGGTAGTCGTCACGCCGGTCACTCGAAGCCGGTGTTGACCATCGCAAAGGCGGCTTGGGAGAGGTACTTCCACAGCTCGGCGTCGTCCTCGGGCGCAAGGTCGCGCGCATCTAGGGCCGTGCGCATGTGGTCGAGCCAGTGCTGCATGGCGTCGAAGTCGATGGCATAGGGGGAGTGACGCATGCGCAGCCGGGGGTGCCCTCGCTGGTCGGAGTACGTCGTAGGGCCGCCCCAGTACTGCTCGAGGAACATCCGCAGCCTCTCCTCGGCCGGCCCGAGGTCCTCCTCCGGGTACATCGGTCGCAGGACGGGGTCGGTGGCGACCCCGGCGTAGAAGTCGCTGACGAGGGCGGCGAAGAAGTCGTGACCCCCGAACCGCTCATAGGGGGTGACCTCCTCGGTGGCGTCCACGGGGCCATTCTGCCTGTCAGGCCCCCGGCCTAGGCCGGGGTCGGTAGTGCGTCGCCCACGCCGTCGATGACTGAGCGGAAGTCGACGGTCGCGTCGATCCCGCACAGCAGAGCGATGGTGCCCATGACCGCACGGTGCTCGAGCAGGTAGTCAGGCGGGAAGCGTAGGCGGCTCGCGCCCTGCAGGGCCTGCACCGGATCCTGAAACTGCTGCGACCGAGACTGCAGCCACTCCTTGCTGAAGGTGAATTCCTCGCGCGTATAGGGGCGGTCGTCAGGGTCAAGCATCTCCATGAGCTGATCGGTCGTGGTGAAGTCGCTGACGAGCCCGGCGGCGCGCCAGGCGTCGAGCACTGCGTCGTAGTCACCGCGCGTAGTCAGCATGAGCGTCTGGGCAAAGAGATGCGTGAAGAGCCCGGAGTCGTCGGCCACGCTGCCGAAGTCGAGCACTGCGAGGCGATCATCGTCGAGCAGCCGGAAGTTGCCCGGGTGCGGGTCGGCGTGGGTCGCCCCCACCAGGCGGGGCGACCACAGGCAGAAACGCGCTAGCTGGCGTCCGGCCGCATTGCGACGAGATGCATGCTCATCGGCAAGCGCGGTGAACGGCGTGCCGTCGACCCATTCGGTGACCAGGATCGTCTCGGTGGCGAAGTGCACCTTGGGCACCACGATGCCCTCAGTCTTCCACGCCTTACGGAACCTCTTTTGCCACGAGGCCTCGTGGGTGTAGTTGAGTTCCTCAGCGAGTCGAGATGCGTGCTCGTCGACGAGCGCCTTGACGTCGAGGGTGGGGAGCAGTCGGCCCACGAGGGGTGCCATGGCGCGCAACTGCATCATGTCGGCCTTCACGACCTTGGGCGCGTCGGAGTACTGCACCTTGATCGCTACGGGGGTGCCGTCTCTCCAGGTGCCGCGATGCACCTGGCCCAGGCTGGCGGCCGCGATCGCCTGTGGGTCGATGTCGACGCCCTTGGGGAGTTGCTTGAGTTGCTTCTCGATCGTCTTCAGGGGCTGCGGCTTGGCGTCCTCGTAGAGGCGGGTGAGGGCCGTCAACTGGGCAGCCTGATCGGGTGGCAGCGCCGCAGAGAACACCGCGAGTGCCTGGCCGAACTTCAGGGCCGGGCCGCGGGCCTTGGCGAGTGCGGTCGTCAGCGTCTGGACCGATGCCGCCGTGGCCTTGGCATAGACCGCATCGCGATCAGCGCCTAGGGCGGCGGCCGTAGCGGCGCCGGCCAGCCGTGCACCGGTCGTGACCGGCACGGTGGCGAGCGAGGCCGCTCTCGAGATGAGTCCCATGACGTCCTTTCTACGCTGCCGGCGTCTGAGACGGTACGGCGGGATGCTGCTCTCCCTCTCGCACGAGGTGACCGGCCATGCCGGGGAAGACGAAGCGATGGAACGGCGCTACTGACCACCAGTAGGCATGACCGGAGAGCCCTCGGGGGAAGAAGGCGGCACGCTGGGTGAGGCGTGAGCCGCCGCCGTCGAGTGGCTCGATCGAGAACTCCAGCCAGGCCAGACCCGGCATCTTCATCTCGGCGCGCAGGCGCAGCAGGCGCGGTGGGATGCGCTCTTCGACGCGCCAGAAGTCCATGGCATCGCCGACGACGAGGTGGTCGGGGTCGCGACGGCCGCGGCGAAGCCCTACGCCGCCGACAAGGCGGTCAAGGAATCCGCGCACCTGCCACAGGAAGGTCGCGGAGTAGTAGCCGTGCTCGCCGCCGATGCCCTCGACCGCGTGCCAGAGGGCCTCGGGGCTCGCGGTGGAGTCAACGACGCGCACGTCGGTGTAGAGGGACCCGCCCGACCATTCGGGATCGGAGGGGAGGGGATCGCTCGGGGCACCGGGCGTAGAGGCGTCCGACCACCGTGTGGTCACTTCGGCATCGCGGATGCGCGTGAGGGCAAGGCCGACCGCGTTGTCGAAGGGGAGCAGGCCCTCGGGAGGGTCGGGGATGTAGGTCGCGATGTCGTGCTCGCCGCACACCGCGGGGTGCCTGAGTGACTCGACGAGTGGCCGGGCGAGGCGGCGGGGCACGGGGGTGACCAGGCCCACCCAGTGACTCGAGAGCCCGGGCGAAAGCAGGTTGATGGGCAGAATCAGGCGCTTCGGCAGGCCAGCGACGGCGGCGTAGCGCTGCATCATCTGCTGGTAGGTCATCACCTCGGGTCCACCGATGTCGAAGGCGCGATTGACATCGGGCGGGAGGTCTGCGGCCTTGACGAGGTAGCGCAGCACGTCGCGAACCGCGATGGGCTGTGTCTTCTGGCGCACCCACCGCGGGGTGATCATCGCGGGGAGGCGCTCGGTCAGGTAGCGCAGCATTTCGAAGGAGGCCGAACCCGAGCCGATGACGACGGCGGCGCGCAGTTCGCACGTAGGAACGCCCGAGGACCGCAGGATGTCGCCGACCTGCGAGCGGGAGCGCATATGGCGGCTCATCTTGGCGGCCGATGTCTCGGGCGCGAGGCCGCCGAGGTAGACGATTCGCCCGACAAGCTGGGTGCGCGCAGCCTCGGCGAAGACGCGCGCCATGTGGGCCTCTTCGGACTCGAGGGCGGATCCCTGCTGGAGCGAGTGCAAGAGGTAATAGGCGACGTCGACGCCCTCGAGAGCGGAGGTGATCGCAGCGTGGTCTCCGGCGTCGCCGACCGCGACCTCCACCTGGTGGGCCCAGGGCAGGTCACGCACCCGGTCGGGATGGCGTACGAGGACGCGCACTCGGAAGCCCGCCTCGAGCAGGCGAGGGACGAGTCGACCGCCGACGTATCCCGTTGCGCCGGTCACCAGGCAGAGGCGGCTCACGCACCTATCCTGGCCCCGATCAGGCGATCTCGCAGACCGAGTGCCTAGGGAGTCAGGCTGGTCCAGCGAGCGGCAAAGGCCAGCACATCGGCCGACTCCTCAATGGAACGGTTGAGTGAACGTGCCCCGTGACCGACATCACCCTCTCCGCGGAAGACGACCGGGCGATCGGAGGTCGTGGCATGCTGCACGGCCGCGCACATCTTGCGTGCGTGCATCGGGTCGGTGCGGGTGTCGTTGTCGAAGGTCACGAACATCGTGGCGGGGTACGCCACGCGCTCTTCGACGCGGTGATAGGGGGAGTAGCCGAGGAGCCAGTCGAGCTGCTCGGGAATCTCCGGGTCGCCGTACTCGACAGTCCACGTCGGGCCGAGCTCGGAGGTGGTGTAGCGAACCATGTCGAGCAGGGGCGCCACGCAGATCACCGCCTGGAAGAGGTCGGGGCGCTGCGTCATCGCGGCACCGACCAGCAGGCCGCCGTTGGATCCGCCGTTGATGGCGAGCTGCTGGCGCGTCGTCCAACCGTTGTCGATGAGGAACTCCGCAGCCGCATGGAAGTCATCGAAGACGTTTTGCTTGTTGCCGAGCATCCCGGCACGATGCCACCCCTCGCCCTCCTCGCCACCACCGCGCAGATTGGCAACGGCCCACACGCCACCGGCCTCTACCCAGCTGAGGATCGTGGCCGAGTAGCCGGGGGAGAGTGGAATGCCGAACCCGCCGTAGCCGTAGAGGATCGTGGGCCGCGGCTGGTCGGGCTCCTCGGTCGGCGACAGGATGAACATCCGGACCTCGGTGCCGTCGGCCGAGCTGTAGGTGACCTGCCGTGAGTGCACGCGCGGCACCTCCACCGTGCCGGGTGGCGCTTCCCAGAGTTCGATGGCACGGCTGCGGCCATCGAAGGAATAGATGGTCGGCACCGTGGTGTGGTCGGTGTAGACGAGCCAGACGACGGGGCCGCCATCGGGCTGCTCGACAGGTCCGCCGATGGTGCCTGCTCCGGGAAGCGTGATGCGCTCGAGTAGCTCGCCGGTCTCCAAGTCGTGCAGGGTCATCTCGCTGACGACGTGACGCGTCCACACGCTGACCAGGAGTGGGCGGATCAGTTCGGGTCCGTCGAGGATGGCGTAGCCGTCGAGCACGGCCTCGGCTTCCTCGGGTAGGAGGTCGCGCCAGGGCTCGTCCCACAGCTGCTCCGGCGCGCTGACGCAGAGGCGGCCGCGTGGGGCGTCTCGATCGGTGGAGATGTAGAAAAGCCCATTGCGTCCGACGTGGATCGCAGTCTGCGCGTCGACATCGCCCTGCACGAGTTGGAACGCCGGGGCCGCAGGCAGCGATGCCCGCAGGTCAGCGATCCACAGGTTGTTGCGCGGCTCGGTGCCCTCGGAGGCCGAGACCTGGAGCCAGCGACCGTCGTGACTGACCTCGATGCCGTAGTAATTCGTCATCGTCATGCCGGCGCCGAAGACGAGCACATCGTCGTCGGTGGGTGCGCCGACGGTGTGGAGATAGACGCGCCGATGGAATTGCTGCTCCGACTCGGGAAGGAGTTCGGGAGCAAGTCGGCGCACGTAGTAGAAGCGCTCGCCGCCGGGCAGCCATGCGATCGGTGAGTAGCGGCAGCGGTCGATGCCGTCTTCAAGCATCGCGCCGGTGGCCGTGTCCATCACGACGAGGATCGACTCCTCGTTGCCGCCGATGGAGTACTGCAGTGCCAGACGATCGCCCTCCTTGCTGGGCTGCCAGGCGTCGAGAGTGGTCAGGCCGCTCGGATCCTTCTCGATGGGATCAAAGAGCACGCGCGGCTCACCATCGCCCTCGCGCACATAGAGGACTGGGAACTGCTGGCCGGGCTCTCGGCGAGTGAAGAAGGTCCATCGTCCGCGCGTGTAGGGAGGCGAGACCGAGCCGGAGCCCATGAGTTGCTCGACCCGCTCCGCGAATCGGTCGCGATAGGCCCATCCTGACCGCTCTGCGTCCATGAGGGCGTCCTGCGCGGCTCGCCACTGTGTGGTGCGCGCATCCTGGGCATCCTCGAGCCAGCGGTAGGGGTCGGGCACGCATCGACCGTGCAGGTCGTCGACCAGGTCGAGGCGGTCAGCGGCGGGGTAGACGGGCATTCGCCAACCCTAGGGCCTCGGACCCTGGGCTTTGGCGGTTGAGGTAGTCCACCAGGGCCCTAGGGTGTTCGCATGTCAGCCCTCCACGACCTCACCGCCCTCGAGCAGGCCGATGCGATTCGCACGCGCACCCTGTCGCCGGTAGAGCTCGCCGAGCACTACCTGGCGCGCACCGAGGCCCTCAACGACGAGGTCGGTGCTTTCATCACGATCACCCCTGAATTGGCCCTCGAGCATGCACGCGCGGCCGAGCAGGCGGTCGTGGATTCAGCAGATCCCGGTGAGCTTCCCGTGCTACACGGCGTGGTGATTCCGGTCAAGGACCTGCAGTTCCTCGGTGGCGTGCGCTGCACCATGGGCTCGGCGACCTACAACATCACGCCCTTTGGCGACGACCATGTGGTCACGCGACTGAAGCAGGGCAATGTGGTGATGACCGGCAAGACCAATACTCCTGAGTTCGGGCTGCCCTGCTACACCGAACCGTCCGTAGCCCTGCCCGCGCGTACGCCCTGGGATCTCTCGTGCTCGGCGGGGGGATCCAGCGGCGGTGCGGCCGCGGCGGTCGCCGCCGGCCTGGCCCCTGCCGCGCACGGATCCGATGGCGGTGGGTCCGTGCGCATCCCGGCCAGCGTGTGCGGCCTGGTCGGCATCAAGACGTCGCGCGGACGCACCTCGATGGGTCCGTTGCGCGATCCTGTGGGTGAGTTCCCCGTCAACGGCCCGCTCGCGCGCACGGTGCGTGATGCCGCAGCCCTGCTCGACGTGATGGCCGGTGCCTTCACCGACGATCCCTATCCCGCCCCACCGCTCCTCCCCGGCGAAACCTTCCTCAAGGCGGCTGGTCGCGAGCCCGGCGTGCTGCGAATCGGCCGTTTCCGCACGCCATTGATCGCAGATGCCGAAGTGCATCAGGACTGCATCGACGCCTACGACTCCGCGAGCATGCTGCTCGAAGAACTCGGTCACGTTGTCGAGGACTTCACGCCCGTCTTCCCCGACACCATGGTCGGCACCTTCGAAACCATCTGGTCGGTCCTGGCACTGCTGACACCCGTCGATCCAGCGCGTGAAGACGACCTCATGCCGCTGACCCGCTACCTCCGCGAACGCGGAGCGGGCGTCAGCGGGCTCGAACTCGCCGGCGCCGTATCGTTCGCGCGCATCATCTCCCGGAGTGCGATCGCCGCCTCAGCCGCTTACGACGTGCTGCTCACTCCCACGCTCGCCATGCCCCCCGTGCCCGTGGGCTACTTCACCGATGGAGGGGACCCGGCGACCGACTTCGCTCGGCAGAAGGCCTTCACCCCGTTCACGGCACTGTTCAACGTGACAGGCCAGCCGGCCATCTCCCTTCCCCTGCACTGGACCTCCGAAGGACTGCCGATCGGCGTTCAACTCATCGGCCGCCCCTACGACGAGCCGACGCTGATCTCGCTCGCCGCTCAAGTTGAGCAGGCCAAGCCGTGGCTGGGGCGGCATCCGGAGATCTGGTGAGCTCCGTGCTCGTCGAACTCGCCCGTGCGTATGGCGTATCCGTCGACTACCGGGATCAGTCCGGCGCCCATGTCGAGGTCGACCCTGAGGTAGTGCGCGATGTCCTTGTCGCCCTCGGGGCCGACACGTCCACCGATGCGGCGATCCAGCGCAGTCTCGCCGAACGCCGTCTTGCTCCGTGGCGGTGCACCCTGCCACCGACCCTGGTCGTCACCGGAGGCCGTTACGCCCAGGTGCCAGTTCACGTGCCGCACGGGAGCGCCGTGCGGGTGTGGATCGAGCTTGAGGACGGCGGGATAGTCGAGCCCGCCCAGAGCAACCGTTGGGTGGATCCCCAGGAAGTCGATGGTCGATTGGTGGGTGAAGCCACCTTCGTGCTGCCTGCCGATCTTCCGCTGGGATGGCACGCGCTCAAGGCCCTTTCGGATGACGGACTTGCCGAGTGCGTGCTGGTGGTCACGCCCGAGCGGCTGCAGCCAACGGCCCTCGCCGCGGGTGCGCGGCTTTGGGGCTTCATGACCCAGATCTACTCGGTGCGCTCGAGACGCTCGTGGGGAATCGGCGACCTGATGGATCTGGCCGACCTGGCGTCGTGGAGTGGCCAGGTGCTCGGCGCCCATTTCACTCTCGTCAATCCGCTGCACTCGGCAAATCTCCATTCGCCGATGGTGCCCTCGCCCTACCTACCGACCACTCGACGCTTCCCCAATCCCATCTACCTGCGTATCGAGGCGATACCCGAATACGCATACCTGTCGGCCAAGGACCGCAAGGCCGTGCGCCGATTGGGTAAGCCGCTGCGCCGCAGGTCGGCAGCCCTGCTCGATCGAGACGCCACATGGCGGGCAAAGTCGGACGCCCTCGACATCATCCGAAGCGTCGGCCTGACCCCAGGTCGCCAGGCGCAGTACGACGCCTTCGTGCTGCGAGAGGGCGATGGGCTTGTCGACTTTGCGACGTGGTGCGCCATGGCAGACCAGATGGGCATCTGCTGGCGGGATTGGCCCGAGCACCTGCGCGATCCACGCTCACCCGAAGTCTTGCAGTGGCGACTCGATCACGCCGATGCTATCGAGCGGTCCCTTTGGATGCAGTGGCTCGTCGACGAGCAACTGGAGGCAACGCAACGTGCGAGCCTCGATGTCGGGATGAGTGCGGGCATCATTCACGACCTCGCCGTCGGTGTTACGTCAGACGGTGCCGATGCATGGCGACTTCAAGACATCATGGCGTCAGGGGTGTCGGTAGGTGCACCGCCTGACATGTACAACCAACTCGGACAGGACTGGGCTCAGCCACCCTGGGACCCGACGGCACTGGCAAACGTGGGCTATCGGCCGTACGCCGAGATGCTGCGCACCGTGCTTCGACATGCAGGTGGCATACGCATCGATCACGTGCTGGGGCTGTTTCGACAGTGGTGGATTCCCTCCGGAAGGCCCGCCGGCCAGGGCACCTTCGTCTACCTGGACCACGAGGCGCTGGTTGGGATCTTGGCTCTGGAGGCGCATCGCGCCGGAGCGCTCGTCATCGGCGAAGACCTCGGCACCGTGGAGCCCTGGGTGCAAGAAGCACTCTTCCAGCGAGGCATTCTGGGCACCTCCATCCTGTGGTTCGAGCGCGGGGACGATGGGCAGATCCGGGCACCGGAGCAGTGGCGCAGCGACGTACTCGCCAGCGTCGCGGTCCACGATCTCCCACCTACCGCTGGCTATCTGCGCGGAGAGCACGTGCGGATTCGTGACGAGCTCGGCCTGCTGACCCTGCCCGTAGAGCGCGAGCGTGAGAACAACGAGCGAGAGACCCGCGAGTGGATTGATCTGGCTCGCGAGCGCGGTTGGCTCGAAGACGACGCGGATGAGGCCGCCACGATCGTTGCACTTCATCGCGTCGTCGGTGCCTCGCCAGCTCGACTGGTGGGCGTATCGCTACCCGATCTAGTGGGAGATGTTCGGGCACAGAACCAGCCGGGTACCGACCAGGAATACCCCAACTGGCGAGTGCCGCTCTGCGACGGAGCGGGCCGAGCCGTCTTCCTCGATGACCTGCCGTCCAGGGCACTGGCCGCTCCCCTCCTGCGAGCCATCGGCCGCACGCCCTAGGCTTGCGATATGTCTTTCCTCGCCGTCGATCCGATGTGGCAGGCGCCGCCGACCTACACCCCCCTCGAGGCGATCGGCCTCTTCGTCGGGATTCCCCTGGTGATCGTCCTCGTGATCTGCCTCTCCGCCTACGCGCCCGGATGGATCCGTGGCCGCGACGGCGAGCAGTCAGGTGGCTCCGGCGGCGGCCCGGTGTGGGCGACGAGCCCGGCCGGCTCCATGTCGGCACCGTCCGGTCCCGGAATGATCACGCCGTCGGGCCCGACGGATCACACCGAGCGCGGAGGCGCAAGTGGCCGGTGGTGACCTGACCCCCGCACAGCTCGCCGAGCTTCACCGCCTGCTGCTGCATGCCCAGGAGCAGTCGGGGCTGACCTTCAGCGTCTACCTGGGCGCGTGGAGCGGCGGCCGCGAGGGCGCTGAGGAACTCCTGGCGCGACTGCCCGACCCCGACCGCAGCGTGCTCGTCGCGGTCGACCCCGAGGGGCGCTCGCTCGAGATCGTCACCGGGCGCCTGGCGCGCATCCCCCTCGACGACCACGCGTGCGGCCTCGCGGTCCTGTCGATGACCAGCTCGTTCGTCGCCGACGACCTCATGGGCGGCCTGCGCGACGGACTCGGCGTACTCGCCGATCATGGGCGACGCATGCGCGTCTTCCACGTAGATCAGGTCTAGGCCGAGTCGGCCGCCCGCGCTCGAAGAGAGCGCTGCACTCCGTCACGGCCCTCCACGACCAGGCGCCGAAGTGCCGCATTGAGATCGTCGCGCCGGAGGAACTCGTCGGTCTGCCGCAGCGTCTCGGCATCTATGATGAGAGACGGATACATGCCCATGGCGAGCGCCTGGCCCATCTCCATCGTCTGCGCAGCCCAGCTGCCGACGATCTGCTCGAAGTAGCGCTCGCGGAAGGGGGTGAGGATGTCGACCTGGTCGGGCTGGACGAATCCCATGATGGTCGCCTCGAGCACGGCATTGGGCAGGTCGGTGCTCTCCATGGCCTCCGCCCAGGCGAGTTGCTTCGCCTCGGGTGAGGGTCGCGCCGCACGTGCCAGCGCTGCCTGGCGGCGACCGGTAGCCGTGTCGTCGCGTACCACCTCGCCCTGGATCATGTCGAGCTCAGCGCGGCCGGTGGCGGCGAGTCGCTGCAGCAGGAACCAGCGAAGGTCGGCGTCGACCGCCAGGCCGGGCAGCACGGTCGAGCCGTTGAGCAATCCGGCCACGGTGTCGAGGTGAGGAGGGGATGTTGCACACGAGGTGAACGCGCGAACGAAGGCGAGTTGCCGGTCCGAGCCCGCGTCGGCAGCCCGCATGAGTTGATCGAGAGTGTCGGCGAGCCTTTGCAGGTAGGCGGGCCGATTGTCGGGGTCGGCGAAGAGATCGATGGCGGACTTCACCTGCCTGAGCGTCTGCTGCACGACGCTGATGTCGGTCTCATGGGGGAGCCCTGAGATGACGAGGTCGACGTATTCCCCGGTCGGGACCTCGGCGTCTCGCACCATGTCCCAGGCGGCGCCCCAGACCAGCGAGCGTGGCATCGACGACGGGAAGCCCCCGAGGTGGGAGACGGCCGTGCGCCACGAGCGATCGTCGAGCCGCACCTTGGTGAAGGTCAGGTCGTCATCGTTGAGCAGCAGGAGGTCCGGCTGCTTCGCGCCGGTCAACCGGGGCACCTCGGTGCGAGCGTCCACGATGTCGAGCTCGATGCGGTCGCGGCGTACGAGCCCGTCGGGCGTGAGGTCGTACAGGCCGAGGGCCATCCGGTGTGAGCGCAGGGTAGGAGCGACCCCCTCGGGCAGGCGTGGCGGCTCCTGGAGGATCGCGACGCTGGCATAGGTGCCGTCGTCGTTGACGGTGATGTCGGGGCGCATGAGGTTCACTCCGGAGGTCTGCAGCCACTCAGCCGTCCAGTCGGACAGATCCCGGCCCGAGGCGGCCTCGAGTTCGCTCAGCAGGTCATTGAGTTCGGTGTTTCCCCAGGCGTGCTTGGTGAAGTAGGCGTTGATGCCGCGATTGAAGTTCTCCTCGCCCACCCAGGCCACGAGTTGTCGCAGTGCGGACGCGCCCTTGGCGTAGGTGATGCCATCGAAGTTGACCCGCACGGCATCGAGATCGACCATGTCGGCCGCGATGGGGTGCGTGGAGGGCAGCTGATCCTGCCGGTAGGCCCAGGCCTTGCGCAGGTTGCCGAAGGTCGTCCACGCGTCGTGGTAGCGAGTGGCGTTGACGTTGGCATGATGCGCCGCCCACTCGGCAAACGACTCGTTGAGCCACAGGTCATCCCACCACTTCATCGTGACGAGATCCCCGAACCACATGTGTGCCATCTCATGCAGGATCGTGTTGGCACGCTGTTCGTAGGCGGTATCTGTCACGCGCGACCGGAAGACCATGTCTTCGAGAAACGTCACGCACGCGGCGTTCTCCATGGCCCCGGCGTTGAACTCGGGCACGAAGAGCTGGTCGTACTTGCCGAAGGGATAGGGAATGCCGAATTCATCCTCGAAGAAGGCAAAGCCCTGCTTCGTCAGCAGGAAGATGTCGTCGGGGTCCAGGAATTCGCCGAGGGATGCACGACAGAAGATGCCGAGCGGGTAGGTGCCGAACTTCCCCGTGTAGGAGTCGCGGACCACGAGATAGGGACCGGCCACGAGGGCCGTGATGTAGGTGGAGATGGGCTTGGTCGGCGGGAAGTCCCAGCGCGCCGTGCCGTCGCCGAGCGAGACGGGGTCGGGCGTAGGCGCATTGCTGACGACCTGCCAGTGATCGGGTGCCGTCACGTGGAGGGTGAATGGTGCCTTGAGGTCGGGCTGCTCGAAGCACGCATACATCCGGCGGGCGTCGGCTGACTCGAACTGCGTGTAGAGGTAGACCTCGTCGTCGACCGGATCCACGAAGCGGTGGAGTCCTTCGCCGGTGCGCATGTAGGCGCAGCGCGCGTGGACGATGAGGACGTTGGCCACATCGAGGTTGTCGAGTTGGATGCGTGCCCCGTTGAAGACCTCCTTAGGATCCAGCACGCGGCCGTTGAGGTTGACCGAGGTCACCTCCGGCGCGACCAGGTCGATCCAGGTGCTGCCACCGGGGGCGCGGCAGCTGAAGGCAACCGTGGTGATGCACCCGAAGGTGTCGGGGCCGGTGGTCAGGTCGAGGGCAACGTCGTAGCCGCCGACGGTCACCACCTGCGAGCGCTGGGCGGCTTCGGCGCGGGTCATGTTGAGGTCTGCGGGCACGGCGTTATCCTGGCATGGCCTCTTACGGATCCCCTGGGTACGGTCGATCCATGAGCGAACGCACACCCGTGGATTTCTGGTTCGATCCGATCTGCCCCTGGGCCTGGATCACCTCTCGCTGGATGCTGGAGGTGGAGAAGGTGCGCCCGGTGCAGGTGCGCTGGCACGTGATGAGCCTGGCGGTGCTCAACGAGGGACGCGAAGTGCCTGCCGAATACGCCGATCTGATGCTCACCGCGTGGGGTCCGGTGCGCACGATCATTGCCGCTCAGCGCGACTACGGCGATGACATGGTGGGCCACCTCTACACCGATATCGGCACGCGCATCCATGTGCAGGGGGAGGACTACGTCGCGGCCGTGCAGCACGCCCTTCGCGGCCTAGCGCTTCCCGACGCACTACTTGATGCCGCGACCTCCGAGGAGTTCGACGCCAAATTGCGTGCGAGTCATGCGGAGGGCATCGGCCTCGTCGGTGAGGACGTCGGTACGCCGGTCATTGCCGTGCCGGGATCCGATGGTGAGCGCGTGGCGTTCTTCGGCCCGGTGATCACGCCCGCTCCCAAGGGGGAGGCAGCGGGCCGGCTGTGGGACGGCGTAATCCTCGTGGCCAGCACGCCGGGCTTCTTCGAGCTCAAGCGCACCCGCACCGCCGACCCGGACTTCGTCTAGCCCCTGAGAAAAAGCACGAAAAGGGGGCGAGGCGGTCATCCGCCCCGCCCCCTTTTCGTGTCTGACTAGCGGTGCAGGTCGAAGCGATCGAGCTCCATGACCTTGCTCCATGCCATGGCAAAGTCGCGCACGAACTTCTCCTTGGCATCGGCGCTGCCGTAGACCTCGGACAGGGCCCGCAGCTCGGAGTTGGAGCCGAAGACCAGGTCGACGCGGCTGGCCGTCCACTTCGGACCGCCCGTCGCGCGGTCGCGGCCCTCGAAGGTCTCCTCCGTGTCGGAGATCGGGGCCCACACCGTGTCGATGTCGAGCACGTTGACGAAGAAGTCGTTGGTCAGCACACCCGGTGTCTTGGTGAAGACGCCGAGGTCGGACCCGTCGAAGTTGGCGCCGAGGACCCGCATGCCACCGACGAGCACGGTCATCTCCGGGGGAGTGAGCGTGAGTAGGCAGGCCTTGTCGACGACCAGTTTCTCGGCCGGGCGCACGTTGCCCTTGCCGAGGTAGTTGCGGAAGCCATCGGCCGACGGCTCGAGGACCGCGAAGGACTCGATGTCGGTCTGCGCCTGCGTCGCGTCGCCGCGACCGGGGGTGAATCGCACATCGACGGAGACGCCGGCGTCCTTGGCCGCCTTCTCGACAGCCGCGGTGCCGGCCAGCACGATCAGGTCGGCCAGTGAAACCTGCGCACCACCCTTGGCGTTGAATGACTGCTGGATGCCCTCGAGCACGCCGAGCGCCTTGGCGAGCTCAGCGGGGTTGTTGGCCGCCCAGTCGTTTTGCGGAGCCAGGCGCACGCGAGCGCCGTTGGCGCCGCCGCGCTTGTCGGTGCCGCGGAACGTCGAGGCCGACGCCCACGCGGTCGCGACGAGTTCGCCCACCGTGAGCCCCGAACTCAGCACCGACCCCTTGAGTGCGGCGATGTCGGCGGCGCCGATCGCCGGCGTGGGAACTGCCTGCACGGGGTCCTGCCAGATGAGGGTCTCCATGGGAACCTCGGGTCCGAGGAGGCGGATCTTCGGCCCCATGTCGCGGTGCGTGAGTTTGAACCAGGCGCGCGCGAACGCATCGGCGAACTCCTGCGGGTTGTCCTTGAAGCGACGCGAGATTGGCTCGTAGATCGGGTCCATGCGCAGCGCGAGGTCGGTGGTGAGCATGACCGGCGCGTGCTTCTTCGACGGATCCTGCGGATCCGGCACGGTGCCGGCAGCGGCACCACCGGCGGGGATCCACTGCTTGGCGCCGGCGGGGCTCGTCGTGAGCTCCCACTCGTGGGCGAAGAGCGTCTCGAAGTAACCGTTATCCCAGAGGGTAGGCGTGGAGTTCCAGGCGCCCTCAAGGCCCGAGGTGATGGTGTCGTCGCCATTGCCAGTGCCGAAGGAGTTCTTCCAGCCCAGGCCCATCTGCTGAAGGGGGGCGGCCTCGGGGTCGGGGCCGACGTACTTGGCGGCCTCAGCTGCACCGTGGGTCTTGCCGAAGGTGTGCCCGCCGGCGATGAGCGCCACGGTCTCCGCATCATTCATGGCCATGCGGCCGAACGTCTCGCGGATGTCGCGAGCCGACGCGAGCGGGTCGGGTACGCCGTTGGGGCCCTGGGGGTTGACGTAGATGAGGCCCATCTGCACAGCGGCGAGCGGGTTCTCGAGTTCGCGATCGCCGCGGTAGCGCTCGTCGGCCAACCACTCCTGCTCCGAGCCCCAGTAGGTCTCGTCGGGCTCCCACACATCAGCGCGTCCGCCGCCGAAGCCGAAGGTCGTGAAGCCCATCGTCTCGAGGGCGACGTTGCCCGTCAGGATCATGAGGTCGGCCCACGAGATCTGCTCGCCGTACTTGGCCTTGATCGGCCAGAGCAGGCGGCGAGCCTTGTCGAGATTGCCATTGTCGGGCCAGCTGTTTTGCGGAGCGAAGCGCTGCAGGCCCGAGCCGCCACCCCCGCGGCCGTCAGTGGTGCGGTAAGTGCCGGCGCTGTGCCAGGCCAGGCGGATGAAGAAGGGGCCGTAGTTGCCATAGTCAGCGGGCCACCACGCCTGCGAGTCGGTCATGAGGGCCTTGAGGTCGGTCTTCAACGCAGCGAAGTCGAGACTCTCGAACGCCGTCGCGTAGTCGAACCCGGAGCCCATGGGATCGGATGCGGGCAGGTTCTGCCGCAGGACCGACAGGTCGAGGCGGTTGGGCCACCAGTCGCGGTTGTAGGTGCCTTCGGCCGTATCGCGGCTGAAGGGGCATGCGCTCTCGTCGGACATGTTCCTTATCTCCTCTTATTGCGGCGTGTGGTTTAGATCGCTAGCTCTTCAGTGGCGCCGGTGTAGCGGTGGTGCGTGTAGCGCAGGTTGTGCAGTGCCCCCAGTAGGTGACCTCGGCCTCGTCAATAGCGAAGCCCTTGTCGTCGGCAGCCGTGAGGCACGGGGCGTAGCCCACGGCACAATCCACGTCAATGACGTCGCCGCAGTCGCGGCAGACCAAGTGGTGATGGTTGTCTCCCACGCGCGTCTCGAATCGGGCGGGGGAGCCGGCGGGCTGGAAGCGCCGCACGATGCCGGCCTCCACGAGGGTGTTGAGTGCGTCGTAGACCGACTGGCGTGAGATAGCCCCGATAGCCAGTCGCGCGGCATCCGCGAGGGCATCGGCCGTCGCGTGAGGCTCGAGTTGGGCCGCCCGCAGGACCGCCAGGCGCTGGGCGGTCACCTGGACGCCGTGGGCCCGGAGGAGGTCGGAAGGAGCGTGCACGGCTCGAACCTAGTGGGGGATCTGGACCCCGTCAAAAGCTGGCCTCGGTCAGGAACCGTCCCTGCGGAAGGCATGCTCCCTGGTCACGGTGGCCACCCTCAGGTCGTAGGAGTCGTACCACCGCTCCCGGCCGAGCCGCTGGGCCAGGAGGTGCTCGGCCACCTGCCGCCAGGCAAGCGAGGCGGCCTCGTCGACCCAGTAGGAGATGGTGATGCCCCGGTCGCCATCCGACACGGAATCCACTCCGATGAACCCCGGCTGTTGGCGCGCCAGCTCGTCCATCCGCCCGGCCATCTCCGCATAGCCATCGAGGTCAGCGGACCGCTGGGTCGTGAAGATGACGGCGATATAGGTCATGCGCAGATCCTCATCGGCCGGCCGACAGCGTCGCGTGGCACCTCTCCGTGCGGAAGCGCAAGGGCATCGCCGCTCGCGATGCGCGCGGCCGACCACGCGCACGCGATGGCGTCCAGTCCATCGTCGCCATACGTCGGATCGGCCAGGTCCGGTAGCCATCGACGAAGGAGATCGAGCCGCGCCTCGCGCCCCGCGGGTGTCTTCTTCCGCTCGTCGATGGGCTGGCCATTCATCAGGGCGAAGGCAATCTCGGGGTGGCATTCGACGATGCGGGGGTCGTCCGCGAGCGTATCGACCTCCGCGATCGCGCGCAGGAGGTTCCACGTCTGCCTCGACAGTGACCGGCCGGACGCCGACAGGGCTGCCTCGCAGGCGGCCGCGTAGTCGTCCGGGTGGGCCAGGGCTGTGCGGGGCGGCGCGGGGAAGACGCGGGAGCCGTGTGGCCGCAGGAGTTTGCGCGCCGCCACATCGCAGGCGCGCGGGGCGTGGTCGGGCAGGCCGATGGGCATGTCGATCGCGATGACGGCCAGGTCGTCGGTCAGGGCCGGCGCTAGCGGGGCGACGAACTCCACCGACTCCAGTCGCGGCACAGTCGTGGTGTTGACGACGGCGATCACCCAACCGCCACGGCGACCATCCACTCCTGCCACTGCGGCCATGCGCGAAGCCTGGCACACTCCCGCGCATGCCCGAAGGCCACGTCGTCCATCGCCAGGCCCGGCGCATCAACCGCGCATTCAAGGGCCAGGCGCTCGACGTCCAGAGTCCGCAGGGCCGCTTCGACTCCGGCGCCGCGCTCCTCGACGGCACGACACTGCGAGGCGCTGACGCCCTCGGCAAGCACCTGCTCGTCGACTTCGACGATGAGCGCACGCTCCACGTGCACCTCGGGCTCTACGGCAAATGGACCTTCGGCACGGGTGACGCGCCCGAGCCACGCGGTCAGGTGCGGCTGCGCATCCAGGGCGGCGACGCGTACGCCGACCTGCGCGGTCCCACGGCCTGCGAGGTCCTGGACCCCGACCAGGTCCGCGCCCTGACCGATCGCATCGGCCCCGATCCGATCCGCAAGGACGCCGACCCCGAGCGCGCCTGGACCCGCGTGTCCCGCAGTCGCGCTCCCATCGGTGGCCTGCTCATGGACCAGTCGGCATTCGCTGGTGTGGGCAATATCTATCGGGCCGAGGTGCTCTACCGAGCGGGGATCGACCCCTACCGCCCAGGACAAGAGGTGAGCCGCGCCGAGTTCGACGGCATGTGGGGTGACCTGGTCGTCTTGATGGGTGACGGCGTACGTCGGGGCCGAATCGACACGGTCCGGCCGGAGGACTCGCCGCGCGCGACAGGTCGTACTGCCAGGCGTGACCGCCACGGGGGAGAGGTCTACGTCTACCGACGCGAGGGGCGGCCGTGCCTGGTCTGCGGCGACGAGGTGGCCTGGGCCGACATGGCTGGCCGCAACCTCTACTGGTGCCCCACCTGCCAGCCGTCGTAGGGGTCGCTCCATCGCGCCGAGAGTGCACCTTCGCGCGCGAAATCGGGCCCATTCATGCGCGTAAGCGCACATTCGACCAGGGGGCCGCGGTCTGGGCGGCCGGTGGTGGGGGCGCGGTGTAGTCGGCCCGTGATGGCGACGCAGACTAGGTGGCTGTGGTGAGCTGCGGCCTCCGGACGCCGGGATGGCCGGGGGGCAGCGTCTTCTTGATCACCCACCACGATGCGGCGATGGTGAGCGCGACCAGCCCGTAGAAGAGGAAGGGGGTCGCGCCGAGCCACGCGAGTTGACCGGCCTGGATCAGCGGAATCTGGATGGCCGCGCGCACCAGGCTGAGGATCGCCCACAGCCACGTGACGCGCGAATACGCCTTGAAAAGGTCGGGGTCTTGTCGCCAGCGCATGCCCGTGCCCATGATCGGGCCGATGATCACGCCCATGAGAGGCCGCCGGATGAGGATCGATCCCGCGAAGGCGAGTGCGCTGAGGACGTTGGCGAGCACGCGGATCTGGAAGAAGCCGAGCGGATCGTCCTGGTAGGCAGCGAAGAGCGCGGCGATGGCGACACCCAGCAGGCCGGAGAGCACGCGGACCGGCTTCTCCCGTCGAGCGACCTTGATCGCCGCCAGGATGATGGCGGCGCCGAGGGCGACGCCGACGGCCACGGACAGGTTGTTGCCCGAGGCGAAGTAGGCCAGGACGAACAGGACCGTGGGTGCCATCGACTCGATCGCGCCCCAGGGTCCGCCCAAGAGGACGTTGAGGGGGTGAAGCTCGTCGGAGTTCCGATGCACCGCACTAGGGTAGTCAGGTCCGATCCGACCGTGTTTGCGGTCGCACGTTGGCTCGCTGCGGCGCGACTCGCGCGTGCTCCACGATCCAGACCTGCTGTGCCGCCACACTGAAGCTCGTGAGTGGTCGCCACGCCGGGGCCCCGGCGTCCCCTCGCCCGCCGGGCTACCTGCGTTGGAGTGCGAGGACCGCGGGATTGCTTGTCGCCGCCCTGGCCTGCTTAACCGGTGGGCTCGTGTTCGGCATGGGCTCGCCCGTGCCGTTGGGTGATCGGGCCACGGCCTCCATCGTGACGCCGACCCCCCAGCACGATCCGGCCCCCGCCGGCCAGTGGTCTGCGACATCTCCCGCTCCCTCGACGGTCGTCGTACCGGTGAGCGACACGGCCGTGGTCGCCGACACCGCGCCGATGCGCAGCATCTCGATCCTCGGCGTCGGAGACATCCTGACGCACAAGGAGATCATCGCCCAGGCGATTGAAGACGCAGCCGGCGCCAGCCCCGCGGATTTCGTGCCGCAGTTTCAGGGGATCGCCGACCTGGTGTCGTCTGCGGACGTGGCGGTGTGCCACATGGAGTATCCGATGGGGCAGCCGCAGGGCCCGTGGACCGCGTGGCCGGGCATTCCCGATGCCCCCCCGCAACTGGCCCGGGCGGTTGCTGCCGTGGGCTTTGATGCCTGTAGCACGGCGTCCAACCACGTGCTGGACCAAGGATTCGACGGGATGTCGCGGCTGCTCGACGGGCTCGATGCCCAGGGCCTCGCGCACGCCGGTGCTGCAAGAACCGCCGAGGAGGCATCCACGCCCACGATCGTCGAAGTCAAGGGCGTGTCGATCGCGCTGCTGTCGTACTCCTACAGTCTCAACGGCATTCCCTGCCCCGCCGGGCAGGAGTGGTGCGCCAACCTCATCGATGTCCCGCGCATGATCGACGAGGCTCGTGCCGCGCGCGCCGCAGGGGCCCGCATCGTCGTGCTCGGCCTGCACGCCGGTGACGAAGGGGTGAGTACGCCGTCCAGCCAGCAAGTCGAGGTCATGCACGCGCTGGCCGAGTCAGGCCAGATCGATCTCGTGCTGGGCCACCACGTGCACGTCGTGCAGCCGGTCGACGTCATCGACGGTATGTGGGTCGTCTACGGCCACGGCAACCTGCTCACGGCGCAATCGCGTCGAGATCCTCGGTCAGGCGATGGTCTCATCAGCATGTTCACGTTCACGGAGCAGTCGGATGGTTCGTTCGTGGTGACGGACGCGTCCGGCTACGCCGTGCACAACGACGATTTCCCATTCCGACTCTCGCTGGTTCCGGGAATGAGTTCGCAAACGCCGGACCAGGCCGCCTCGTGGCAGCGAACCCTCGAGGCGGTCAACGGCCTGGATGCGGAGTCCAAGGGCTTTCGACTGCTGCCATGGAGCGGCCCCTCCCTCTGACGGGCCATCCTGGGGCGAGTTCCCGTACGGTTCTCACATGCGTCCTCGTGACCTGCTTGTCGCTGCCCCTGCCGTGTTCGTGATCGCCGCCTTGCCGGGCGCTCCCGCCTTCGCCGCCCCTGCGGCCTCTGACGGGGCGATCCTCGATGTCACGCCCACGACGTCGAAACTCACGGCCAGGGACCAGCCACGAGGAGTTCTTCACCGTCTCCTTCCAGGCCGAGGCGGGGGAGACCCGCCAAGTCGTCACCAACCTGGTCGTCGAGGACGCCAAGGGCACCTCGCCCAACGAGCTCTACGTCGGGGTGACGCTGAGTTGCACGAGCCCGTCAGGGACAGTCTCGTCCGCCGGCACCGGACGCAACGTATGGCCGAGTGCCCCCGACTTTGCCATCCCCGTGGGCTTCGTCCTCAACATGGATGTGTCCGGCACCTACGACTGCCAGGCCGACGTCATGCTGTGCGAACCAGGCAACTGCGAGGCGCCCAGCGGCGCGGGCGTGGTCTCGATCGTGACCCAGCGTATGGATCCCAAGCAGTACTCCTTCCTCTACGTCAGCACCGCGCTGCCGGCCTGGGCTGACGGTGTCGAGGTCCCCGCTAAGAAGGATCTACTGATCAAGCCGGGTGCCTCGCAGAGGATGACCAATACGTTCGACGTGGGTGCGGCATTCCCGGAGGCGGTGCGGATCGGAGTTCTGCTGTCGGTGACCAACTGCATAGAGAAGTCGTATCCGGACTCCTGTGCCAAGGCAGGCAAGACGGCGATCCAGGGGTCGGCGACCATGACCTTGTCCCTCACGCTCACTCAGGTGGCCACCCAGCCAGGCCTCACCTGTGCCACGGCTCGAGCCACGGCCAAGACGGGTGCGCGCACCACGAGGATCACCTGGCAGCAGCATCACGCGGTGGGGAGCATCTACGTGCCCGCCTTCGACCTCCTCGACGATCCAGGTTGCAGCACGCAGGTCAAGGCCTCCTTGACCGTGAAGGTCGGCAAGGGCAAGGCCGTTGTGATCGAGTCCGGCACCAAGGGCAAGGCGCGGAGCGTGCTCTACGTCATCCCGGGTGATGCCGCTCCGCTCGCTCAGTAGTGCCGTTAGTCAGTCAGGCCCGGATGCGCGCGTTGTCCGGGTCGTACATCGGCCGCAGTGATGCGGCGGCGCGGTAGCGCTGGCTGGCGACGTCGACCTCCCACGTGCCGGAGTTGATGAAATCGGGCGTGACCGGCTCACCGGGCTCGATCATGGCGAGCCCGACGGCGCCGCCAAGGGTGTGGCCGTAGCTCGCCGCGCGCACGTAGCCGACGGGTGCGCCATCGCGGTAGACGACCTCGCCATGGAACATCAGCGGCTCGGGGTCGAGCAGCCGCACCTGCGCGAGGCGGCGGTGCAATGGCCCGGATTCCTTCACACGCAGCACCGCATCGCGACCGATGAAGTCCTTGTCGAGGGCGACCGCGAATCCCAGGCCGGCCTCCAGGACGGAATCGGTGTTGTCGATGTCATGCCCGTAGTCGCGGTAGCCCTTCTCCATGCGCAGGCTTGACAGGGCCTTGAGTCCCGTGTGCCGCAGGCCCATCGGATCCCCGGCTTCGCGAAGCCGCTCGTACACGTGGATAGCCTGCTCGGCTGGCACGTAGAGCTCGTAGCCGAGCTCGCCGAGATAGGTGATGCGCACGCACAGGGCACGTGCGTAGCCGAGGTCGATCTCGCGCGCGGTGCGGAAGGGGAATGCCTCATTGGATAGGTCAAGTGAAGTTATCGCCTGCAGCAACTGGCGTGACAGCGGGCCCTGCACGTTGATCTGCGCGTAGGCCGAGGTCACATCGGTGACATAGGCGCGGTCATCGCGCATGTGCCGGCGCATCCAGGCTTCCACGTGTCGGTGCGCGGTGTCGGAGGCGACGACCCAGAAGCGGTCGTCGCCGAGTTTGGTGACGGTCAGGTCGGCCTCAAGGGTGCCGCCGTCATTGAGCCATTGGGTGTAGGTGATGACGCCGGGGTCACCGTCGACGTGGTTGGCCGAGATGCGCTCGAGCGCGCGACCGGTATCGGGGCCCTGCACGAGGAACTTGGCCATGAACGTCATGTCCATCAGGCCCACGCCCTCGCGGATCGCCCGGTGTTCCTCGGCCCAGTAGGGGAACCAATTTTGCCGCCCCCAGCTCAACTCCTCGACGACCGGTTCGACGCCCTCGGGCGCAAACCAGTCGGCGCCCTCCCAGCCGGAGACGTCGCGGAAGTAGGCGCGCTGCTCTGCGAGCCGATCGTGGATGGGCGATCGCTTCACCCCGCGCGCGGTCTGCATCGACCGCCCGGGGAAGTGCGTTTGGTAGACCATGCCGAGTGACTCCACCGTGCGCGTCGCGCGGTACTCGGGTGAGGTCTGGTAGGGGTGCAACCGGTCGATGTGGAACCCCGTGACATCGACGTCCGGCCGTCCGTCGACGATCCAGGTCGCCACCGCCTTGCCGATGCCGCCGCCGGTGAGGATGCCAATCGAATTGAGCCCTGCCGCGACGAAGTAGCCGTCGATCTCCGGTGACTCTCCGACGATCGGGGCGAGGTCCGGGGTAAAGGACTCCGGGCCGCAGAAGAACGTGCGGATGCCCACCTCCATGGAGACCGGCACGCGCGCCATGGCCTTCTCCAGGTAGGGGCCCATGCGGTCCCAGTCGGGTGGCAGGGTCAGGAATGACGCGTCCTCGGGTATTCCGTCCACCTTCCATGGCGCGCACACCGGCTCGAAGAGGCCGATCATCAGGCCGTCTCCCTCGGGCCGGTAGTAGCCGAAGGAACCTGGGTCCTCGAAGACCGGCAGCGTTGGATCCAGGCCGGGGACGGTGTCGGTGATGAGGTAGTAGTGCTCGGCCGCCTGATTGGGCACGGTGATACCCGACTTGGCAGCGAACTGCCGTGCCCACATGCCTGCCGCGTTGACGACGTACTCGCACTCGATGTCGCCGTGCTCGGTGCGCACACCGATGACGCGTCCGTCATTGGTAAGCACGTCGAGCGCCGGCGTGCCCTCGAGGATGGTGGCGCCCTGCATGCGAGCGCCCTTCGCCAGTGCCATCGTGACGTCGACAGGATTCACGCGTCCGTCACTGGGCATGTAGAAGCCAGCGAGCAGGTCGTCGGTGCGGGCGGGAGGGAAGAGATCGGCGATCTCCCGGGGTGTGACCTCGTGCACCTCCACTCCGCACAGACGGTTGAAGGCAGATACGCGGCGGTATTCCTCGAGACGACCCTCGTCCGCGGTGACTTCGACGAGCCCGATGGGTGCGAAGCCCGTGGACTGCCCGGTCTCGGCCTCGAGGCGGCTGTAGAGGTCTCGCGTGTAGAGCCGCATGCGGGTGGAGGTCTCCGAGAGCGAGCCGAAGGTCACCATGAGCCCGGCGGCATGCCACGTCGTTCCGGAGGTCAGTCGATCGCGCTCTAGGAGCACGGTGTCGGCGCCCCAGCCGAGGTGGCCGAGGTGGTAGGCGATGGAGGCCCCGATCACGCCGCCGCCGATCACGACGACACGGGCACGTGAGGGGAGTTGCTCGGCCATGGGCCCAGACGCTATCGCCCTGCCGGGAGGGGACTTCCCCGGAACTGCCGCGCGCGCCCGCGAGTAGTTCTACCGTGGCGCCATGGGTGGAGTCTTTGGTTCGGAGTCCGTGACCATCAACGCGCCGCTCGCCGACGTGCTGGCGGTCATTCGCAACCTCCCCGCGCAGGTCGATTGGTTTCCCGGCTGCCTGAGTTCGCAGGTGCTGTCCACAGATGCACAGGGCCTTGCCTCACGCGCACGGCAGGTCAACGACGTCAAGGTGGCCAAGGACGAATACGAACTCGACTACCAGCACACCGGCTCGGGCATGTCGTGGAAGCTCGTCGCCCCGAGCAGGGCCCAGAAGGCTGCTAGCGGATCGTGGAAGCTAGTCGAGAAGGGGAGTGGCACGGAGGCGACCCTGTCGCTGTCGATCGATCCGTCGCTGCCGCTGCCGGGCTTCCTCATGAAGAAGACGCTGGGCGACACGCTCAAGGGCGCGACCAAGGGCTTGAAGAAGTACTGCGAGGCCTAGCCGAGCACCTCATGCTCGTCAGCGAGCGTGCGCATGCGCGCGCTCACGTGCGCCATCGAATCAGCGGCGACTGCCTTGCCGATATCTGTCGCATCCGCCGCCTCCGCCGATGGCCGCGCGTACGGGCGCATTGAAGCGCGGGTGAAGGACCGCTGCCGTGCGCTCGAGCTCACCATCTGTGCCGACGACCTGCCGTGTCGGCGGCACCACCGGGGCTCCGCCCTCGCGGGGCACTTCCTGCAGGCTGGCAACCACCGTGCGAATGTCCACGTGACCTTCCTGTCGGTACCCGAGCCTAGGCCCGAGTGCTCGCTCGCCGGGCCGCGAGGGCGAGGCCCGCGAAGCCGGCACCGACAGCGACGGAGGCCCCGATCGCGCCGGCAGCAGCACTGGGCTTGGTGCGGCCTGTCGCCAGCGGCACGGCGGCGGCGACAGCGTCGAGTGCCTCCGTCGCGGCATTGAGCGCGGCCATGCGAGCGAGCGCCCGCGGATCATCGCGCACCTGCCAGAGCAGGACCCCCATGATCGCGTTGCGAATGCCGAAGAGTCGCGCGAAGTATCGCAGGGTGGGGGAGTCTTCGTCAGCATCGATTCCGAATGCCCGGAGAAGCGCTCCGGGCGCGAGGGCAGCAGCACCTGCGACGATCATTCGCTCACTGAGCATCGCTGCTGTGCAGCGAGTCAGGGTTGCCGGTCTCATATAGTCTCCCTTGGTGGAGGCCAGCAGCGTGTCACAGGTCGTGAACACCTGCTCACCGTTCCGAGTCGGCAGCCCGGGTGACCCGCGGTGCCTAGCATCGGGAGTGCAGCCCTCCCTCGAGGTTCCGTCGCGCGCGTCCTCGCCGAGCGGGTCCGCGGCAAGGAACAGGCATTTGCGTTCGTCAATCGGGGCTCGGCCATCGCGACCTACGTCCTCTCCTCGCCTCTATCGCCCCTTCTTCGTCGACATCAAACTTCCACCACGACTATCCTCTCGACTCCTTGATCCCCGTGGCTAGTGTGGCCGCATGATCCATGACATGCCCGTGCGCAACCTCGGCGACCTGCAAGTCAGCGCGGTGGGCCTCGGCTGCATGCCAATGTCGTGGGCGTATCGCAAGGCCGATGCCGATCCGGCGGAAGTGCGCGCAACCCTGCATCGCGCCATCGACCTGGGCATCACCCTGCTCGACACAGCAGACGTCTACGGGCCATTCACCAATGAGGAGATCATCGGCGATTACGTTGTGCGCCACGGACTTCGCGATCATGTCGTCATCGCCACCAAGTGCGGCCTCATTGCCATGGACGCCACCACCTACCAGCGCGACGGATCACCGCGCCACGTGCAGGCGGCCTGCGACGCATCCCTTGGCAGGCTCGGAGTCGACGTCATCGACCTCTATCAGCTCCACCGGGTCGATCCGCAGGTACCGATCGAGGAGACGTGGGGCGCCATGAGCGAGCTCGTCGCCGCCGGCAAGGTGCGCCATCTAGGGATGTCCGAGGCGACGGCCGAGGAGATTGCCGCTGCCGATGCGGTCCATACGGTGACGAGCGTCCAGAGCGAGTTGTCCCTCTGGACGAGCGAAAACGTCGACAACGGCGTCCTGGCCCTCTGCCAAGAGCGCGGTATCGGCTTTCTTGCCTACTGCCCGCTGGGCCGCGGCTTCCTGACCGGGCACCTCACGAGTGACGCCATTGAGGCCGACGATTATCGAAGCGCCAATCCGCGCTTTACGCCCGAGGCGATGTCGGCCAATCAGGTCATCGTCGACGGCGTGAAGGCGGTGGCTGAGCGAATTGGTGCCACATCGGCGCAGGTCGCGCTCGCGTGGGTGCTGGCGCAGGGTGAGCACGTCGTGCCGATCCCCGGCACCAAGCGGCGGCGCTGGCTGGAGGAGAACGCTGCGGCCGCGAGCATCCACCTGAGCGCCGCGGACCTCGCCGACATCGCCGCGCTACCGCCGTCGGTGGCCCCGCGCTACTGAGCGCGCCGCGTTCTCGCATATGTCCGGCTACGGCATGGTGCTGAGGACCTCCACCCTGCTGCCCGAACTGCACCATCGCCGTGTCGCGATTCCCACCGCGGCAGACGACGACGTCAGCGCGGACCCTGGGATCTCCTGCACCGTCTGCGGGGCGACCGCGCCTAGTCGGTCACGTCGGCGATTATCGGGTGGTAGGACGCGATCAGGGCATCGGCGTCGACGGCGACCACCGTGCCAGCCAGCCCCGTGCCGAGCGTGATCTCACGGCCACGGATGCGCTCGTCGGCGACGACGGGCAGGTCGAGTCCGAGCGGCGAGATGGTGCCGCGGGCGTATCCCGTCGCCTCGCGGGCCTCGTCGGCGTCAGGGAGCGCTATGCGATTGACGCCGAGGACGGCTCGCAACTTCTTCCACGACAGGCTTCGGTCGCCGGGCACGAGAACGAGGATGTAATCCGCCTCGGCGCGACGTACGACGAGTGTCTTGACCAGCGACTCCACGGGGACGCCGCACGCGACCGCGGCATCGGCCAATGAGGTGACATGACCGGGATGAATGATGCGAAAGGCCAGGCCCCGCTGCTGGGCGGCCATGACCCCGGGTGCCTCGCTCATGGAGGAGACGTTACGGCGAGGCTCGACCACACCGCGAGTGTGCAGTAGCGCGCACGTATGCGGCCTCAGCGGGCCCGGTAGCGCGCACTCGGCGCTGCCGGGCCATGGACACTCGTGTGAGCGGGTGACCGGGATCGAACCGGCACCACCAGCTTGGAAGGCTGGGGCTCTACCATTGAGCTACACCCGCGTTAATGCACCGCCAGGTTATCGCTCCCCGTCCCGGTGCATCGTGGCGCAGGCCTAGACTTGGTGGGCTCGGTACGCCGGGCGGCGGGGTGTGGCGCAGCTTGGTAGCGCGCCTGCTTTGGGAGCAGGAGGCCCCCGGTTCAAATCCGGGTACCCCGACAGTAGGAGCGGAAGTACCGGTCCGCCGGGCCGCGCGGACTCGCCGACCCCACCGTCCGTTGGGGCAAGTAGTCTTACGCGGCCCCCTCGAACCGCAGGAGTAGATGTGAAGAGCACCGCCGAGACCCTGTCGCCGACCCGGGTCAAGCTCACCGTCGAGGTGCCCTTCGATGAACTCCGACCCAGCCTGGATGCCGCCTATAAGACCATCGCAGCGCAGATCAACATCCCCGGCTTCCGCAAGGGCAAGGTGCCCGCCCGTTTGATCGACCAGCGGGTCGGGCGCTCCGCCGTGCTCGAAGAGGCCGTCAACGACGTGCTACCGAAGGCCTACGAAGAGGCGCTGCGGCAAAACGACGTCACGCCCCTCGGGCGCCCCAACGTAGAGATCACCGAGATCCAAGACGGCCAGACCGTCACCTTCACCGCCGAGGTCGACACTCGGCCGGAGTTCGACCTGCCCGACTACACCGGCATCTCGGTCACGGTAAACGACGCCGAGGTCAGCGACGACGACGTCGAGGAGCAGCTCACGGCACTGCGCGGCCGGTTCGCCAGTCTCGTGCCGGTGGAGCGGGCGGCTGCCGATGGCGACGTGCTCCTCGTGGACATCTCCGGTGCGCAGGCTGATAGCACCGCCGTCGAGGACCTCAGCGGCAACGCCCTCTCCTACGAACTCGGCACCGATGGCATGCTCCCGGGATTTGACGACGCCGTGCGCGGCGCTAGTGCTGGCGAAAGCCGCACGTTCGAATTCACCCCAGAGGTGGGGGAGTTCGCCGGAAGCCCTCTCACGGTGACCGCCACAGTCTCCACGGTTCGCGAGCGCTTACTACCCGAGGCCGACGACTCCTTCGCCCAGATGGCGTCCGAGTTCGACACCATCGGTGAGCTGCGCGGCGACATCGAGGCCCGCCTGGCCAAGATCCGCGTCCTGGAGCAAGGCCTCCAGGCTCGCGGCAAGGTCCATGAGGCACTCCTGGAGCTCGTCGACTTCCCGGTGCCCGACGGCGTCATCCGCGCCGAGGTCGAGGATTACTTCGCCGCTGGCCAAGCGGGCGATGACGAGCAACGGGCAGAGGTGGAGCGCAACGCTCGCAACGGCCTCAAGAGCCAACTCATCCTCGATCGCATCGCCGAGGCCGAAAGCGTCGCGGTGGGCGAGTCCGAGCTCTCCGCGTGGCTCTTGCAAAATGCCCCGCGCTACGGCATGGCCCCCGACGCGTTCGCGCAGGCCCTGGTGCAGGCCGGGCAGCTGCCCATGGCGATCTCCGACATCCGTCGAAGCAAGGCCCTGGCCGTCGTCACCCAGAAGGCGAAGGTCTTCGATGCGTCGGGGCGCCCGGTCGACCTGGAAGCCCTTGACGCCGACCTGCGAGAGGCAGAGGCGGCAGGCGAGGTCAAGGTCATGGAGGACTAGCCCGATTTGAGCCTTGGGCGAACACCCGCGGGGCCGGGACTATCCCGCGGGCCGTCAGCGTTAGGGTCAGTAAGGTGGGCGCCCAGCGCCCGTGACCGTCGTGAAAGGAGTGCGCGTGAGCGCGGATAGTTACGTCGACCTGCGGACGGGATCGCCCGGCATGGTGGGCTTTGGCGACATGCTCGACGAGCGCCTGCTGCGCGAGCGCATCGTGTGGCTCGAGGGCGAGGTGCGCGACGAGAACTCCAATCGCATCGCTAAGCAGCTCCAGGTGCTGGCTGCCGAGGACCCCGACAAGGACATCACCCTCTACATCAACTCCCCCGGCGGATCCATCACCGCGGGCATGGTCATCTACGACACCATGCAGCTCATCCCCAATGATGTCACCACTATTGCGATGGGCCTGGCCGCCTCCATGGGGCAGTTCCTGCTATGCGCGGGCCAAGCGGGCAAGCGCTATGCCACGCCCAACACGCGGATCATGATGCACCAGCCGCTGGGCGGCATCGGCGGCACGGCGTCCGACATCAAGATCCAGGCGGAGCAGATGCTCTTCATCAAGAAGCGCATGGCTCAGCTCATCGCCGAGCACTGCGGCCACACGATCGAGGAGATCGAGGCCGACTCCGATCGCGACCGCTGGTTCACGGCCGAGGAGGCGCGCGACTACCGCTTGATCGACCACGTCTACTCGACGGCAGCCGACGCCCCGGGGAGCAAGTCATGACGAGTCCACCCTGGTCCCAAGGAGAACGCATGCACACGCAGTCGGGCCTATCCGTGCCCTCGGCCCGCTACATCGTCCCGGAGTTCCGCGAGCGGGTCGCCAACGGCGAGCGGGTGCACAACCCCTACACCAAGCTCTTCGAGGAGCGCATCATCTTCCTCGGCGTGCAGATCGATGACGCATCGGCCGACGACGTCATGGCACAACTCCTGTGCCTCGAGTCGATGGATCCCGATCGCGACATCCAGATCTACATCAACTCGCCCGGCGGTTCCTACACCGCGATGACCGCCATCTACGACACGATGCAGTTCGTCAAGCCGCAGGTGCAGACCGTGTGCCTGGGCCAGGCCGCATCGGCAGCGGCAGTCCTGCTCGCGGCCGGCACCCCAGGCAAGCGCTTCGCCCTGCCCCACGCGCGCATCCTGATCCACCAGCCCTACACCGAGGGTGGCGGCCAGGCGTCCGACGTCGAGATCCAGGCCAATGAGATCCTGCGCATGCGCGACGAAATGGAAGGTATCTTGTCGCAGCACACCGGCCGCTCGAAGGAGCAGATCGAGAAGGACATCGAGCGCGACCGCATTCTCACGGCCGATGCCGCTAAGGAATACGGGCTCATCGACCAGGTGATCGCGTCCCGCAAGGTCGCCACCCCCGCCTGAGGGCAGCAGTCCGCTCACGGCTGAACGCGCCGGGGCGTATTTCACGCCGGAATCCGTCCCCGGGCGGTACCGTCGTAACTCCGGGGCGCCTCAGGTGCGCCCCTTTGCCTAGGGAGCAGTTGTGGCGCGCATCGGCGATGGGGGTGACCTCCTCAAGTGCTCGTTCTGCGGCAAGAGCCAGAAGCAGGTCAAGAAGCTCATCGCTGGTCCCGGCGTCTACATCTGCGATGAGTGCATCGACCTGTGCAACGAGATCATCGAAGAGGAGCTCAACGACTCCACCGATGTCTCGTTCGGCGAACTCCCCAAGCCACGCGAGATCTACGAGTTCCTCGACAACTATGTCATCGGCCAGGACGTCGCCAAGAAGGCGCTCTCCGTGGCGGTCTACAACCACTACAAGCGCGTGCAGGCAGGCGCCAACCAGCGCGGCCGCGAAGACGCCGTGGAGCTCGCCAAGTCCAACATCCTGCTGCTCGGCCCGACCGGCTCCGGCAAGACGCTTCTCGCGCAGACCCTTGCCCGCATGCTCAACGTCCCCTTCGCGATCGCCGACGCCACGGCCCTCACGGAGGCAGGCTACGTCGGCGAAGATGTAGAAAACATCCTGCTCAAGTTGATCCAGGCTGCCGACTACGACGTCAAGAAGGCCGAGACGGGCATCATCTACATCGACGAGATCGACAAGATCGCCCGCAAGAGCGAAAACCCGTCGATCACCCGCGACGTCTCCGGCGAGGGCGTCCAGCAGGCACTGCTCAAGATCCTCGAGGGCACCACGGCATCGGTGCCTCCACAGGGCGGTCGCAAGCACCCCCACCAGGAATTCATCCAGATAGACACGACCAACGTGCTCTTCATCGTGGGCGGCGCGTTCGCGGGCCTCGACTCGATCATCGAGCAGCGCATTGGCAAGAAGCGCGTCGGCTTCACCTTCGACATCGTCTCCGATGATGGCGAGACCGTCAGCGACACCAATCCCGACGACATCTTCGGCTACGTCATGCCCGAAGACATGCTCAAGTTCGGCATGATCCCCGAGTTCATCGGCCGCTTGCCCGTCTTCACGTCCGTGGCAAAGCTCGACCGTGACGCGCTCATGAAGGTCCTCACGGAGCCCCGCAACGCTCTCGTCAAGCAATACCAAAAGCTCTTCGATCTGGACGGCGTTGAGTTGGACTTCACGGAGGAGGCACTCGGCGAGATCGCCGACCAGGCCCTCAAGCGCGGCACGGGCGCGCGCGGCCTGCGGGCGATTCTCGAAGAGGTCCTTCTCAATGTCATGTACGACGTACCGAGCCGCTCTGACGTCGCGCGCGTGGTCGTCACCGAGGAGACGGTCCGCGACAACGTCCTGCCGACGCTCGTGCCGCGCGAAGTCGAGACGCCCAAGCGCCGTGTGCGCAAGGAATCCGCCTAACCACCGCGCCTGGGCCGTGCACGGCCTCCGCCCCTTATCGACGCTAAGGAAGCCGTTAACGTCGATTTCGGGCGGAATCGGCGCACGAGGATCTATTCCGTGGGCGCCAGGGTCACTTCGACGCTGAGTGCATCTCCGCCGGCCTCGAAGGCAATCTCACCGATGGATCCCGTGGCCTGCAGGTCCCCGGCGATCGCCTGGATGCGCGCCAATGATTCTGCGGGCCCGCTGACCACTGCCCGGCTGACGTCGGCCTTCATCGACGCCTTGGCCTCGCTCTTGGCCCTGCGTACGAGCGATAGCGCAATGGCCGTGTCAGCGATGATGGCTCGGTCTCCGTCGGCGGAGAGGGACGCGATCTCCTCGGCGCTGGGCCAGGTGGTCCGATGGATCGAGCCCTCCTGCCACCATGACCACACTTCCTCCGTGACGAACGGCAGGAACGGCGCGAAGAGTCGCAGTTGCACGTCGAGGGCGATGGCGAGTGCCGCCTTGGCTGACGCAGCAGCCTCGGGACCCTGGCCGCCGTACGCGCGATCCTTGACCAGCTCGACGTAGTCATCGGTGAACGACCAGAAGAACGTCTCGGCGAGCTCCAGCGCCCGCGTGTAGTTGTAGTCCTCGAAGGCGGCCGTTGCCTGACGCACGGTCTCGGCGAGGTCCGCGAGCATCGCGCGATCCAGGGGCGCGGTCACGGCGGAGGCGTCGGGGCCCGACGGGTCGAATCCCAGCACGAACTTCGACGCGTTGAGGATTTTGATCGCCAGGCGTCGCCCGATCTTCATCTGGCCGACGTCGAATGCCGTGTCGGTGCCGGGGCGCCCAGAGGCGGCCCAGTAGCGCACCGCATCGGAGCCGTGCTCGTCGAGCAGTCCCATGGGCGTGACGACATTGCCCTTGGACTTGCTCATCTTCTTGCGGTCGGGATCAAGGATCCAGCCGCTGATCGCGGCATCGCTCCACGGCAGCCGGTCGAACTCCAGGTGGCTGCGCACGACGGTGGAGAAGAGCCAGGTGCGGATGATCTCGTGCGCCTGCGGGCGCAGGTCCATGGGGAAGACCCGCGACCAGAGGTCCTCGTCGCGACTCCAGCCACCGGCGATCTGCGGGCTGAGCGATGACGTGGCCCACGTGTCCATGACATCGGGGTCGCCGATGAAGCCGCCGGGCTTGCCGCGCTGGTCCTCGGAGTAGCCCGCGGGCGCATCGCTCGAAGGGTCGATGGGCAGGTCGGCATCGCCCGGCAGCAGCGGCGAGTCGTAGTCCGGGTTGCCGTCCGCATCGAGGGGGTACCAGATCGGCAGGGGCACGCCGAAGAAGCGCTGACGCGAGATGAGCCAGTCGCCGTTCAGGCCCTCGACCCAGTTCTCGTAGCGCACCTGCATGTGCGCGGGGTGCCAGTGCAACTGGCGTCCGCGCTCGAGGAGCTGCTCGCGCAGCTCGGGTCCGCGACCGCCGTTGGTGAGGTACCACTGCCTGGTCGTGACGATCTCGAGCGGGCGGTCGCCCTTCTCGAAGAACTTCACGGCATGCGTGATCTCGCGCGGCTCACCGACCATGTCGCCACTCTCGCGCAGCAGCTCGACGATGCGCTCCTTGGCCGAGTGCGCTGTCTTGCCGGCGAGCTCGGCGTACGCCGCCTGAGCCTGTGGGGTGTCCATCCACGCCGGGATGTCCGGAAGGATGCGCCCGTCCCAGCCGATGATCGGGCGCGTCGGCAGCTGCAGCTCGCGCCACCAGGTGACGTCGGTGAGGTCGCCGAAGGTGCAAATCATCGCGATGCCGGAGCCCTTCTCCGGATCCGCGAGTGTGTGGGCGACGACCGGCACCTCGACGCCGAAGATCGGCGTGCGGACCGTGCTGCCGAAGAGCGGCTGGTAGCGCGCGTCGTCGGGATGAGCGACGAGGGCAACGCAGGCGGGGATGAGCTCGGGACGCGTCGTCTCGATATAGACGGGCTCGCCGCCGTCGGTGCGCGCGAAACCAATGCGGTGGTAGGCACCGGGCCGCTCGCGATCCTCGAGCTCGGCCTGCGCGACCGCGGTGCGGAAGGTGACATCCCACAGCGTGGGCGCCTCGGACTGGTAGGCCTCGCCCCGCGCGAGATTGCGCAGGAAGGCGCGCTGCGACACAGCGCGGGCGTTGTCGTCGATGGTCTGGTAGGTCTGCGTCCAGTCGATGGACAGGCCCAGGCGTCGCCAGAGCTCCTCGAAGATGACCTCGTCCTCGACGGTGAGCCGCTCGCAGAGCTCCACGAAGTTGCGGCGGGAGATGGGCACCTGCTGCTTGGGATCTGGCTCGGCCGGTGGCTCGAAGGTGGGGTCGTAGGGCAGGGAAGGGTCGCAGCGCACCCCGAAGTAGTTCTGCACGCGGCGCTCGGTCGGCAGGCCGTTGTCATCCCACCCCATGGGATAGAAGACGGAGAAGCCACGCATCCGCTTGTAGCGGGCGATGCAGTCGGTGTGGGTGTAGGAGAAGACGTGGCCCACGTGCAGCGAGCCGCTCACGGTGGGCGGGGGCGTGTCGATCGAGTAGACCTGGTCGCGCGGACGGGTGCGGTCGAAGAGGTAGGTGCCGTCGGACTCCCACGCCTGCACCCAGCGCTGCTCGATGCCGTCGATGCTGGGCTTGTCCGGGAGGCGAGAGCTCATGGGCGCTGATCCTAGGAGGAGGCCACTAGGGTGGCTGATGTGACCGATGCGCCCGGCCCCGACGGCTATGCCGCACTCCAAGCCGAACTCCTTGGGCGCTGGCCCGAAAACGCCATCGATCCGTCGCTATCGCGTATCAGCGCGATCATGGACCTGCTCGGCGCACCCCAGTTGGCCTACCCCGTCATCCACGTCACCGGGACCAACGGCAAGTCCTCGACCGCTCGCATGATTGCCTCGCTGCTGCGGGCTCTGGGCCTGCGCACCGGCCTCTACACCAGCCCCCATCTGGTGGACATGCGCGAGCGCATCGAGATCGATGGGGAGCCGATCTCGGCCCACCACTTCATGGAGGTCGCCGGCGATGTGGCGCCCTTCATCGCCACGGTCGATGCTCGTGCGGCGGAGGAGGGCGGCACGCCCGTCACCTTCTTCGAGACGATGACCGCTATCGCCTACGCCGCCTTCGCGGATGCCCCGGTCGATGTCGCGGTCATCGAGGTAGGTGTGGGCGGGACATGGGATGCGACCTCCGTGTGCCAGCCGCAGGTCGCCGTGGTGACCCGGGTCGCCATGGATCACGCCGACATCCTCGGTGATCGCATCGACCTCATCGCGACCGAGAAGTCCGGCATCATCAAGCCGGGGTGCTTCGCGGTCATCGCCGAGCAGGATCCCGAGGCTGCGGATGTGCTGCAGGCTCGTATCGACGACGTCGGCGTGCCGGCTGCCTGGGAGGGCAGGGCCTTCGCCGTGGTCGAGCGCACCGTGGCGGTGGGGGGTCAGGTGCTCACCCTCCAGGGTCTCGCCGGCACCTATGACGACGTCTTCGTCCCACTCTTCGGTGCGCACCAGTCGCGCAACGCGGCCGTGGCGCTTGCGGCCACCGAGGCCTTCGTCGGCGGGGGAGCGCTTGCCCTGGACGCCGACAGCGTGCGCGAGGGCTTTGCCGACGTGACCTCACCCGGCCGCCTCGAGGTGGTGCGCCGCGGACCCACCGTCATCATCGACGCGGCGCACAATCCGGCGGGAGCCGCCGCACTGGCGGACGCACTGTCGGAGTCCTTCGCGTTCACCCACCTCGTCGGGGTCGTCGCTGTCCTCGCCGATAAGGACGTGACCGGCATTCTCCGCGCTCTTGAGCCGGTCATCGATGAGTTGGTCGTGACGGAAAACGACTCACCTCGCAGGATGGGCGTCGATGCGCTTGCGGCGCTCGCGACCGAGGTCTTCGGCGAGGATCGCGTCACTGCCTGCCGTCGGCTCGAAGAAGGCCTCGACGTCGGAATCCGCCTGGCCGAAGAGGCCGACACCTACGCCGCCTCCGGGGTGATCGTGACCGGATCCGTGGTCACCGCAGGCCAGGCTCGGGCGATGGTCCTGCGCGAGAGAGCGTGAGGGTGTCGTGAGGGTGCTGGGCGCCACTGTGCTGTCGCTCGAGGCAATCGTCGTGATCCTTGCCATCCCGCTCGCCATCGTCGTGCAGGGTGTGAGTGCTGCAGT
>Ga0194134_10001130_pt1 | contig 37268 bp, 32 predicted proteins | sample TA2KigOff0mmetaG_FD_148602 | JGI IMG/M metagenome (GOLD analysis project Ga0194134, IMG submission 148602) | Freshwater microbial communities from Lake Tanganyika, Tanzania - TA2015056 Kigoma Offshore 0m | ecosystem: Environmental > Aquatic > Freshwater > Lake | place: Tanzania: Lake Tanganyika... | reverse complement strand
ACTGGGTCGAGGCAATCCGGTATCTCAATATGACGCAACTCTCAGACCACAGAAAGGAGCAGTTGAGAAAACTCGAACAAGCCGCCTGACGGCGGTGGGACTCTACATTACTGGATGCAAAGGAGGGACACATCCCCTCCTCTGCACTCCTCCCCTAAAAGCCCAGAAAGGCAGCATTGGCCAAATTCGTAATTGCAGAACTTGACATACACAACTCAACAAGGCGCGCTAAACCCCAAACTGGCGCAAGTGATGATCCACGTGTAGCCATCCCCAGCGCATCCATTCCCACGCGCTTAACTCAGCGAACACCGGGTGACGCCCGAACTCAAAGTCTCTCGGTGTTGCTGAGAACTGTTGTAAGACTGAGATGAGTTTTTCTCGTTCGACCTCAAAATCCCCAGGCTTGGTGCCGCCGAGTTTTTGATCCGCTTCCGGTCTGGTCGGGTAGTCCTTGGGCCATGCGATTGGAACCTTGAGCGCGAGATATTTCAACAAACTCCGCGACACCCAACTCGAAACATCCGCGGCCGGCCGTTGCCCCATGACCATCTCAAAGGAATCGAGCAAGTGCCGTATCATTCCGCCAGCATTCATCGATCCCCAATCCGGCTTGTGGCCAGCGTCCAGCCGCGGAATCCGCGCAGTCAGTTGTTGTATCTCGCCAACGTCCACAAGGGTCTTCATGCTTACCTCGTTTAAATCGCGAGATTCCAACTCCCTCCCGGCTCATCAATATTCGAAATGGAGAAACAACTGTAGCTGCCGTGCCGGGCTGAACTCGATTGTCTGCCCGCGCGCCACCGCGTAACCGATCTGCCGCAGAGGATTGGAGCGGTTCAGCAAGTTGTAGCCTTCTACCCCCATCTGCAACCGCATCTTCTTCTCTTCCCAATGAATTTCCTTGAACACACGCGCATCGAGAGACGCGACCGCGGGGGTGAATGCCGAATTCCTTTTCCCCACCCGCGTGCTTAACGGGAACGCTCCGGTACGAAATGCATCCGAGCTTTGCAACACATTCAGCGGCCGCCCGGAGCCGAAAGTGAACGTTGGCACGATATGGATGTGCGAGAGCTTCTCGCTCATCTTCTCAAGCTCCTCAATTTCGAACAGCGCCGTCGCCGTCACACGATGCGCCTGATGCTGCCGGCTGCGTGCCCACTCCTGGCGCAGATCGAGCGGGTTCTGCGCTTGCTCGTCATAGTCGGAGCCATCGTCATTCGTCCTGCCGCCTGTATACGACAACAGGTATCCGAACTCACTCGTCATCTTGCGGCTCAGCGTCACTGTCGCACCGTCAAAGGTTGAGCTCGCATTCTGCTCAAGCAAGAACGCCGTTGGCAAACCACCGGCCGCATTTCGGATCCGCGGTAAGTGTAGGCCCCGCACGTGGCTGTACTCAAAGGCCAACGTGGTATCCGCGTTTAACTGCCGCTCCACGCCCGCCGTCACCTTTCCGCCATACGCTGCGGGCAAGTTCTGCGACACGCGGTAGGCCGCGCGGAAATTCAAATTCGACCCGGGATAAGAATACTGCTCAAACGCATTTACTCCATCCTTCTGGATCGCCTCATTCAAGAACGCCAATGGATAACGGTCAAAGAACAATCCCGCTCCAACGCGGAACACCAGCTTTGATTCACCACCCGGATTCCAAGCCAAGCCGAACCGCGGCGCGATGTTGCGTGTCGAGGCCGGCAAGCCTGCCGGCATCCGCTGGTAGTCATATCGCAGCCCCGCTTCAATTGTGAGTCCGCGCCGTGCCTGCCAGCGGTCATTGATCCAGAATCCCAGCAGTGTGGTGGAATACGCCGTCTCGGCGCGGCCTAATGCTCGAATCGTAAAATCTGCCCGCCCCGCCCGGTAATCGGCCAGCGTCGGATAGAGCGTCAAGCCCCCAAAGCGGTTTGCCAGACGCCCGTCGAAGCGAACATCATGCACGCTGGCACCAAGCGACATGGTGTTTCTCCCTGCAACGATCGTCAACCCATCCACTACCTCAAAATGCTGCTCATTCCTTTGCTGATCGAGCCGCCATCCTTGCCCGAAACTCAACACTCCCGGGATCTCCACAAACATCTCGCGCGAGTTCGGTGTCAGCCCCACATCCCGCCTCCCATACTGGAAAGTCAGATTGTTAAGCAGCGTCGCCTTGAATGCGCTCGCGAGCGTCCCCACCACTCCGTGATCCGCAATCTGCGAAGAGCCCCTTGCGGAGTAGTCGGAGAAGTTCTCGATGCCTTGCACTCCGTCCTTCACGCGCCCCAAGGAATACGCGTAGCGCAGCGACCCACTGTGCACGTTGTTGAAGATGTGCTGCACCTTCCCCGAGTACTGATAGTTCCTCTCTTCAGCCCGAAACACAAACGGGTTTCGCAAGCCCAATAAGCCTTCGGACCATTCCTCGCAATCTTCGCGGTAGACCTCCATCGCGGCGGCAAAGAACGTCTTGTCCCGTCGTGCCGGCCCGCTTGCTGAAGTTCCCGGCTGCCACCGGCGCAACCTGGGCGTCCGTGAAATGCCAAACTCCGGGTTCCTCGCATTCAGTGCTTCATTCTGCGCAATCAACTCGCCATGCCCATGCAGCGCGTTAGATCCCGAACGTGTCACCACATTCACCACGCCGCCCGCTGCCCCGCCGAATTCGGCTGACACCGTCGTACCTGCAATTCGCAACTCCTGCACCATCTCAAGCGGCACCGATACGCGGATCGCACCCGTCGTCTCATCGCGGTTATCCGTACCGTCGATCGAAACGGAGTTGTTCCGCGAACGGATCCCGTTCGAGACAAAGCCTGAATCGTTGTTTGCATTCCAGCTCGCCGCCGGGCTCCGCCCTGTCGACTGCCCCTGCGCCGGCGCCATGCCCGGCGCAGTCAACACAAAGTTCACATAGTTCCGCCCCTGCGCCGACGAGTGCTCCATCCGCTCGTAGCCAAATGCCACCGACGCACTGCTCGCACTGACATCAAGCACCGGCACGCTTTCCACAACCTCCAACTTTTCTGTCAAGCTCGATACCCGTAGCTCCACTTTTTGAAACAACGTCTGCCCTGCCCCCACGAGTACTTCAGGAAACTCCTTACCGGCAAAGCCCGCCGCTTCAACCGTCACCGCATAGGGGCCCGCATTCAGGTTCGCCAGCAAGAATTCTCCTCGCTGATTGGTCTCGGCTTGCCGGGTGAGATTTGTATCCACGTTGACTGCCTTCACGATCGCCCCTGCCACCGGTGCTCCCTGCGGATCGTTGACCACCCCGCTAAAGGCCCCTGTCCGGCTCGACACCTGCCCCAGAGCCAAGAGGCTATGCAATTGCAATATCAATATCACTTGAACAACTGATAAAGTGCTTTGCAACTTTCAGGGTAGCATGTTGGGCAACCATCCTCATGACACACTGAAAGTGCTGTGAAGTTGAAACTCGCCTCGCTCGCCATCGGCGTCCTCTGCCTCATTCTTGTTGCCGGCTACGTTGTCTGGCGAAGTGTCCCGCTCGTGCTCACCGGCGTCGTCAAGCTGGTCCCCACCTCGTGGGAAGAGTCTCTCGGACGCGCTGTCGTGGCCGGCATGACGCGGCCTGGCAGCACTTGCGATGGCGAAACTTCGCAAGCCCTCATCAGCGCAATCTCACAACGGCTTCAGGCGGCGATGCCAAGCTCTGGCTATCGCTTCAACATCAAAATTGTTCGCAACCCCGAGGTCAACGCCCTCGCCGCCCCCGGTGGCCACATTGTGGTCTTTAGCGGCCTGATCGACAAGATGGACACTCCCGAACAACTTGCGGCCGTGCTCGCTCACGAAATGCAACATGTCGTGCAGCGCCATTCGACGCGTGGCATGATGCGCTCTCTCGGCCTGCAGCTTGGCCTTTCCCTCATCTTTGGCGATGTTGGCTTGCTCGGTGATCTCGCTGGCAACCTGACGGTTCTTCACTTCATGCGTTCCGACGAACAGAGCGCCGATGACGAAGCTCTGAACACGCTCATGCGGGCGGGCATCCCTCCTATCGAAATGCAACGCGCCTTTGAGAACCTACAACGCTCCACTGGCAATCAGCCTGCTCCGTTGAAATACCTTGCCAGCCACCCGCCTCTAACCGAACGCATCGAACGCGTCAAATCCCGCGGCTCAGCCTTTCAAGGCACCGCCCGTCCCATCGGCGTCCCCATGACGGCCGCCTGCCCCTAACGGCCAGATCAGCACCTCAATCGCCCGCGCAAAGTGGAGCAAGGGCGGCGACTTTGGCAGTTCAATCCCCGCAGCTCGAGCCATCGTATTCACTTCGATCTCGCACTCGGCATCCATCAGCGGCCAGGGCTGATGATGAATCTCTCCCCGGTATAGCCCTCCCCGCTTGTCGGTTGTGTAGAGGCAATAGCGCTCAGTCAACCACTTCACCAGCTCTGACTTGCTGGCCTGCCCTCTGCCGCGATACCGGCCACGAAATTCTGCACTTGGTTCACCCTTATGCCACCGTCGCGACTGATACTCGATCCAACCCTGCCTTTCTTCACATCGCATCTCCGCATTCATGTATGGCAAGTGAAACAGCCCGCGCGCAACGGCCACGGCAACCGGATTATCCGCTTCAAGACTCCAAAAATACACACCCGGCTTGCCACCACCCCTTGGTTTCACATAGGTCCGGACGTTCAATTCCGCGAAACTCGATAGCCCCGGCAGTGCCGGAGTAAATCTTGGCCTCACCCCAGTCATTCGAAACGGCACCACGGCCACCCAGGCGTTGCCATCAAACGAATCCACATCGAGGCAGGATGGCACCAACCCGCGAATGGCCCCTAACTCGATTGGCCAGTGAGCAAACAACAAATCCCGCCACCACTGCGTCATCACCCACGGCCCCTCGGGCAGCGCCCAGGGGCGATGCTCCACCATGCTCAAAACTTCTTTCACGGCCACAATAGTAGGCTATCTCTTGTGAAGGGTTTAGAAATTGAAGTCAAAGTGGCGGTGCCCAACTTCCGCCAGTTTCGTCGCAAGCTGCGCGAGGCCGGATTCCGCGTCAAACACAGGCGCGTTTTTGAACGCAACACCATCTTCGAAACGGAGCCGCCCTCGCTGCGCCCGAGCGGCTGCCTTGTGCGAGTCCGTGAGGCCGGATCGCGATTCACGATTACATATAAAGGTCCAGCGACAGTGGGCAAGCACAAGTCGCGCGAAGAAGTCGAGTTTTCGGTCTCCGATGCCGAAGCCGCCTACACCTTTCTCGTGCGCCTCGGATATCATCCGCACTTTGTCTATGAAAAATATCGAACCGAGTATTCTGATGCGGCTTCTGAGGGCGTCATTACCCTTGATGAAACACCGCTTGGAATCTATGCAGAACTCGAAGGCTCAGAAAAATGGATCGATTCTTGTGCAAAAATTCTTGGAATTGCCGACAAAGAATACATAACAGCTAGCTACGGCGCTCTTTACCTCACCTGGTGCGAGCGCGAGGGCATAGACCCTGGACACATGAAGTTCAGGTAAATGCCTTAGTAAAAAAGTTTTGTCATAGTACGTCATGCAATCTTTACTTACTACCTCAAACTCTATTGGCCTTATTGGTTGCGGGTGTTATTCTACTTTTGAAGACAAATGAGTTTCAGTATCCTACTCATCGGGCTCTCGGTCGCTCTATTCGCGTATTGGTTTCGCTATAGCTGCCTCCTGATCCTTCGCACACAAACTCCGGAAGATTTTTCCGGGGCCGTGAGCCGTGAAAACGGTCTTAGCTTTGACCTGGTCAAAAGACAGATCGAAGCTACCGGCGATGCCAACCTCGCCGAACTGTACGCCTCGCTTGAGCGCGAATACGCTGTGGTGAACTCACTCCTTGACCAGATCTCCCCCTCAAGCCAGTCTGAAAACCTGCTTGAAATTAAGTTGCTTCGCGCAAATTTCCGCGTGACTCAACTCTGGTTCCGCCTGAGCCATACGTTCGGTCTCCGCTCCTCCATCTCGGCTCTCTCCGAAATGGCTGACACTATCGGACACTTCGCCAACACATGCGGGCAACAGACCTGCAGTGGCGCAGCCGTCTAACTAATTACTTCTCGTCTTCAAAGTAAAAATATCGATTGCGCCAGCGTCAACCCTCCAGACGCTGGCATAATCTCCTCTAGCGCAGATAAGCCAGCGATCGTAAGAACTCCACCATCTTTGCCGTCGTCTTCTCGTAGTATTCCCCACGACCATAATTGAAAAAGCCGTGAGACTGCCCTTCGTATCCTACGAGGGTGCACTCACCCCCCAGCTTCAGCGCCTTTTGTTGAAACGCCTCCACCGTGCGATAGGGCACAGTGGTATCGGCTTTTCCGTGCAGGATCAGTGTCGGCGGGGCGTTCTTGGAGAGGTGATGATAAGGAGACACCGCCTTCAGATCTCCTCCAGCCCTCTCGGCCAGTTGCGGACTCAAGCCTGTGTCCACTCCGTCTCCAGGTGCCATCACGAGCACTGGATTGAATAGTACCAGAGCGCTCGGCTTCGAACTTTCTTTCAGATGATCGCCATCCTCGAAGCCAGACAACAGTGCCGTTGCTGCCGCAAGATGCCCACCCGCCGAGCCGCCGCCTGCGGCGATGCGGCGTGGGTCGATGCCGAGGCGTGCAGCATTAGCGCGCGCCCACCGCATTGCCGCCTTTGCATCGGCAACACAAGCTGGCACGGTTACATTGTGGCGTGACTTTACCCGGTAATCCGCTAGCAACACAACCATTCCCTGACTTACCAGCAGCTCCGCATGTTCCTGAAACTGTCCTGGGGTGCCACTAGTCCAGCCGCCGCCAAAGAAGAACACAATCGCAGGCCTGGGCTTGCCATCGCCAGCTCCGAGAATCCAGAGATTCAGCTCAACGCCGTCCACCTTTCGGTAGACTTCCTTTTGAAATCCAGGCAGGCTCGGAGGGTAGTTCGAGGTCTGAGCCATCAAGGGCAAAGATCCAAGCAGCAGCCGGCGGCTGATCTTTCCCACAATTGCATTTCGCATACGTCAAGGATAAGCGCTTCAGAAGATGTACTTCAAAGCGAACTGAATCCGTCGCGGGCCCTGCGTCGAAATGATCGCGCCCCCATTTGGCGCGTTCACGTTGTTGTTGGGAAGTTGGAAGTTGGCGCGATTTACAACGTTGAAGCTCTCGATTCGCAGCTGCACCGTATCGCGTTCTCGCCGCGGCACTCGGAAGCGCTTTAGCAAACTCACATTCCAGGCCTGGAAGCCCGGACCATCGAGAATGTTTCTCCCTGAATTGCCTATGCGAAAGCCACCAACCGGAACGACCGGGAATGCGCTCAGATCAAACCACATGTCGGGATCTCGCCCATCCAGCCGGCCCTTGGCAATCCGGTCTGGACGATTCGCTTCCCCTTGATCGAGCTGCACATTGGAAGTTCGCGGCGTGAAGGGTTGACCCGTATAAGCCCTCGCCGTGCCCGCGATTTGCCATCCATCGCGAATGAAGTTCTTCCCCTTCCACGGCAACTCATAGCTGAAGCTGGCAAGGATGGAGTGCCCATTGTCCCAATCGCTGCGGCCACGTTCGAGGCGGAGATTTCGCAAGTCCTGCACGCCCGGATAGCCGCCCGCGGAGTTACCCGAGATCTGGCTGGCGTCATCGAGGCTCTTCGAGAAAATGTAGCTCGCGCGATAAAAGAAGCCCCGTGCCAAGCGTCGTCGGAAGGTAAGCGTCGCGGCGTGATATGTCGAATCTGCGTTGAATGAATAGTAGTTGATCGTGTTAAATCCTGCGATCGGACGAGGAAACGGCGCGACAGGGCGCAGTGCCAAATCGCGCGTCGGCTGGTTGATATCGTAGCGGCGTCCCAAGTGGGTTCCCTTCGAACCCATGTAAGAGATATCGATGGCGGAATCCTTGAGGATCTCCCTCTCGTAAGTTAGATTCCACGACTGCAAATAACCGGTATTGGCGTTCACCTCATAGCCTGCTGCGTTCAGTGCCCCCTCAATCGTAGTTCGATTGGAAGGAAACGGATTCTGCAGCGTTACAGCATTCGGGCTCGTCACCTGGCGGTTGTAGGTTTCCGTTTGGCTGAAGGGAAACGTTGAGCTCAGGTCGGAGCGAATCGGATTCGCTAAATTGATTCCGAAGAAAATTCCGTAGCTCGCGCGCACGACCTGATTCAGACGATTGCCCGGCCGCCAGGCAAAGCCAAATCGTGGTGCGAAATTGTTCTTATCCACATTCACCAAGGTGCGCGGCAAGCCTGCCTCGCTAGCGAAGACCACGCGGTTGACCAACCCCGTTTGCGCCAGGCGTTGTTCAAGGAGCGGAGAACTCTCCCGGCTCGCAATCACCACCTTGCCCAATTCCGGAACGAAGTTGCCCAATCTACCAAACCTCTCGCTCATCGGCGCGATCCACTCATAGCGGAGCCCCAGATTGAACACCAGGTTCGGCCTGATCTTCCAATCGTCCTGCACGAAGAGACCTACATTGGGCTGGAACAGAAAACTGGGCGATGCATCGATGCGGCGTGTGGAATTGTTCAAGAGCCCCATCTGAAAATCGCCATAGGGGTCGTTAGTCCAGCGGCCCAGAAAATTGTAAGTTCCTCGCAGGTTCGAGGTGACAGTCTGGCCAAAATGCGTCAGGATGTACGTGCCCCCGGCCTTGACCACGTGGTTGTTCTTGACCCACGTCACGGTTCCGCCTGCTTCATATGTGGAAACCGCGAATCGAAGCGGCTGATCTGTGTTGTCGCCAATCGCTGCCAGATCCCGCACCGTGAATCCCGGAAACCCGAAGAGATCCGGATCCCCAATTGGGGCCAGCCCCAGTTCCGCCGCCATGTCGCGGTCGCGAAAACTGCCCACGTCCAATTGCTTCAGCCGGTTGAAGCCCACCCGCAACTCTGCGATCAGCGTCGGTTGAAACATGCGCGTCCAATTCACGCCCGCCAGCATTTGATAGTTATCGGTGAAGTTCCCGAAGGTACCAAGATCGCTACCCGAGAACGGATTCGATAGTCGGTTTGACTTCACGGCAACCCGAACGGCGGCTTGATCCTTCTCGCTGAAGCGGTGATCAATCTTGCCCAGGAAGACGTCCCACTGGTCCCTGTCACGGCCCGTGGTCCGGTAGTTGTTCACGCCTCCCTTATTTGGCAACGGATAGAAGGCTTGCACCCGGAGCGCAATCGGATCCTTTCGATCCGCTGGAATCACATTCCCCGGGAAGAAGCCATTCGACATAGGGTCGCGCAGTTGCACAGGGACGCCATTGAGGTCTGTACTGCGAGAGAAATCTCCTTGCCTCTCCCGCACTGTCGGCACGCGGCTCAAACGCGTCGTTCCAATCACTTGTCGGTAAGACTCCCAGCTCGCGAGAAAGAAGGTCTTGTTCTTGCGCAGCGGACCATTGATCACAGAGCCGAACTGATTGCGCCGTAACGGAAGCCGCGTCGCGTCGAAGAAATCGCGCGCATCAAACGCGTTGTTGCGCAAGTAGTGAAACACCGCCCCGTGGAAGCGATTCCCTCCCGACTTCAGCACCATGCTCATCACGCCCCCCGCCATGCGCCCATGCTCGGCAGAGTATCCATTCGTCTGCATCTTGAATTCCTGCATGGCATCGATGGGTGGCGATATCTGAATGCCGCCCGCGCGAATATTCTGGTCACTGAAGCCATCGAGCACGAAGTTCGTATTGTCGCTGCGCGCACCGTTGATCGCGAAACCGCTCCCGGATCCTCCCTGCGCCGTCCGATTCACGCCCGGCACCAAGCGCGCCAGGTCGCCGTGATCGCGTCCATCGAGGGGCATCTCGGAAATCTCTCCCGAACTCAAGACCTCGCCACGTGACGATTGCTCGGTTTGAATCAGCGGAGCCTCGGCCTGCACCTCTACGCTTTCACTCACGCTGCCCGGAACCAGCCGGATCTGCACCCGCAACTGCTGATCCACATTGAGCACAATATTTGCCTCAATATGCTTTCGGAAGCCTGCAGACTCAGCCACCAGTTCGTAACGCGCCGGCGGCAGCGCTACCAGGTTGAAATCTCCCTCTTCCCCCGACTTGCCTTCTCGAATCTCACCGCTATCCAGATTGCGCAAGCGTAGCTTTGCTTCTGAGATCACCGCTCCGCTTGCATCTGTTACAGTCCCCAGAATGCTCCCTGTCGGTGCTTGCGCTAGACCGATACCACCGAGTAGACACAATACGAGTGCGCATGTTCCCCGTTTGAACATGAGGACAATTGTATTGGATTCCTGTGGCAGAACCAATGGCCTTAAAACTGGGCGTGACGATTTCTGCACACCTGCGTTCTATTTCATAATCGCCATGCGTCTTCAACTCGCCGCCGCAATCACTCTCCATCAGGCCTCCCAGACCTGCGACCCCGCCCAATTCAAGCAGCTTCTGGCGAAGCAACCTGCCTTAAACGAGCCTGACGAAAAGGGCCTCACGCCTCTCCACATGGCTGTCGATTCGCGCAAGCCCGCTTGCGTCGCTCTCCTGCTGGAAGCTGGCGCCGGCATGAGCAAGCGCGACCGCAAAGGCCGCACGGCCTTCCACGCTTTCGTCAACATCCCAAACCCGCAAGAGCGAGCCGCTATGGCCAAGATTTTCTTTGCGCCCACATCGCAGCGAAACTCAGGACCCTCACCCTGGACTCTTGAACATTCCATCCCTCGCGGCGAAAAAAGTATCACCCTGATGCTTCTCCAAATGGGCACCGACCCTAACCGCCCAGGCAGCAATGGCTCCACTCCACTTGCCGACGCCGCATTCAAAGGCGATGTGGAGATTGTCCGCGTGCTGCTCGACCAAGGCGCGCGGCCAGGGACAGTGACGAAGACTGGAACACAAGCCATCCATGAAGCCGCCCTCGCCGACAGCGCGGCTGTGATCGCAGAACTCACCAAAGAAGGTGCCGACCCAAACGCCCTCACCCGCGACGATCAACAAACACCGCTCCACTTGGCCGCTGCGATGGGGAAGCTCAAATCTCTCGAAGCCCTCATCGGCCTCAAGGCCAATCCCAAACTGAAAGACAAGAACGGAATGACGCCTCTTGAAGTCGCCCGCCGCGCCGGACTTAGCGAAGCCGTCGCCCTGCTTGAAAGCTACTCCGCCACCGCTCCGCGGTAAGCCATCTTCAGCATCACGGGAGCAATCATTGTGGTCGCAATCGACATGAACACGACAACTGCAAAGACGTCATTCGGGATCACGCCCATCCCTGCCCCGATCTGCGCCACCACCATGCCCACCTCGCCTCTCGGCACCATCCCTGTTCCCACGCGCAGCGCGCCGCGATAGCCCAACCGCCACGCCCCGATCCCACAACCGATCAACTTCGAGAGGATGGCCGCTGCCAGGATCAGCCCGCACATCGTCAACGTACCTGGATCGCGAAACACCGTGAGGTCCATCCTCATTCCGATTCCCACCAGGAAGAAGGGCACCAGCAATTCCGTTACACCCGCCGTCTCGCTCTTCGTCTCATGACTCACGCTCGAAGCCAGCGCCATACCTGCCAAAAAAGCTCCGATGATTGCCGCCACCCCCGCGCGGCTCGCCAAAATCGACAATCCGAACAAGAGCAGCATCGAAAGGATGAATTGGCTCTTCGCTGTCTTGGTCGCGCTATCGAAGCGCGGCACAATTTTCTCGAAAGCTCGTGTACCGAATATCGCGACGACCAGCGTGAACCCGATTGCCAGCACCGCCGTCAGCCCCAAATCCAGATAATTCAATGGCCCTTTGGCTGTGCTGGACACCACGGCCAACACGAGCAACCCCAGCACATCGTCAATAATCGCCGCCGCCAGAATCAACTTGCTCGACCGGACACTCAGCAAACCCATATCCGCCAGCACCTTCGCAGTGATCCCGACGCTGGTCGCCACCATGGCCGCACCGACAAACGCCGCCTCTACCCCTGGGTGTCCCAGCATCAGCATAATCTGCCGACCCATGATGAAGGGAACAATCACCCCGGAAACCGCAATCAAGACGGCATCCCATCCTACTTGTGTCAGCTTGAAATCCTTCAATCCCATCCCCACCTGAAAAAGCAGGAACATTACTCCCAATTCGCTGAAAACATTCAACAGTTCGTTTGGCGCAACCCAGCCCAAAACGCTGGGCCCAATTAGTACTCCAGCTAGTAATTCGCCCACCACGCCAGGCTGCCCCAGGATCTCAGCCACTTCGGCAAGCAGCTTTGCAGCCCCAAATACGAGCAAAATGTTCAGCAGGAGCCCAACACTGTCGGCGCCGCTGCTGAGTAAGAATGCCATCTTTCTTAGGCTAGCGGAATCTAATGGATCGAGTGGCAATTTTACAAATCGATCAAGTAACCAAGCAATACCAGGCACAGGGTCAACAGGTGAGGGCGCTGGATGGGGTGTCCCTAACTCTCGATCCGGGCCAGTTTGTAGCTTTGGTGGGCCGTAGCGGCTGCGGCAAATCCACACTGCTGAACCTTGCCGGTGCGATGGATTTCCCCACCTCGGGAGAGGTTCGGATCGACACCCAGATCACTTCAAACCTCGACGATGCCCAACTGACCGCGCTCCGCCGTAACAAGGTCGGTTTCATCTTTCAGAACTTCCAGTTGCTTCCCACGCTTTCTGTTGTAGAAAACGTCGAACTTCCTCTTCTGCTGGCGGGCTCACCCGACGCCCGCAAGAGCGCCACGGAGTCTCTGGCCTGGGTTGAGCTTTCCGGCTACGAACACCGGATGCCTCACCAGCTCTCCGGCGGCCAGATGCAGCGTGTCGCCATTGCCCGCGCCCTCGTTCACAGGCCGAGGCTCCTGCTGGCTGATGAGCCGATTGGCAATCTGGATACCACCACGGGCAACCTCATCCTTGATCTACTTCGCCGCGCCACCAGCGACTTCGGCACCGCCATCCTCATGGCGACCCATTCTCAGGATTCCACTCGCGTCACCGATCAAACCATCGTCATGCGCGACGGCCGCATTCAATGACGTGGCTTTTCTTCCGCCTCATCCTCCGTCCTCTTTGGGCTGACAAGGCACGCACGACAACTACTCTGCTCTCCATCGCTCTCGGCGTTGCCGTGATCTTTGCCATGGACCTCGCCGGAGAAGCCGCCGCCGGCAGTTTTAAGTCCTCCATGGAGACCGTTTCGGGTCAAGACGATATTGAAATCCTCGCCACTGGTGGACTGCCCGTAGATCTCCTCGCTCAACTTTCCCAGCTCCCCTATCCCCTCAAGTTCTCACCCCGCATCGAAGACTATGCGCTGCTTGCTAACAAGCGCACCGTTCCACTGATCGGTGTCGACATCTTTGCCAACGCCCTTGAACTCGAATCCTCTGGCGAGCCGACCCAGCCCGTTAAACCCACAGAGCGCGGCGTGTTCACGACGGCCTCTGTTGGCCGTAAAGGCGAGACCATCTGGCTTCAGATCAACGACCAACCCCTCTCTTACAAGATCCTTGGCATTATCGACTCCGGTCAGGTTTCTGGCGACCTCGTGCTGATGGATGTTGAAGACGCCGAAGCCGTCACCAACCGCCGCAATCGTGTCGACCGGATCCTGGTGAGCCTTCCTGCCGCTGAAAAGGTAAATGTCGATACTTGGGTCGACACTCTCGCCAAACACGTGCCTGCTGGTGCCAGCGTCCGTCCCATCGGTGCGCGTAAAGAAGAGAACCGCAAGATGCTGGCCGCGTTTCGCTGGAATCTGCGCGTGCTTTCCTACATTGCCCTCATGGTCGGTGCGTTCCTTATCTACAACACCATCAGCGTTTCTGTGGTCCGCCGCCGCGCAGAGATCGGCATCGTTCGCGCGGTTGGCGCAACCAGGCAATTGATGACATTCGCCTTTCTTGCCGAGGCGCTCTTCTTTGGTGTTGCCGGTGGTGGGCTTGGCCTCGTCATCGGTCGCATCCTCGCTGAAGGCGCTGTGAAGCTGGTAGGGCTCACCGTCCAGGCACTTTATGTTTCCTCCACTGCAGCCCCGGTTGAATTCGATCTCGCAGCAGCCGCCCTCAGCCTTGGCTCTGGCATTGCCGTCAGCCTGCTGGCCGCTCTCGCCCCTGCGCTTGAAGCGGGCCAGATTCCACCCACTGAGGCAATGGCCCGTGGCCGCATCGATACCCAACTCCAACAAGCCACTCCGCGCCATCTGGTTTACGCGGGAGTGTTGCTCGCCATCGGTGCGGCTCTTTGCCAATTGCCTCCCATCGTGGGCAAGCCCTTTGGCGGCTACCTCGCCACGCTAGCCCTCATTGCCGCCGCCAGTCTGAGCTCGGCCAGCCTGATTCAGTTTGGTGCCCGCCATATCGCCAGTTGGGGCGGTGTGCAATCGCTGCTCGCAGGCCGTAGTCTCGCCGGTGCCTTGCGTCGATCGAGCGTCCTCGTCGCGGCTCTCGCTACGGCCATCGCGATGATGACGAGTGTCGGCATCATGGTGGGTAGCTTCCGCGAAACGATGCTCACCTGGATTGATCGGCAGATCCGCGCGGACTTCTACCTTCGCCCTGCCGGCGATGCCGCCATGGACCGGCACCCCACCATCGCCGAAGAAGTCGCCACCAAGATTGAAGCCTTGCCCGGTGTCGTCGCCGTCGACCGTTTCCGCGCTTACTCCATCCGCTATAACGGCCTGCCTGTGACACTTGCTGCTGGGGACGTCCGCGCCCAGATGCGCTATGGCCGCACGTCACTGAAGTCTGGCGATATGCAGGACGCCATTAAGAGTATGCTCGCCGGGGAGGCTGTCATCATCAGCGAACCCTTCTCTGAAAAGCACCGCGTCAAGGTTGGTGATCCCATCACCATTCCCCTCGGCACCGGCAAGCCAACGTTCCGTATTGCGGGTATCTTCCTCGACTACTCCAGCGAAAACGGCTACATCATTCTCGATCACTCCATCATCAAGCGTTACCTCCCGGCAGACGAGCCATCGAACCTCGCCATCTACACGAAACCAGATGTCGACCGCGCTGCCCTTCGCACTCAAATTGAACGGTCTTATGCGCCGCGCCGCATCGTCGTCTTCGAGAACAACTCGCTGCGGAACGAAGCGATCCGCATCTTCGATCAAACCTTTGCCGTCACTTATGCGCTTGAGGCTGTAGCCATCTTCGTCGCTGTGATGGGCGTCGCCGGGGCGATGCTCGCACTGATCATTGATCGTCGTCGTGAGATCGGCCTGATTCGTTTTCTTGGTGCTGCGAAGCAACAGGTCCGCGGCATCATCCTTTTTGAAGCTGCATTCATTGGCCTGTTTTCACAGATCCTGGGGGTCTTGAGCGGCAGCTTGTTGAGCCTGGTCTTGATCTTCGTGATCAACAAGCAGAGCTTCGGGTGGACGATTGAATTCCACGCTCCCGTTCTCGCGTTGCTCTCCGCCCTTGCCTTCGTATTCGTCGCCACGGTCATCGCTGGCCTCTACCCCGCGAAGATCGCCACCACACTCAACCCCATCGAGGTCTTGCACGAAGAATGACACGCCGCCAGTTCCTCTCCGCCGCTACGTTTATCAAGGCCCTCCCCGGCTACAAATACGAGTTCCCGCGCGATCACTTTTCTCATCCCGAGTTTCAAACCGAGTGGTGGTATTACACCGGCAACCTCGCCACCCAATCTGGCCGCCGCTTCGGCTACGAGCTCACATTCTTCCGCGCGGCTCTGCAGCCTTCGATTGAGCAGAAGTCCATCTGGTCTACCCGCGATGCCTACATGGCCCACCTGGCTCTTACTGACGTTGAGGGGAAGCAGTTCTTCCATGCTGAGCGCCTGAATCGCCCCGGCCCCGGCCTTGCTGGTGTCGACCTGAAGTCGGAACGAATCTGGAATGGCAATTGGTCCTGCCACCTTACGCCAAACAAACACACTCTTCTTGCCACCGACCAGAACTTCAACATCAATCTGGCTCTCATTCCAGCGAAGCCCCACGTCATCCACGGCCCCAATGGTGTGAGTCAAAAAGGCCCCAACCCCGGCCAGGCGAGCCACTACATTTCTTTCCCCCGTCTTACGACCCAGGGTCAAATCCAGCTCAGCGGCATCACGCATCAGGTGCAAGGCAACACCTGGATGGACCACGAGTATTTCTCAAGTGAGCTCGACCAAAACCTTGCTGGCTGGGACTGGTTCTCGATCCAGCTCGACAACTCAACTGAGCTGATGCTCTACCGCCTCCGCCAGAAGGACGGCAAATCGAGCCCCTTCTCGGCAGGCACCTTCATCAACGAAAAAGGCCAAACCACGCACCTCGCGTTGAGCGACATTCAGTTCACCCCACAACGGCTCTGGAAGCGCTACCCCGTCGAATGGCTGATCCGCATTCCGAGTATCGGCATCGAACTCAGCGCGAAGCCTCTCCTCGACAATCAGGAACTCTTGAGCAAGAGCAAGCTCACTCCCAGCTACTGGGAAGGTGCAATGCAGTTCACCGGCTCTCAGTCTGGCCGCGGCTACCTTGAGATGACCGGCTACGACGACCGCGTCCGCTTTATGCCCCGCTAGTATCTTCTGATCCTTTTGGTACGGCATTTCTCGCGTTTTGTGGCAGCATGAGAATTTTTGCCAGCTTCCTCTTCCTTGCCTGCACCTGACCTGCTCCCAAATTTTGTACCAGCGATTAGTGTTAAGTTGATATTCCGTCCGTTTCCCTACGTGGCTGCGGGGCAAGCTTGCCCTTAGGCAGATCTGATAGTGGCTGCCAGGATTGCGGCGAACTCCTTCAAGGAATTCTGCCGCGACGGAAACAGGCAAGTCCCAAACTGCGTAAACCCACAAGGCGGATCATATGCCTTGCAAAAGCCAAACGTCGCTCTATCACCTATTTTCAACTCGCCATACAGAAAGCAGCCAGCCAGATAATTTGCTTCCCCTCGGCCGGTGCGCGAAGATCAGCCATAACTTCCCCTCTCTGGCATTCAGCACCTTCGCTTGTGTGTCCGGCCACTCAAGGCAAATTTGATCTCCACGGGGTGCTCATGCTGGCTAATCAAAGTCGGCCGGCGCAGCTTCTTCGCCGTGGCATGTGGCAAACAACTTAAGCATTAGCAGAAAAAAGAAGATTATTTTTCCATTCTTTTCAATACCTTTTCGACTTTCCCGCCAAACCCCAACACCCCTCCCCCATATCCTGTTTCCGGATGCAGTTGCATCCCCAATCATCTCAAAACAGGAGCTCAACGCACATGACCACAAAAGAACAGATTCTCGCCAATCGGCAGAATGCACTCAAGTCTACCGGGCCTCGCACCGACGCCGGCAAGCAGCAATCGGCAAAAAATTCCCTCCGCCACGGCCTCAACGCCTCTGCCGGAACCCTCTTCACCTCAAACCCCGCCGAACAAGCCCAATACAAAGCCCTCCGCGAACAATTATTCCAGCAAATCGTCCCAAATGGCCCCGCTGAAGAACTGATTTTCGAACAATATGCCTACTCCACGTTCCAGGCCCTAAGAGCCCAACGGCTCGAAGTAGATGCCCAGGATCGCTGGCTCTTGAGCCCCGAGAACCAGATCCTTTTCCTCCAAATGGAACGCATCGTCAAACTCGGTGCCCTCTACGAGCGCCGCGCCGCCAAAGCCTTCAAGCAACTCTCCCAACTCCAGCTCGATCGCTTCGCCGCCGTCGAAATGCACGCCGAGCTCAAAGATGTCGAGCTCGATGAAAACATCTCCCCCGCTCTGCCCTGCGCCAAACTCCGCAAACACGAACTTGTCCAGGAAGACGCTCTCTTCCTCGGCCTAACCGTCCACCATGACCTCAAATTGCAGAATGAAATAACGAACCCAACCCACCCAGCTCCCGAGCTTTACGCGGCATGACCCACTTCACCGGTTTATGGCTCCACGTGATAAGTCAGCTCGCCAGCCTCAACAGCGACCTTCAGAGAATTTTGCCTTGGTGGCAACGGGCAAGTCGCGAAAGGTGTAAAGGCACAAGGCGGGTTATAGGCCTTGTTGAAATCAAACGACACGCTGTTGTCCTTGTTCAGCTCGCCATACAGATAGCGGCAGGCTGCATAGGTGGCCTTCCCGCTCGATCGGTCCCGGAAGATCAGCCAAAGCTGCGTCTCCCCGGACTTCAATACTTGCGCTTTGTGCGTCTGGCCGTTCAGGGCAAATTCGATTTCACCGGGGCTCTCATGTTCCTCCACCACACCATCAATCACAGTCGGCACGCGCAGCTTCTTCGCCACTGGATACGGCAGAAACTTCCCTTTCACGTTGTACTCCGCCTTCACGGGAAACCAGCTGCGGTGTGTAAACTCCTTGCGGTACTTGCTGGTCTTGTCCCGCAAGCGAATTCCAATCCTGCCGCCACGGTCGATCACAGTCATCGTCAGGTCGCCCACAGTAATCAGGTCCGGCTTTTTGTCCGCTCCGTCGTCCTGAATCGGCCCCTCGGTAAACGGCTTGCCGTTCACCGTCACACCGCTACCCTTTGCCTGAAACACAACCTTCTTGCCGTCGAAACGAAACGAACCCAATTGCGCCGGAGCCTTGCCTTCCGGCAAAACGAACCCACTTTTCGGGTCGCTGCCAACCGTCGTTTCGCCAGGCTTTAGCCAGTGCAGCCCAGCCACGGTCAACCAACCCGTGTCCGACTTCAGTGAAGTCTCGAGCTTTGTGCGGTATTCCTGAACCGATTTTTCGTAAGCCGGGTCCAACCCAGCACCTGCCGCCAAGCTTGCCACCATAATCACCAGATATTTGATCGACATTGGAATGATCTTACTCTCTCACTGTTACGATGTAGAATCAAGCCCATGCGATTCGCCATTTTGGGGATCACCTCGCTCGCCCTCGCTCAAGACTTCTCTGGAATTCAGGTTGAGCGTGCCTCCGCTGGCCACCGTTTCACGGAAGCTCCCCTCTGGTCTAAGGCCACTACGGCACTTCTGTTCTCTGACGTACCGGCCAATAACATCCTCGCGTTCGTTCCCGGCCAGGGCGTTGGCAAGTACCGCGAGAAAATGGAAGGCCCGACGGCTTTGGCTTATGATCCCGACGGCAAGCTACTGGTTGCCCAATCCCGCGCCCGCCGTATCATCCGCCTCTACCCCGGCGACACCGAGCAGTTCGACATCCTGGTGGAACGCTTTGAAGGCAAGCGTCTGAATGGCCCGAACGATTTGACTGTGCGCAAAGACGGCAATCTGTACTTTACTGACCCGGCCTTCGGCAAGCAATCTGATACGCGCGAGCTCGACTTCTACGGCGTTTATCATCTAACTCCCAAGGGCGAGCTCACTGCCATCGCTAAACCCAAGGGCCGCCCTAACGGCATCACACTTTCTCCTAACGGCCGCATCCTCTATGTCGCCAATTCGGACGAGCGCCGCGTTTACGCCTACGATCTCGACGGCCGTGGCCGCGCTTCGGGCGAACGCGTATTCGTCGACCAAATTGAAGGCCCTCCCGACGGCCTGCGGACGGACGAAAAAGGCAACCTCTACATCGCAGCAGGTGGCATCCAGATCGTCTCTCCTCAAGGAAAAACTCTCTACACGATCCCCATGGGCGACAAGCCCAGCAACATTGCCTTTGGCGATGAAGACCGCATGACGCTTTACATTACAGCCAAGACGGGCGTTTATCGTGCGAGGATGAAGGTAAAGGGAGCCACTACCGACTAGCAGTGCAACACGATGTACGGCGCTATCCAAACAAACCCATTCTGGGGGTCGGAGCACTGATCTATGATGGCGACCGCGTCCTTTTGGTTCAACGTGGCAAGGAACCGCTCCAAGGCTATTGGAGCCTGCCCGGCGGGGCCGTCGAACCGGGCGAAGGGGTCGAACAAGCCCTCCTCCGCGAAGTCCTCGAAGAAACCAATCTGATCGTCGAGATCGTCCGCTTCGGCGAGATCTTTGAGCGCATCATGCCCGACGCGGAAGGCAAGATCGAATACCACTATGTGTTGCTCGATTACGTCTGCTCTGTCATCAGTGGCGAGCCCCACCCGGGCAGCGACTCGGCTGACGTCCGCTGGTTTAGCCCTGAAGAATTGAAAGGAGTGCCCATCACCTCGGGCACGCTGGAAGTGATTGAACGATGCCGAACTGGAGCCAGGATCTCTTAGAGTACGAAGCGCTGCGCGCCCTGCTGGGCCGCTACGTTTCTAGCGCCGCCGGCCATCGTCAACTCGAGGCGATGCAGCCTTCCACCAACCGCGATGAGCTGGTTGCCAGCCTTGCCGAAACGAGCGAAGCGCTCACATTTCTTACCGAAGGCGACGCCGAAGATTCCGGCCTGCCTCGCCTCCGCTTCACCGACCTCGCTGATGTCCAAGAAGCCGTTGCCCGCGTGCGCATTGACGGCGCTGTTCTGGATGGCCTTGAGATCCTCGCTATTCGCGCATGGCTCACCCGTGCCACCGAGTTCCGCCAGGGCTTGAGCGAAGCGCCTCATCGCTTTCCTCTTCTTTGGGACAAAGCCGAGAGGATTGGCGACTTCCGCACACTGCTGCGATTGCTCGATGGCAAGATCCGTCCTGATGGTGGCCTTGAAGATGATGCCAGTGTCGCGCTGAAGCGCCTTCGGCAGGAGCTGGGCCGACAGAAGGAATCGATCCAGAACTCGCTCGAGCGCTTCATGCGCTCGCACCGCGACGACGGGGTCATGCAGGATGACTACGTCACCATGCGTGGCGACCGCTTCGTCGTGCCCGTTGCCACGAACTTCAAGGGTCGCGTTCAGGGCGTGGTTCATGGCACCAGTGGCTCCGGCCAGACCAGTTTCGTCGAGCCCCTCGAAACGATTCAGCTGAACAACGAACTGGTTCGTCTGATCGAAGAAGAACTGCGCGAGTGCCACCGGATCCTTCGCGAGCTTACGGCCAAGATGCGGGAACAGCATGAAGAGATTGCAGTCGCCATCGATGTTCTTGGCGCGCTCGAGTTCGTCTTCGCCAAGGCGCGCTTCGGCACGGAGTTCCGCTGCACGATCCCGAGCTTTTCTTCAGAGAACCAGCGCACGTTGCACCTGAAACAAGCGCGCCACCCATTGCTCACCGACGTACTGCGGCGTCAGCGAAAATCTGCGGTACCGCTGGACCTCGACTTGGACGAAGCCAAGCGCACGCTGTTAATCTCTGGCCCCAACACCGGCGGCAAGACGGTGGCAATGAAGACTGTTGCTCTGCTGTCGCTGATGGCTCAGAGCGCCTTACCTGTGCCTGCGGCGGAAGCTACGCTCCCCATCTTTGATCAGATCCTTGCCGATATTGGCGACAGCCAGTCGATCGAGACGAGCCTGTCGAGCTTCAGTTCGCATATGCGCCACGTTGCTGATCTTCTCGATCAGGCCAGCCCAGATTCATTGGTGATCCTCGATGAAATCGGCCGCTCCACCGACCCCGAAGAAGGTGGTGCCCTTGGCGTCGCCATCGTCGATCGCTTTCACCGGGATGGCTGCTTCACTCTCGCCTCTACTCACTTGATCGCCCTCAAGATCTACGGTGTGAATCACGAGGGTGTCTTGAGCGCCTCGATGGGCTTTGATGATGCCACGCTGCTCCCGACCTTTGAGTTGCGCGTCGGCGCGCCGGGCAAGTCGGCGGGCCTCGATACTGCCGCACGTTTTGGCATTCTGCCCGAGGTCATCGAGCAGGCTCGTGCCTCTATGACCACGCGCGAACAAGACATCGCCCGCTTTCTCAACGAGCTCCATCAGAAGCTCGAATCTGCCACCGCCCTCGAAGCTGATTGGAAACAGCGTCAGGCCGCGGTAAACGCAAAGGAACGCGATCTCGAAGACCGCTTCAACAAACGCGACGCCCAACGCATCCGCGAGTTCGAGGCTAAGACCACCAAGCTCCTCAATGAATTTGAGCGCACCTCACGCGCCACCATCGAAGACATCAAGACCTCAAGCGAAGCTCGCAAGGCCGCCGACCAGGCGCAGCTCAAAGCTGCAAAGTTCAAGCGCGAATTTCAGGCTGAAGTCGCTTCGGCGGTGCGTCCCGAAGGCCAGCCGGCCGCACCGACCGGCCCCAAGCTCTTGGTCGGGATCAAGGTCCGCATCGAGAACGTCCGCGAACCGGCTCAAGTGCTGCGTCTGCTCGACAATGGGCGCGTGGAAGTGCAGGCCGGATTCCTCAAAATGCAGGTGGACCAATCCGAGATCCTCGAAGTTCTCACTGGCGCTGCCGCGAGCAAGAAACTCCCTTCAAACGTGCGCTTCGAACCCGGCCCGACCTGGGATGTCCCGACACGCGAAATCAATGTCATTGGCCAGAATTCCGAAGAGGCTCTCGACAATGTCGACCGCTTTCTCGACAAGGCCTCGCTTGGCTCCATTGCTCGCGTCCGTATCATCCACGGACACGGCTACGGGGTACTAAAAAAGGCCATACAGCAGATGCTGGCAAAGCATCCCCATGTGGCCCGGTACTACGGTGCAAGTCCAGCGGAAGGTGGCACAGGCGCCACCATCGCCGAACTGCGTTCTTAACCTGTGTAGGCGATGCAGTCGATTTCGACCTTCATCACCGGATTGGCGAACTTACAGCCAATTGTCGTCCTTGCCGGACGATCCTTACCAAAGAACTCGACATAAACCTCGTTCATCTTGGCGAAGTCACGCTCGTCGAGGAGATACACGTTCACTTTCACCACCTGCTCCATCGACGCACCAGAGCCCTCGAGAATGCGCTTGATGTTGGTCAACGTCACGCGGGTCTCATGCTGGATATCGCCGTAGCTCATCTCGCCGGTCGCGGCATCTGTCGCAGCCTGACCGGAAACGAAAACGAACCCGCCAGCCTTGACGGCTGGCGAGTACGGGTTCTTCGGCGTTGGCACCCCAGGAGGGAACAAACGCTCGATCATTCGGGCTTCTTCCTCGTGGTACGCGGACGGCTCGACGAAGACTTCTTGGCGGCGGTGCCGGTGCTCTTGCGAGCTCGCGTCGTTGCCTTTTTCGCCTTCGCGGGAGGAGGATTCGGCTCGACGATGCTGGGCTGCCCTTCAACATAGGGCTGCACTTCATCGTATTCGCTGTAGAAGTCCTCTTCCTTTTTCACCTTCGGTGCCGGGGGCGGGAAGAACTCGCGGCCGAGGTAAACCACGATGCCACGTTCTTCTTCTTTCTTCACATTCACGACGCCCTTCTTTTCAGAGAACGTCAGGAACTCGTGAAAGCCGGGGAAGCCATAGCTGTGAACATCGAAGCCAGGGTGCTCGGTGGCGATCCACTGAGCGAGGTCGCCAGGTTCCACGCCGTCGCCCATCTCCATCTCGTAGCGGTGCGCTTCGAGCGCATCGCGCAACAATGGCAGAGCTTCTTCGGGTTCTGGCAGAGGCTTTGCGTTTGCTCCGCCCTTGCGCTCGATCGTGAGCTTGCCGCCCGAGCCATGCACTTCGATCAACTCAGCCTTCTTGAGGCGGTCGATGAAGTCGCTGAAGCTCGAAGCGCCAAAGCCACGTTCGTGGAAGGTCGGGTCGAGTTGCATCATCGTGCTCTTGAGCAAGCCCAGTTGAGCCTGCACGCCGCGGCGTTCGAGAGTTTGCAGCGAGCGCTCCACTAGCGGCAATGCCGCCTGGATCTCCTGCGTCACGCGCGGTTCGTTAGATACCGGCGGACGTTCGGCCTGCGGCGGACGCTCCTTGCGGTTGCGTTCTTCACGACGGCGGTCGCGGCGTTCCCAGCGGCTTTCACGGCCTCTTTCGGGAGGCGCGTCTGAAGCCACCGGTGCGCTGTAGCTGGATGCGCTGGCGCGGGAGAGCTTTTCGCCCGGCAGCAGATCGATGCGATCCGCGGGAGCGGCATCAACCATTTCAACTTCACGGCTCTGCTCGGTGCGTTCACCACGATCACCGCAGTCACCACGGTCACGGCCACGATCCCGGCGGTCACGTCCATCGCGGTCACGCTGGCGTTCCCAGCGGCTGCCGGAAGGCGCTTCCGCGCGGCTCAATGAATCGGCCAGTTCCTGCTTGAGCTTCTCCATTGCCGGGCCATTTTCGCCGCCGTCCATACGTGCGGCGCGGTCCAGCAGAAGGTTCTCATAGGCCACGAATTCGTGACAGTTGGACTGCAGGATGTTCGACGTGAAGGCCTTGCCGCCCACAACGTAAACTATCTTGCCGTATTCCTTCAATTTGTTTACCAGGGGGATGAAATCGCTATCGCCACTGATGATGGCAAACGCGGTGACATGGGTGTGGGTGAAAGCCATCTCAAGGGCGTCGAGCGCCAGATTGATGTCTCCCCCATTCTTGTCTCCGCGCGGGCTTGGCAGCCGCTGCACCATCTGTACGGCGTTTTCAGCCATCTGCCGGGCAGCACCTTCCTGCCGGCCCCAGTTTGCGTAGGCGAATTTCGCAACAATGTCGCCACGCTCTTTCAGTGCATCTAGACAAAGCGAGACGTCAAATTCACGCCGCAAAGTTGTCTTTAATCCAATTTCGATGTTGTCGTAATCGACGAACACCGCAATGTTTGTTTTGTCTTGTAGAGGCATTCGCTCCTCTTGATTTCAAATATCGTCAGGCAGGGATGCTTGCCGCGCCACGGATAAATTCCACTACCGATTCGAGTGAAGTTCCGGGCTGGAAAACCGCCGCCACTCCCAACTGCTTGAGCCGTTGAGCGTCATCTTTAGGGATGATTCCCCCAACAACCACCAGCACGTCTGACATTTCGCGCTCCTGCAAAAGACTGAGCACCCTGGGCACAATGGCCATATGTGCGCCGGACAAAATCGATAGGCCGATCACTTGGACGTCTTCGTCCAGAGCGGCGTTAACGATCATTTCCGGCGTCTGACGCAAACCGGTATAGATAACTTCCATGCCGGCGTCGCGAAGAGCTCTGGCGATTACCTTGGCCCCGCGGTCATGACCGTCGAGTCCCGGCTTCGCCACTAATACGCGTATGCGGTTCAAGGCCAGACGCCTCCAGTATAGTTCTTTTTAAACTGGTACAAGTGTACCGGCTTATCGTTGTCAGTTTATGCCTCTCGGCGGCGGAGTATCCCGCATGGCAACCCGTGGGCCCATGGGGAGGTGCCGCAAGAGTGATTCGTGTTGACTCACAGAAGCCCGAGACTCTGATGGCTGTCGCGATGCGCGGCACTGCCGTGTTTCGAAGCCGCGATGCCGCCGCACACTGGACGCTGCTGACGTCCTTCCCCGAGCTGCCTAACGCCCGTCTCGATTGCGGCTTCCTCATCCCCGGCAAGTGGTTTGTCGGAGCAGCACCCGGTGGGCTCTGGGTTTCGACCGACGAGGGAGATCACTGGCAGGTTGTGCCGGGCACCGCCAAGCTGTCGGTATACGCAATTAATGCCTGGCCCAAAGATTCGCGAGTGCTCGCTATAGGCACCAATCAGGGCGTTTGGATGTCGAACGATGCTGGCTCATCGTGGCGTCGCATCAGCCCTCCAACAATCGCCGACCTCGCCGCCATCGTGTCTGTCGCCTTTGATCCTGAAAAGGCGGGCACCATTTACGCTGGCACGCCTCATCTGCCGTGGAAGACAACCAACGCCGGCACCTCCTGGCAGAAGGCTCACGTCGGCATGTATGACGATTCCGACATCTTTTCGATCGCCGTTGACCCCACGCGCACCGGTCGCATCTTCGCTAGCGCCTGCAGTGGGATCTACTGCTCACTCAATGCGGGCGGCGCGTGGAGAAGAGTGCAGGGCATCCCTGGCAACAATCGCCGAACCTATGTCGTTGCCCAGTCTCCGCATAAGGCCGATTTGCTATTCGCCGGGACCAGCGCCGGCATGTGGACCTCACGCGATGGCGGCATGAACTGGAAGAAGCTTAACGAGTTTGTCGCTACCTCGATTTCATTCCACCCCAAAGACGCAGAGCTGTTCTTTATTTCTACCGAGCGTCATGGCCTTCAACGAACCAGCAATGGAGGCACCAGCTTTACAGCCGTGAACGAAGGCTTCGCCAGCCGCTCCATCGCTGCGGTTGCCGATGGCGAAACCGGATTGAAATCAATTTCTCAGTATGACGGCAGCTTTGTGAAGTCATCGCCAGAAGGTGCTTGGACCCGCATTGAACCCGAAGCGGTGAAAACCGAATCTGGCGATTGGTTTGAAACCGCTGTCGATCCCTCCGACAGGCAAGTTCTACTGCGCGCCTCGCGATCGGGCCTTGCGAAGTCTGTTGACAGTGGCAAGACCTGGCGGTTAGTTCAGCAGGAGTGGATTCAAAGTGTCGTCTTTCATCCGAAACAGAAAGGTCTATGTTTCGCTCTAAGACAGCAGCGGGTGTTCTGGTCGCCTGACTCGGGGGAGAACTGGTACTGGTTGCCCGCGCAAGAAGACAGTCATCTGCGGTTCGAAAAGCTTTACGTTGCTGCGGCCTGGCCGGGCTGGTTGGTTGCGGTGAGCCCCCATCGGGGCCTCTATCTGCAAAAGATCCCGCAATCCGTTAAAGTAAATTAGGCTAAATCTATCTACAACTTATGAAATACAAATCTCTCTTCCTTGCGGCTACCATGGCTTGCAGCCTCCTGGCCCAGACGACCCAGACGTCAGCTCAGAAGAAGAACAACTCCGGCGGCGGAGATCTCTTTGAAATCAACCTGTTTGGTGGCGGCGCATTCTTCCATCGCCAACAACAGAATCCGCACCAGGATCAATCGAACGGCGGCGTCGCCGGTTTCCGCGTCACTCAGAACTTCTGGAATTACATCAGTCTTGAACAGACCGGCATGGTGAATGGCATCGCCAACACGATTTACCGCATCCCGGCCACCGACAGCAACTACGCAATCGGCACGCGTCTTCGCCAGTTCCATTTCAATCCGGTGTTTCACTTTAAGCCGCGCGAGTCGCGTGTGCGTCCCTTTTTCACCACCGGCTTTGGTATGGACTATTTCGGCATCACAGATACAGCCCGCCGCCAAGTGGGTAACGGTGTAAACACTCCGTTCGGGCAGTTGACGAACCTCGAATCACAATTCCGCCTCGCCTTCAACTACGGCATGGGCGTGAAAGCGAAGTTGACCGATCGTATCGGTATCCGCTTTGATACGCGCGCCTTCATGACCGATCAGCCTGACCTTGGCGTGAAGGGTGCAGGTCTGCCGAACATGATCCTTGCCACCAAGACGACTCCGCTGCACTCGCTGCAGACCACGGGCGGCATCAACTTCTACCTCGGCCCGATCGACCAGGGCCCGATTGGCGAATTCCGCGTGAACTCGATCGAACCTTCAACCGCGACCATTTGGCGTGGTGAATCAGCCAGCTTCAACCTGGGCGTGAACAATACCTTCATGGGCGTCACCCCGAAGTACAAGTGGACGCTGAACGGTCAGCCCGTAAACGGAGATTCGCTGTTTGCCATCAGCAACCCGCCGGTGGGCACACACCAGCTCAAGGCCATTGTAGAAGCTGACACCACGAAGGTTACCGATCGCCGCACGAAGAACTATCTGAAGAAGTTCCCGATTCCCGCCACCGAGCGAACTGCCACGTTGACCGTGAAGCAGCCCGTCATCGAACTGGTTGGCGTAACGATGGAGCCCACCACGCTGAATTTCAATGGCTCTTCCCGCATCACCTCCGTGATTCGCTATGACGGCCCTGCCGCTGGCGAAGAGATCGAACTGGTGAACACCACAACGGGTGGTCGCCTTGCTCCTGCTGGTGGCAACGGTACGGTGTCAGACGGTGGCAAGACTGTTGTCACCAAGATGAAGCTGAAGCCTGGTAACAATTCGAGCGCCGTCATTCTCACCACTGAAGGCCTCAGCCTGCCTCCTGGCGGCCCGTCACAAACCGTTACGGTAACCGCGAAGGCTAAGGACCAAACGAAGTCCGCTTCCGCCACCGTAACCGCACCGCCCGCACCCGCCCCGGCTCCTGCTCCGGCGCCGCCCGCTCCGCAGCCGATGCAGCTCGATGACGTAGTGTTTGCCAAGGGAAGCGCCCGCACCAACAATTGCGGCAAGCGCATCCTCGATCAGGTGTTTGAACGCGCCGCTTCGATGGGCAACTATGACGTTCTGCTTGTCGGCCACTTCGACGCCGTCGAGAAGAACATCAAGGTCCGCGACGCAAAGGCCAAGAAGACCCGCAAGCTGGACGAAGAGCGCGTGCTGCAAGTTGCCGCTGTTCTCAGCGCCGGCACTGAGCCCTGCAAGCGCCTTGACCGCAGCCGCATCAAGGTGGCCATGGTCGGTGCCGAGCAGCTTTCGGCCTTCAAGACCTCGCTTTGCGAAGCGACGGTGAAAGAACGTTCGAGCGGCAAGATCAGCGTGAAAGATGGCAACGCGAAGAACCGTCGCGTTGAAATCTGGCTGGTTCCGAAAGCCGGTCCGATGCCCAACGGTATCGCCGGAATTCAGGATGCCCCCGCGAGCGATATTCAATCCAAGGGCTGCCCGAAGTAATCTAAGGGTGCATGAGCGAGGCTTTCCACGAACCCCGTCTGGCACTAAACCGGATTTACACCAAGACCGGTGACAAAGGCGAGACGGGACTAGTTGGAGGTCAGCGCGTCCCAAAGGACTCGCAACGCATTGAAGTTTTCGGTACTGTGGACGAGCTCAACAGCTTTGTTGGGCTCGTTCGCATTTCATGCCGTGAAAATAAGCTCGACGAGCTGGAGCTGATCTTTGAGCGTGTCCAGCACGAGCTCTTTAACCTCGGTAGTGTTCTGGCAACTCTTCCTGCCGACCTTCATCCGAATCAGCCGCGCGTGACCAAGGAAACGATCGAGCAATTGGAGCGTGATATTGATCACTACAACGCCAGCTTGCCGTCCTTGCGCAGTTTTGTGCTGCCCGGCGGATCGCGGGTTTGCGCCGAGCTTCACGTTTGCCGCACGGTGTGCCGGCGCGCTGAGCGCCAGCTGGTTACGCTGAGCCACCAGGATGAAGTGCCGAGAGAGGCCCTTCTTTATCTCAACCGTTTAAGCGACGCTTTCTTTGTCTGGAGCCGTTGGGTGAATCAGGCGCTTGGAGTTGAGGAAGCGCTGTGGCAGCCCAACAAGGGCGCTCGTTAGTCTTAGCGGATCCAGTGGTCGGTGAAGGTGGCGTGGCCTGAGTCCGGTGCTGTGTTTTTGGGCATGTGAAAGGAGGCGCAATCGGGGCCGCGGCGACAAAGATTGTTGATGTGGCATTTGAGGCAGGCGTTGGCGCTGGTCTTGGTGGGATGGGGATTGTGGCAGGTGCCGCACCAGAGTTTGTCTCCGCTGGCTTTGGCGCAGGTGGAAGCAGCGAGCCGCTCGAAGTGGCTGGTGGTGCTGAGGGGAGTATCGGGTTGTTGGGGTTTGGTCTGATAGCTCACTAGATCCGAGAGCAACATGCCTGGCTTGTAGCTAAAGAAGCTCTTGCCTTTAAGATCGGTTCGGCCGTTCAATTGGTGGCATTGCCGGCAAACATCGTTGCGAGGTTCGACGGCTAGCTTAGCCGGGTTGTTGAAGTGTTTCGAGTCTTCCGCGTGACATCTCTCGCAGGTGAGCCCGCCGTGGGTGAAGACGGGATCAGCATAGGTGTTGACCGTACCGTAGATCGGCTTGGCGCCACTGGCGTGGCACCAGAGGCATTCGCGGGTGACGGGGCGGGTCCAATCGGAATTCAGATCTTTTTCATATCCAGGGGAGGCGCCCCAACCTTTGTGCGTGTACAGCGTGATGGGTGCTTCGAAGAGCTTGCGGTTGCGAAGAAACAAGAAGCTTTGGCCGTGGGCTCCGCTGCCGATGAAAAAGTCGAGTTGCTGGCGGGCTTTGGCCGCCGGAGTTTCGATGGTGACGGCGGCCTTGTCCGAAATTGTGTAGCGGGTGGCGGAGGGTGGATGCAGGAACTCGGCGGGTTGAAGAGACCGGACGCGCTCACTCGAGTTGGCCATGGGAGTCTTGGCGAAGCTGGCGGCGATGTCTTTGTGGCAAGGGGTGCAGTCGAGTGCAATGGCCAACAAGATTGGGATCATCGGATGAGCCTTGGGGGAATCGCTTCAAAAGCCTTGCGATGGGCTGCGGCTTTGGCTGCGTCACCGAGTTGCGAATAGGCCTTGGCGAGGAGAAAGTGCACCTGGCGATCGGTGATGCCAGAGCCTGGCAGTTGCAGCGCGAGTTCGGCTTCGGCGGCAGCTTGCGCGGCAGAGCCGGAATCGAGCCTGAGACGTGCCATTTCGTAGTGGGCGTCGCGGGATCGGGGCGCAAGGCGGAGCGCTTGAGCAATGAGTGGCTCGGCGGCGCTGCGGTTACCTTGTTCGAGCAGCGAGCGCGCATAGGCGAGACGGATCTCAGGATCGGAGCTGAGCTGAAGGGCGGCTTCGAAGTAGGGCTTGGCGAGATTTGGCTCGGCGAGGCCCTGGTGGGAGAGACCGAGATACAAGGCCGTGTTGGCGTCTTTGGGGTTGAGTTGGCGGGCTCGCGATAGCGGCTCGATGGCGAGGCGGAAATCGTTATCGACATAGGCGCAAAAGCCGAGCATGAAATGCGCTTTAGCGGCCTTGGGGTTGGCCGCTGCAGCTTGCTCAAACAGGCGGCGGGCTTCAGGGTATCGCTGGGATGCCATGTGTGCGCGGCCGAGCAACAGCAAGGCGTTAAGGTTGCCAGGATCGGCGGCGAGGAGCTTCTCGGCGTCGGCGATGGCGCTATTGCTGAGCGACTGCACTATGCAGCAATTTTATCGGGTTGTTCCCTGCGAGTGAGCAGATACAGCAAAGGGCCGAAAGAGCCAGTGGCAAGTGTCACTGCCAGCCAGAGCCAGAAGTTGCGCCCGGTTTGCTTTGCATCGCGCCAGATCTGGACGAGCATCAACGTGAGGGCGATGCAGAGGTCTGCAAAAACCTGACCGGCACCGTAGCTCTTGAAGTGTGGCTCGATGATGCCCCAGACACCATGGTCCCGAAGGGCCAGGCCTGTGAGCACCGAGAAGGGGATGAGGATCAGAATGAGAATTGATTTAGGCATCGAGTCCAGTATTGGAGCTGTTGGGAATCGAAGCAATTACGCGCGAGGTAATTGAATTTTTTCTCAGCTGTGATGGACTGAATGTATGGGGCTAACCGAGACCTTGCAACAGGCGCGAAAAGCGCGGAGGCTGAGCCAGTTGGAGCTGTCGATGCGGATTGGTGTGTCGCAGCGGCATGTGAGCTTTGTTGAGAGCGGGAGGTCGAAGCCGAGCCGCGAACTGTTGCTGGGATGGCTTGAGACGTTGGACCTGCCACTGGCCACGCAAAACGCGGCGATGCTTGAAGCAGGCTATGCACCCAGCTACACGGCCGCGCCGCTGGAGGATCCCGCGCTCGTGGTGGCGCACCAGGCAATTCTGCGATTGCTCGAAGCGCATGACCCAATGCCAGCGCTGGTGCTGGACGCACAGTGGAATCTGGTGCGGGTGAACCGCGGTGGGATGTGGCTGGCGGGGACACTCGTGCCCTGGGCTCAAGGCCCAATGAACTTGTTGGACCTGATGGCGCATCCTGAAGGGTTTCTTAAGACGGTAACGAACCTTGGGGAGGTAGCGCCCTCGATCCTCGTGCACCCGCGTGAGGAGGCCGTTGTGAAGCCGGAGTTGTTGCCAAGAGTGGAGGCGGTTGCCAATCTGATCGAGGGCCGACTGGGAAGCGTTAGACACAGCGGGCGGAAGATGTCTCCCGTGATGACAACGAGGTTTGCGACGGTGCATGGAGAGTTATCGTTCTTCAGCATGTTCACGACGTTTGGCACGCCGCAGGACATCACGCTCGAGTCGTTGCGAGTGGAGCACATGTTCGCCGCCGATGCGGAGACGCGGAAGACGCTGGAGCGGTTAGTTTAGCGGGATCGAGTGGTATCGATCGACGAGAGGTTGGCTCAGACGGTGGCGGCGAGTTCCAAGGGTGACTTCTACCCAGTCCACTTTGGTGGACTGGCCGAGGCCAAGGATGACGCGGGGATCATGGGCGCTGAGGTAGCTTGAGTCTGTGTGGATCGACTTGCGGCGGACGACGCCAGAGGTAGACCAGCTGATCGTTACGCCGACAGGGCGGTGCCTGAAAGTGAGACCGAGCCAGTGGTTGTTGTCTTGCGGTTTCGACGTAAGCAGAAGCGGGGTTTCGCCGTTGGTAGCGACGACTGCATTGTAGTTGCCACCGTCATTGAAGTCGCCGATGGCTAGCCCTCGTGCCGGGAGATTGGGGCCGACACGAGTGGCCGTGAAGCGGGAGCCCGAGTTGGCGAGGTAGAGGATGGGCTCCTTGAAGGCGAGCGTAGTAGAGAGGTTCTCGATACGGTCGTCGGGATGGCCGTTGACGAGCAGGATGTCTTCGATGCCGTCGTGGTTAGCGTCAAGGAACTTGATGCCCCAGCCGGAGTACATCTGAGTGGCGAGGCCGATGCCGGTGGGGTCGGCTTCATCACGAAAGGTGAGGTCTTTGCCGGGGAGGTTACGGTAGATGGAGAAGCGCTCGCGATTGAAGTTGGCGACGAAGAGGTCGGGGCGGCCGTCGTTGTCGTAGTCGGCGACATCGACGCCCATGCCGGAGCGGGGATTGCCGTCAGAGGAGTAAGCGACGTTCGCCTCGAGGCCTTGTTCAAGAAAGCGGCCATTGCCCTGGTTGACGAACAGGAAGTTGGCGACCGAGTCGTTGGCGACGAAGAGATCAAGGCGGCCATCGAGATTGAAGTCTGCAGCGACTGCTCCGAAGGCTTTGCCGAGGTGGGCTGCGATGCCGCTTTCTTTCGAGATGTCGCGCCAGCCTTTGCCCGCAAGATTCTTGAGCAGCGTCGAGGCGTGGGGCTTGTAGGAAAGAGGGTGGCAGTAGTGGAAGTTGTTGCCGTACTTGCAGGCGGGTTCAGTGGCGGGATCGTAGTCGACGAAGTGGCCGAGGTAGAGGTCTTCCCAACCATCGCCATCGGCGTCGAAGAAGACGGCAGCGGTCCAGAGGCCTTCAGGCGAGATGGGGCGTTTCGCGAAGGATTTTCCGCCCTGGTTCTCATAGAGCCAGGCGCGGCCCCAAGTGGTGACAACGATGTCGGTATCGCCGTCGTGATCAGGATCGCCGGTGGCGATGCCGATGCCGAAAAGGGTGCTATCGAGCCCCTCGACTTTGGCGAAGCGCTTACCGTCGAGGTTGCGATAAAGAGCGGTGGGGAAGGCGATGTCCATGCGACCATCGCCGTCGAAATCAAGAACGGCGACGCCTGGACCCATGTTTTCGGGAAGGCGGCGCCGTGGAGTAATGCCGTTGTTGTGGATGTAGTCGATGCCCACCTCAGCGGCACTGCGGGTGAGCCAGAGTGAGGACTCGGGCTCGGCCAGCAGCGCCACGAGGAGCAGCAGCTTAGAACTGGAAGCGAGCAACCACTTGGCCATTGCGCGGCGGGTTAAACGTGCTGGCAGGGTTGATGCGGCCGAAGCCCGCGGTGACGACGCCAGCTGCGTTGATGTTGGTGGTCGCAGCCGGGTTGCCGCTATCGGGGTTGTTCAGATAGGTGCGGTTGAAGACGTTGAAGAACTCACCGCGCACGCTGAAGACGTAGCGCTCTTTGACGCGGAACATGCGACCAAAGGAGAGTTGTTCGTCAGGACGGCGGGCGGTGCGGTAGTCGTTGTAGTAATCCGCAGAGGTGCCCCACTGGCCAGGGCCGGCATCGACCCAGGCTTTGGGGTTAAGGGTGAGGTCCTTGAAGGGGTCAATGGACTTGGCGTTGTTGAGGTCTTTGAGATAAAGCGGTTCTCCGGGGACACGGTTGAAGCGCGTGCCGCGGAAGAGCAGGCTGGCGAGAGCATTTTGCGAACCCGGCGACGCGATGGGGAAGCCGCTTGAGTAGCGCAGGATGCCGCCGAAAGTCCAGCCACTGAGGATGGCTTTTGTGGCCCAATTCTTGTTCCACTTGGGGGTGTCGTAGTTGAAGCCGATGACCAGAACCTGGGGTTGGTCATTCACCGAGAAGGATTTCTGGATGTCACGGTTGTAGACGTCGTTGAGCGGGATGACGCCGCCAGACTGGTTCTCGACGTTGGTGAGGTTCTTCGACCAGGTGTAGGCTAGGGTTCCGGCGAGGCCTTTGGAGTAGCGCTTGGTGACCTTGATCTGAAGCGAGTCGTACCAGGTGCTACCGAGGGGAGCCCAGAGGCTGCCGAGGTTGCCGAACTGCGGATAGGGCCGCAGGGTTTGAGCCAGCGTTCCGGTGTTGGGGAACGAGGCATAGGGCTTGGTAAAGCCACGGGCAACGACAGCGGGGGCATCGATGCGGGAGGTGAGCAGGCCGCGGTCCGCGGCACTGTTGATGTCGAGACCGGCGGAACGGATGCGTTGAGGGGTGAGGCCGTTGTAGTCGTTGAGGCCATCAGCGCGGAACCAGACGCCGCGATTGCCGACATAGGCAACTTCGGCTACGAGGTTCGCGCCCAATTCGCGCTGGAGGCTGATGTTCCAGTTGGCCATGCGCGGAGGACGGCCGGCGTTGGGGTCAACGAGGTTGGGCGGTGAATTGATCTGGCCGGGGAGAGGCCGGATGCCGGGATCGTATGATGCGGCGGTGAGATCGGCAATGTTGTAGGAGAGACCACTGCGGAGGACAACACCGGGCTCAGCAAAAGCCGGATTGGAGAAGGCGATGGAGTTGAAGCCCATGCCGAGTGAGTTGCCGCCCCCGATGTAGGCGAAGTTGGCAACCTGTGCGTAGCTGACGGCGAAGCCAGCACGCATGACCCACTTGGGGGCGAACTGATAGGCGATGCCCAAGCGGGGCCCGAAGGCGAAGGGATAGGTTTTGGAAAGTTCGCAATTGCAGCGACCCGCTCCGTTGCCGGCGTAAAGCGTGGCACCGAGGAGGTTGCCAGCGGCGGGATTGCGGATGTCGGGAGCGAAGATGGAGGTGCGGTCATGCAGCTCGGTTGAGGCTGGCTGGTAGTCGTAGCGCATGCCGTAGTCGAGTGTGATCTTGCGGGTGAGGCGCCAGGTGTCCTGAATGAAGAAGCCCCAGGTGGGACGCCGGTATTGGGGGTCCTAGGGATTGGCGACCGAGGCCGTGTTCGCAAAGCCCATGAGGAAGCTGGCGTAGTTGTAACCGACATTGCCGCCGGCGAGGGCTACGCCTTGCAGGGCAGGCATGGATGTCTGGTTGGCGTTGAAGTCAAAGACACCTGCGACGCCGCCGGTGGATTGGTTGGTGAAGTTATCGAATTTGTATTCGCCGCCATATTTGATGGAGTGGTTACCCTTGATCCATGTGGCGGAGGCCACGGCGGTGGGTTTGTCCTGCAGGTAGAGGGTGCGATTTGTAGGCCCGATGCCGAAGCCGAGGCCACCTTGAGCGGCGCCGAGATTGGTGATGCGTGGGAAGCCGGAGCCGAAGCCCCCGCGGAGACCGAGTTGGCCAGCGGCATCATAGCTGGTGATGACTTCGGGGGCTGAGTCGGGGTTGACATAGCGTTGGTATCCGATGCCAATGTGAACCAGGTAGGTGGGTTTGATGGCCGTGTCGAAATTGATTCGGGTGGTGTGCGAGCGGATAATCTGATCGCGGCGGGCGCTGATCGGATCAGGGAGCCCTTCCTGTCCGTTGTCCTTGTCGGTACGCTGCAAGCCATAATAGACGCTGACTTTGGTGAGCGGTGTGAAGTTGTGATCGACCTTGACGCTGGGAATGTCCTGAATCTTGCGGAAGTTGTAGCGGCGTTCGAAGTTGTTGATGAGGCCGGGGTTGATTGCTTTCGGGACCAGGGCCTGGATCTTGAGCGCGACCGGGTCGAGCAGTGATTGAGGAATGACATTGCCGGGGAAGAGGTCGCGATAGATACGGCCGTTAACCGTGCGACTGGTGCGCGGGTCGTAGAGCGAATTTTCGAGAATGTTGCGGCCGATGCCGTCGACGCCAAGGACACGACCCGTGAGGGCGGCAGAGAAGTCGCCGTTGCGATAGGCGTCGGTGGGAACCGTGCCAAAGCCGTCGAAGCGGCCTTCGCGGTTGAGATACTTCTCGTAGTTGAGGAAGAAGAAGGTGCGGTTCTTACCGTTGTAGAGTTTGGGGATCAAAACAGGGCCGCCAAAGGTACCACCAAAGTTGTGGCGGCGTGTGCGCGGGCGGATGAGTTGATTGTTGCCGTTGTTGGTGAAGGGGATGCCGGCGTTGAAGGCTTCGTTGACGAAGTAATCGTAGACGGAAGCGTGGAACTGGTTGGTGCCCGAACGGGAAGTGAAGTTGAAGAGACCACCGCCGACTTGGCCGAATTCGGCGGAGTAGTTAGAGGTTTGCAAGGTGAACTCTTCGACGGCTTCGACGGAGGCCTGCGATTCGTCAGAAACGCGACCGTCGAGGGCGCTGGTGGTGTCCTGGCCTTCAAAGATAATCTTGAATGTGCCGGCGGGGGCGCCGTTGACTTTGATGTTGTTCCAGCCGTTGATGGATGCGCCGGGAGAGAGCTGGGCGAAGCTGAGGGGGTTGCGAATCGCACCCTGACCGATGGCGAAGTTGAGAGGAAGCTGGTTGAGCTGTTCGCGACTGACGGTTGTGGACTGGGCGGCAGATTCGGTTTGAAGCAAGGGTGCGTCGCCGGTGACGTCGATGCTTTCCGATGTGGCACCGATCTGCAGTTGAACGTTGACTGTTGTGCTTTGAGCAACCTGAACGCGGACCCCCTTTTTGAACGAACAATTTGAAGCCCTGCACTTCGACGGTGATGTCGTAGAGACCAGCCGAGAGATAGGGCGCGGCGAAGTTGCCGGTTTCGGTGGATTTGGTTTCGAACTTGATCCCAGTGCTCTGGTTGACGACCAGGATTTGGGCATTGGGGATGAGCGCCCCGCCTGGGTCCTGAATGCTGCCCGTGATTTGGCCGCGGTCGCTTTGGGCGAAGAGGGCGGGGAGGAGCAGGACAAGAGAAATTAAGTGAGGCTTTAGATTTTTAGGCAATTAAAAAATCTCTGGAGTTTGATCGAGAGTATCATGCGGGACAATTTGGGTCAATTTCGCCTCTGGCTTTCGAAGTGCTGAGAGGGGGCGGGTTGCCCGCGTCACAAATTGGCTTCGTTCCAGCATTTTTGCGTTTCGTCAAAGGTCGAGTCGCATTGAAGCAATGCGAGGGGTCGCACATAGATTTTCCAACCTTGAGGAGATGTCAACTGGAGAGATTGAGTTGGTTCGGCTTTGTTCAAGGAGTTTGATGGAGTTGTGGCTTAGTGGAAACGTGGATCCAAGCAGGTTACCGCTCAAGCTATCCTCCCACCGCAATTTCTTTCATTTGCGAGGCAGTGAAGGGCCTAGGGAGCCTAGTCGATCTGCCTTTCGAGACCCATGACTGACAAAAGCGCTCAACACGGACACCACAACGTGCATTTGACGATTGGGGCAGTCCGGGACGAAGTACAAGCACCGGATCAA
>Ga0194134_10001129_pt1 | contig 37290 bp, 27 predicted proteins | sample TA2KigOff0mmetaG_FD_148602 | JGI IMG/M metagenome (GOLD analysis project Ga0194134, IMG submission 148602) | Freshwater microbial communities from Lake Tanganyika, Tanzania - TA2015056 Kigoma Offshore 0m | ecosystem: Environmental > Aquatic > Freshwater > Lake | place: Tanzania: Lake Tanganyika... | reverse complement strand
CTTCACCCTGAGGTGGCCGCAGGCTTCATGCCGCACGCCTGGCCTGGTGCACCTCAGCCGCGTGAACGCCGATCCGGAAAATCCGACCGCGCAGACCTGCGCCGCGCCCCCACAAGCGTGGGGATCAGAAGCCGCGCGACCAGCGCGCCGAAAGAAGATAGGTGCGACCTGGCGCCGGTTCGAAAAAGCGAGCGTTGGCCTCGTTCACGATCACCGTGCCAACCACCCGGCGGTCGGCGAGGTTGTCGATGCGCGCAAGCAGATCGAGCCGCCCCCGCCCTGAACCCAGATCAGCGCTCTGACGCGCCCTCAGGGACGTGAGGACGAAACCGGGGGCGAAATCGCTGTTGGCGTCGTTGACCGGGAGGTCGCCTTGGCCGCGGGCCTCCAGGGCGATCTCCGACTGGCGGGTCGGTTGCCAGGCAAGTTCGGCAAAAGCCACCCTTGCCAGCGTGCCTGCGATGCGGTTACCTGCCGGAACCAGTCGGGTTCGCTGGGCCTCGCCGCAGGGCGTGGCCGCGCAAATGCGGAAGTCGTCGCTGTAGGTGGCGTCGAGCCAGGTCAATGCAAGCCTGCCGCGCCACTGGGGGGAAAACAGGGCACGCAGATCGATCTCAGCCCCCTGACGCTGGGTACGACCCACGTTACGGAAGGTCTGCCGGCCATTCTGGTTGGTCGCGACTGCGATTTCGTCGTTGGTTCTGGCACTGAAAACCGCAGCATCCAATGCCCAGGCAGGTCCGCCCTCGCGCCGATCCGCGCGCCATTTCAAGCCTGCTTCCGCCTGCTCGCTGGTCTGTGGTTTGAGCGCAGTGTTCAGGCCTGGATTACCGTCGGCCCGGTAGGCGAGTTCGGTGAGCGTGGGGGACTCAAAGCCACGGGCGACGCTCGTGTAAATCTGAAGAGCACTCGAAGCGCGCCACTGGAGGGCTGCGACCGGTGTGGTGAACCGGAAGTCCACGGAGCCCGAATCGTCGCCATTCACACCCACGATGTAGCGATCCACGCTCCGGTAGCGAATACGCCCGTCCCGCACACCCACAGTACCTGTGATTGCCGACGAGAATTCGACTTCTCCTTGCGCATAGACATCGGTCCGGTTGACACGGTTGCGTTCGTCGCGCCGCAATCTTCCTGTGACGCCGAGCAGTTGTGCTGCTCCGGCCCCATTGAAATTCTCGTACCCCCTACGCTCTTCGGTGTTTTGGTCGGTGGAGACACCCGTGACGAGTTGGGCACCACGGTCACCGGGAAGCACCCACTGCCAGACAAGACGCCCGTCGAGCCCGTCGTAGTCGCGGTCGAAATCGATTACCCCTCCAGGCTGTCGGGCAGTCAACTCCGGGCGCGTTGCGTTGAATTGGGTGGCAACCGGAATCGACTGCCATTGCGTGACCGAACGCCTGCCCCGGTAGGCGGAGACCAGACTTTCGCGAAGTGCGCCATCGCTCCCGAAGCTATGCCGCCAGCTTGCACCGGCCTGGGTTTGTGCGGTGTCCTTTCGGGTATTGAAGCGCTCGGGCACCCCTGGCGAGGGCTGAGGCAAAGCAATCGTGGCGGTCTGGTCCGGATTCGCGGCCAGCTGTGCCCGGGTGAGTCCCAAGGGATCCAGAGAAGGCTGATCGAGACTGTTGACCAGAAATACCACGCGGTCGCGCGGTCCCTCCCATCCAAGACGGAGGTTGGCCAGTGTTCGGGTGGCGGAGGACTGCGGCCGGAAACCATCGGTCTCGAAGCGGCTGAACTGCGCCCGGAGATTGAATCCACCGTCGAGCGGCGCATCCACACCCAGCCGGGCTTGCCGCAATCCGTCGCTTCCAAGGTCGCCGTCGACGGTCACGCGGCGCTCCGTGGCCGGCGCACTGACCAGCGAGATCACGCCTCCCGAACTGCTTCCGTAGAGCGCGGAAAAAGGGCCACGGAGCACCTCGATCCGCTGCGCGCCAGCCAGGTCGAAGTGCGAGACCTGTCCCTGGCCGTCGGGTCCGCTCGCCGGAATGCCGTCGGTGTAGAGCCGTATGCCGCGCACGCCGAAGCTTGCGCGCGCGCCGAACCCGCGGGAGTTGATCTGCAGGTCCTGTGCGTAGTTGCTGCGGTTGTTCACGACGATCCCGGGGACCCGCGCGAGTACCTCGGAAAGATTCACCATCGGGCCTGCGCCGCGCAGGGTGTCGAGGTCGACCGAGGAGGCCGCATAGGGCAACTCGAAAAGACGCCGTTCAGCCCCGCTTGCGGTCACGATCACTTGCTCGGTCTCTGCGAGCACTGGCGATAGCGCACTCGCAAGGCCCGTTGCAATTGCGTTCAAGAGCCGTACGCGTGCGCCTCTGCCCCGGGGGATGGCCGTGAGCCTTGGCTCCATCAGTTCTTGTCCTCCACGCTGATCCTGAGCGAGGAATACCAACTCGACGTGAGTACGATATCCTGATCGCTGAGCGTTTTTGCAATCACTGACATCACCTCATGATGCCGGCGTCCATTCCGGTATTGCCTGAGCTGTTCGACCAGGTAGTCCTGGTCCTGGCCCGCGAGGTGCGGGGTCCGCGGCAGTGCGGCCAGGCCTTGCGGACCATGGCAATTGGCGCAAAGCTGCATTGCCTTCAGTCTGGCAAGCGCAGCCTCATCCGCATGCACGGCTTGGGAAAAGCCCAACACGCAAAGAGCAATACCCGCCGCAGTCGCCAAGGCCCTGAAGCGAACGCCAGATGTCTCCCGGACGACAGGACGTAACGCTTTTCGAGCATTTCTTGTGAATTGCCGCACTGTAAACCCCCGCAAATGAAGAACATGACGCCGGACTTGCACCAACTCCCTGTCAGGAACGGTTCGACCCCCCTGCCTAGTGCGCCAGGCCCGGAAGCGTCTCGAGATCGAGCAACGTTATGGGTTGTGGCAGTGCAGGGGAGGCATAGGCCTCCGCCTTTCGTCGAAGACGCGCGCGCCGTTACTCCGTCGGAGGCCCGAGCGGTGGCGACCCGGCGCAGGTGGGAGGGCCGGATGCAGCCATCCGGCCCAGGCGCCAGGAGAGACTTACTCGTAGCTGATACGGTAAATCGCACCAGCGAAATCGTCGGACACCAGCAATGATCCGTCCTTCATCACTGCCACATCCACCGGACGACCGCGGTAGAGACCGGTCTTGTCATCGAGGAAACCCGATGCGAAAACCTCCATCTTTCCAGCTTTCCCGTCGGGGCCGATCGGCACAAACTGCACTTCGGCGCCACTTGGCTTGGTACGGTTCCACGATCCGTGTGCCGCCACAAATACGCCACCCCGATACTTTGCCGGGAACCGGTTGCCGGTGTAGAACGCCATGCCGAGTTGCGCCTGATGGGCTGGGAACTCCACCTCCGGGAAGATCGCGCCTTTGGGTTCGGGCATGTCCTTCAGATCAGGGGCTGCATCGGAACCTGCCACCTTGAACTTGCCGTTCCAATAGGGAAAGCCGAAGTGCTGTCCCGCTGCGCTCGAGCGGTTGAGTTCTCCCGGGGGGATGTCATCGCCAAGGCCGTCAACCTGGTTGTCGGTCCACCAGAGCGAGCCATCCTTGGGGTTGAAATCCATACCCACCGAATTGCGCGCCCCCATTGCAAACACTTCGCGCTGGGATCCATTGAAGGCGTCCATCCGCACAATACCGCCGATCCCCACCTGGTTGTAGAGATCGATCTTTTCGCGCGGTTGCACGTTGAAGGGCTGACCGAGCGTGATGTAGAGCTTCTTGTCGGGCCCGATACGGCAGGTGCGGGCGCCGTGGTTGAACGACTCCTCGTCGGTGGGAATCAGTTTGCCCTTGGGCACCACCTCGATAACGGCAACGTCCGGGCCCTCGTAGAAGAACTCGGCAGCAGGAAAGTTGAGAACACGGTTGTGCTCAACCACCAGCAGGAAACCGTCGGGGGTCCAGCAGACCGCGTTCGGATTGGAGAAACGCAGCGAGGGTGCAAAGGCCTTGACCTCGTCGGCCACACCGTCGCTGTCACGGTCGGTAACCGCCCAGACGGTTGTCTTGCGGGTACCCACGAACACCATGTTGACATTGGGAGCCACAGCCATGTGGCGAGCGTCAGGCACGACCGCAAAGAGGTCGATCTTGAATCCCGGCGGGAGCTTGACCTGCTTGAGGTTTGCGCGAATGTTGTCGGCGCGGCGTCCCTCTTGCGCAACAGTCGGAATGTTGAGATCGGTTGTGGCAACGCGGAACTGCTTGAGCGTCTCAAGCTTGTCCTGCGCGCCGGCCACCGACGCTGAGAGCGCCACCGACGCAACCGTCGCTGCGACGGCCGTTTTTTTGAACAACTTCATCATCTGAGTGACTCCTGTTTTGTGTTGGCTTTACAAACTGATTTGAGAAGAAACGCGGATCAACGGGCGATACCACCGCAAGGAGCGGGGTAGCTTGACGCCACCCGCTGAAGGCTTCCTACCCGCAGGGTCGAATCGTGCGGTATCAAGGCAGTGAGTACACGCGTAATTCCACACCGCGAGTGTGCACAAACCCCGCATCAAAGCGGATTTCGAAACCAGGCAAGCAAGGTCAGGCCTGCGGCAACGCGCAACGGAGCCGCGGTTTCGCCGGAGGCAAGGCACTTCGGGGCCGGCGTTTCGCCGGCCACAAGGCACCTCGACCTCAGACCCTCAAACGCAGGAAAGCTCGAGCGCCTTCTGCAGCGTACTGCTCATCATCCCGAGGGTGAGCGAACGCTTCGAGATGATCTGAAGCACGCCACGACGGTGGTACTCACGCAGGTCGGCAGGTTGAAGCTCGCCGCTGAAGACCACCACACCAGTACTCGGGCGCAGGACCTGCCTGATGCCATCGATCCACTCGATGCCCGTCATCGTGCCAAGCTGATGATCGAGCAGGATCAGGTCATAGCGGTTCTGACGGCACAGCCAGTTGGCCCGCTCCACCGTGCTCGCGGTCTCGAGCCGGACATTGGCCTGCATTGCCCTGCAGGCAAGTGAAATCATGGTGAGGGTGGTGAGATCGTCGTCGATGGCGAGTACGCGCTTGACTTCAGGGTCGCCCAGCATGGTGGGATCCTCCGTTTGGGTTTGCAGAAACAATCCACGGTGCGCGGTGCAGCAGGCGCTCTGTGGCCTCGGATGGTGCGTGCGCCAGCGTTGGGTTGGCCGGCGTTGTGGCAGCGCAGGCGCTGTTTTCGATGCCCGAATCCAGCACCGATGGGTACTCGCGAAGGCGTCGGCGAACGTCGCGCGAGAGCAGCCTTAGCAGAGCCGCCACGTTCACGCGGATGTCGCCCAGTTCGCCTGCGAGGTTCTCCTGGTGGGATTGCTGCGCCGCACCAAGCCGGCGTGCGTTTCGCTCCCACTCGAGGAAGGATGCCGCAGACCTGCGATAGCCGATCAATCCGCAACTGCCACCGGCCCGATGCGCCACCGAGGCAACCTCGATGCTCGACAGAAGTCCGGTGGGCGCCGCATCCAGCGCGCCACGGAGCGCAGCCCAGGACTCGAGCGCAGAGGCGAGCAACGCCCGACAGTCCTCGGGATCGACGTCGCTGAAGTTTTCGGCCCAATACTCTGCATCGAAGCAAAGCTCGCTGCCCGATGCACGGGCCGCCGCTTTCTCGAGCTCGCGGCGCCGGTAGGGCTTTCCCAGGATCTCGTCGGCGCCCGCCAGCCTCACCCTCGCCTGCTCCTCAACCATCACGCTCGCTGTGAGCGCAATGATCGGTGCGTCGCGGTTGGGTCCAGGCTGCGAGCGGATCCGCTCGATCACCTCGATCCCCGAAAGCACCGGCATTTGCAGGTCCATGAGGATCAGGTCGAATGGTGTTGTGAGGGCCTCATGCAGCGCCGCTTCGCCGTCCCACACATGCCGGTGCGACCAGCCGATCGTCTTCAGATGCATCGCAGCCACCTGACGATTGACTTCGTTGTCTTCCGCAAGCAGCACATGCAGCGGGAGTCCGGGTACAGGGCGGTGGGCGCAGCTCGTGCCCTGCGGAACCTCGGGCGCGGAGGGCAACGGCAGGAGGAGTGCCACCACCGTCCCCTTGCCTGGAGCACTTGCGAGTGCAAGACCTCCTCCCATGCAGGCAACGAGTCTTGCCGTGATGTTCAGCCCGAGTCCGGATCCTCCAAAGCGCCGGGTAATGCTGTCGTCGGCCTGCGCGTAGGCATCGCCCAGACGTCGAAGTTGCGCGGCATCCATGCCGATCCCGGTGTCAACCACACGCAGCCCGAGGAAATCCAACGGTGCAAGCTCCGCAGACTCCGCAGCCTGAGCGCACGCAGCAACTCCCGGGATGAAGGCTGCGGCCTCACCGGGTGCCCCGAGCGAGCCCGTTCGGCTGCATTCACCGAGGGGAACCAGCCAATGCCAGCTGGTGGTGGCATCGCTCAGGTCTGTGGATCTGACGAGTTCCTCGAAGCTCCCGACACGGGTTACAGCGAGGCTTACACTGCCGCAGTCCGTGAATTTGATGGCATTTCCGATCAGGTTGTTGAGGATCTGGCGCAGCCGCGTGGGGTCGCCGGTAACGCCGCGGGAGCGGGCATCGACGGCCACCGAAAAGTCGATCGCTTTATCGCTGGCGCGCACCGCATGCATGCGGGCGACTTCGCCAACAAGGCCGTGGAGGTCCACCCGGATTTTCTCCAGCGTGATGCGACCTTCCTCGAGTTTCGAAAGATCGAGAATGTCGTTGAGAATGCCGAGTAGTCCATCGGTGCAGCCGATCAGGGTTTCGGCCATCTGCCTTTGCTCTGCAGCGAGGTCGCTGCGCGCCAGTGCTTCGGCGATTCCCATGATGCCGTTCATGGGTGTGCGGATCTCATGGCTCATGTTGGCCAGAAACTGGCTCTTGCTCCGCGTGAGCCGCTCGGCACGCGCTGCCGCCTCGAGTGCCCGCGCACTTTGGGCTTCGAGTTCGCTGGCGAGCTTTTCCTTCTCCACGATCAACGCCGACTTCCGACTGAGCGCACGCCGCAATTCGAACTCGTCTACTGCGATCGCGGCAAGTTGCCGCAGGACCTTCTGCTGCTCAGGCGACAGCTTGCGAGGCTGGGAATCAATCGCACATAGCGCACCCAGCCGTTCCCCGGTGGGAACCCGCAAGGGCACACCCGCGTAGAAGCGAACTGCCAGTGGACCCGTGACGAGCGGATTGTGACAAAAGCGCGGATCCGCGTGCGCGTCCTCCACCACGAAGATATCGTCGGGGTGAGCGATCGTGTGATGGCAGAAGGAAATGTCGCGCGGGGTCTCGTCGGCGTCGATCCCGCACTTGGCGAGAAACCACTGACGGTCCTCCGCAAGCAGACTTATGGCGCTTCGCGGCACCTCCAGGAACTGCGCTACCAACTCGACGATGCGGTCGAAATTCGGTGTCCGCTCGATGTCGAGCAGTGCATACTCCTTGAGACGCGAAAGCCTCGAGGATTCAAGGATGGCCTCCGGATACATGATGACGAACCTCCCAGTGCAACATCTTCTGGCCGAGTCTTCTGCCCAGCGCAATCCGCCTATTTTTCTTCGTGATCCGGTGGCCGATCAAGCGATTTTTTGTCTAATGCATCCGCTGGATGAAACTTCGGACACAGCTTTCTCTGTGCTTCGATCGGCATTGGGGACCTCCGTTGCAGGGGGCACCCCTGCCACACCACCCGGCATGCGGGTCCGCACCGGGCGGTTCGAGGTGTTGAGATCATGAGCGGCGGGCTGAGCCGGGTTTGTTGAAACAGGCAAGACCTTCGCCACGCTGCGCCCGCCCCCGTGCAGTTGCGCTTCGCTTGGCCCGCTGTGACCAACCCAAGGGAGGACCTTCACCTCCATGGGTGCGCCCATGCCGGGCGCACCACCACAAAAGCTCAAGGCCCTTTCGGGCCTTGAGTGCTGCGCCTGCCGCTGGCCCTGAGGGCCAGCAGAGAACGATTCCCTGCCAGGCGGCGGTCTCGGCGCGCCACGCGCCTCAGGTGGCCTCGGTGTTGAGCGTGTCACCCTTGAGGCTGGGGTAGCGGACATGCTCGACAAGTTCCTGCACATCCCGTCCGGGCGCAGGCGTGAGGAGACTCACCAGGATGATCACGGCAAAGCCCACCGGAACGCCGAAAACGCCCGCCGAGATCGGCAGGATCCCTCCCCACAAACTCACCGGCGAGTCGACGCTGAAGACCGTGCGCATCCACGGATGATTCATGATCATGTAGTAGGCGGTGGTTCCGAAACCGGCGAGCATGCCGAGGACTGCACCCCACTTGGTGGCCCGCTTCCAGAAAATCCCCAGCACCAGCGCCGGAAAGAATCCGGCGGCGGCAAACGAGAAGGCTGCCGAGACCAGGAACAGGATGTCGGCGAGCTTGCTCACCTGCACATGCCATGCCGTCCAGGCCGCAAGGACTGCAACCACAAGGAGAAGCGCCTTCGAGATTGCCACCCGCCGGGAGGTTGTCGCGTTGGGGTCGATCATCTTGTAGTAGAGGTCGTGCGACAAGGCGTTGGCGATCGTGAGCAACAGGCCATCTGCCGTGGAGAGCGCTGCAGCGAGGCCGCCGGCGGCTACGAGGCCGGAAATCACGTAGGGCAGGCCTCCGATTTCAGGGGTTGCCAGCACGATGATGTCTCCACCGATGCGCATTTCCTGAAGCTGCAAGATGCCATCCTTGTTGACATCGGTGACCGAAAGCAGCGCGGGGTCCACCTTCGCCCAACTTCCCACCCATGCTGGCAATTGGTCGAAGGGCGTGCCCACGAGCACATGGAAGATCTCGTATTTCACCAACACCGCGAGCGCCGGAGCGGTGAAGTACAGCAGAAAGATGAAAAACAGCGACCAGCCCACCGACTCGCGCGCCTCCCTCACCGAGGGGGTGGTGTAGTAGCGCATCAGGATGTGCGGCAGCGCGGCAGTTCCCACCATCAGGCAAAAGACCAGCGCGAGGAAGTTGCGCCGCGACGTGTCGAAGGTATCCTGGGCTTTCTGGTCCCCCTTGGGATCGCCCGCGAAGACTTGCGCATGTGCGGGCAAGCCTGCAAGCGGACGCGCCCGCGCCTCCGCGGCCGCCTTGGCCTTGGTCCAGGTGTCCTTGGCCGCAGCCTCGTCCTTCGGGACCGCGGCCAGGGCCTTCTCGGCAGCCGCAATCTGATCCGCAGGAGCGTTCGCAGTCTTCAGGTCTTCGACCCTTTTCGTGGCCGCCGACCGGTCGGCCTCAAGTGCTGCCTTCACGTCCTTGAGTTTCTCGCCAAGGGCGTCGGCCTGCGCCTTGAAAACCCCAATCACTTCTTTCTCCTTGGGGTCTTCACGCAAGGCCTTTTCCTTTTCGGTGACCTTCTCGAGCTGATAGCCGTAGACAAGCTGCGGCACAGGCACGGAGGTCTGTTTCACCGACAACCACACCACCGGAATCAGATACGCAATGATGAGGATGATGTACTGCGCGACCTGGGTCCAGGTTACCGCGCGCATTCCACCCAGAAAGGAACATACCAGGATGCCTCCCAGCCCTACGAAGATTCCAATTTCGAAGGCAAGGCCGGAAAGCCGCGTGGTGATCAAGCCCACGCCGTAGATCTGCGCCACCACGTACACGAACGAGCAGATGATGGCGATCAGGATGCCGATGAACCGTGGCAGGTTGCCCTCGTACCGTGCCCCAAGGAAGTCCGGTATCGTGAACTGACCAAACTTTCGCAGAAATGGGGCAAGGAACAGGGCGACCAGGCAATAACCGCCCGTCCAGCCCATGATGAACGCCAGCCCGCCATAGCCTTGCAAATAGAGGGTGCCGGCCATGCCGATGAACGACGCCGCCGACATCCAGTCGGCTCCGGTGGCCATCCCGTTGTAGATCGCGGGAACCCTGCGTCCGGCCACGTAGTACTCGGCGGCGTCGTTGGTGCGACTCATGATCCCGATGCCCGCATAGAGCGCAACAGTTGCGAGAAGGAAAACGATCCCGATCGTGCCCCGGGACATCCCCATCTGCTCGAGAATCGCGAGGATCGCAACAAAGGCGATGAAACCGCCCGTGTAGAAGCCATAGATCCGGTTGAGTCCTGCCTTGAAGGCCGCCGTCGATTTTGCATCGAAGACGCCGCCGCCTGAAGTTTCACCTGCGAGTCCAGCCATGATCAGTCCTCCAAGTCTTCTGCAACACCATGCTCTTCATCGAGTCGACCCATGTACACCGCGTAGTAAACGATGATCACCACGTAGACGACCAAGGAACCTTGCGCCCCCATCCAGAAGGAGAAGGGCCAGCCAAAGAACGTGAACGTGAGATCCCTGCCAAAGTACGCAACCACGAAGGTCACGACAAACCAGGTGGCGAGGAGCACTGCGGTAATGTTGAGGTTCTTCTGCCAGTACTGTTCGTGCGAATCACTGAGTTGCATACGCCTTCCTCCAAACTTCGTTGATTGTGGAGCCTATGCCGCACCCCCCCGGATTTTTGAGTCCTAGGGGAAGATACACGGTCTCTCCGTTGTTGTAAACACGCAGTCACTCGCGCACTCACACTCCTCCCAAGCCAGTCTCCCGGCGCAACTGGTTGGCCACCTTCGGCTCAAAGCCCTGCAGGTGGCGGATGATGGCCTCGGTCTGCTCGGGTTGATTGAGATCAAGGTGGACTCGCGCCATCTGGTACCAGGCGAAAGGACTCATCGGCTGCAGAACCGTGTTGCGCTGGAGTGCGGACAGGGCCTCCTCGAGCCTTCGCTGCCGGATGAGAACCAGCCCCAGACCGTACCACGCACGGTCGAGTTTCTCGTCGATCGCCACGGCACGCCGAAACGCCGCCTCGGCATCCGGGAGCTGACCCTGCGCCTCAAGGAGAAAAGCAAGGTTGAAATGCAGCGCTGCATTGTTGGGTTGCAGGCCCAGCGCCTGCCTCAGGAGCGTGATGGCCTCGGCGCGATTGGGTGCTGCCTGACCTTCATCACGCTGCCCGAGAAAGTGCGCCAGGGTGGTGAGCACAAAGAAATCGTCCGGCCGGACCGCGCGCATCTGGCGCAGGTACGCGATCGCCTGGTCGCGCAAGCCCAGCAACACGTATACGAAGACCTGGGTGCGCAGGAGCATCCAGGAAAAGTGGTTGACCAGTGCTTCAATCACCGCGCGGGCACGGACGTGGCTCCGCTACTTGCACCGTTCGATGCCAATCTCGAGGCACACGGAGATCTTCGCGATCAACGCTGCAATCCACACGAAAAGCATGATGAAGAAGGTCACGATGGGCAGATGCCGATCGAGCACCACACGTGGCGCCACGAATCGCGCCGCGCGTTCGAAAGGGCGGGTCATCATGCCCAGCACCTGGTAGAAGAAGTTGCGATCCCGGCGTTCGCCGGCAAGGAGCGCAACCAGACCCTTGCCGAGAAGGGCCATCAACACGATCTCGGCGATCAGCTTCACGAGGCTTGCAACAAGAAGCATGTTGCGATCATGCACTATGGCTCAGTTGCTCGAGGATCGCCGGATTTTCCAGCGTGGAGGTGTCCTGGGTGATCGCCTCGCCCCTGGCCACGGACCGCAGCAGGCGACGCATGATCTTGCCGGAACGCGTCTTCGGAAGGTTGTCGCCGAACCGCAAGTCCCTGGGCTTGGCAATCGGCCCGATTTCCTTGCCTACCCATTCGCGCAACTCGGCTGCGACCGACTTTGCCTCCGCGCCGCTGGGGCGGGCCTGCTTGAGCACGACGAAGGCGCATATCGCCTCTCCGGTGAGATCGTCGGGGCGCCCAACCACCGCGGCCTCCGCAACCAGGGGATGCGCCACGAGCGCAGACTCGACCTCCATGGTGCCGAGCCGGTGGCCCGAAACATTGAGAACATCGTCGATGCGACCGGTGATCGTGAAGTAGCCCGTGTCCTTGTTGCGGACGGCACCGTCGCCAGCCAGATAGTAGCCCTTGAGTTCTTCAGGGTAGTAGCCCTTGCGGAACCGCTCAGGATTGCCCCAGATCGTGCGGATCATCGAGGGCCACGGCTTCTTGATCACCAGCAGGCCTCCCTGCCCGTTGGGCAGATCGTGCCCCGCCTCGTCCACGATTGCTGCGGCAATTCCGGGAAGTGGCAAGGTACACGAGCCCGGCACCAGCGGGGTTGCTCCCGGCAACGGCGTGATCATGTGCCCGCCGGTCTCGGTCTGCCAGAAGGTGTCCACGATCGGACAACGCTCACCCCCAACCTCCCTGTAGTACCACATCCAGGCTTCCGGATTGATCGGCTCGCCCACCGAACCGAGCAGTCGCAGGCTGCCCAGGTCGTAGTGCGAGGGATGCAGTTTTGGCGCTCCCTGCGAGGCCTTGATCAGCGACCGGATCACGGTGGGGGCGGTGTAGAAGATCGTGCAACGGTGGCCCTCGATCATGCGCCAGAAGCGGCCGGCGTCGGGGTGGGTGGGCACCCCTTCGAACACGATCTGCGTGGCTCCGGCTGCAAGCGGGCCGTAGGCAATGTAGGTATGGCCAGTGACCCAGCCCACGTCGGCGGTGCACCAGAAAACGTCGCTCGGCTTCAGATCGAAGGTCCACTTCATCGTGAGCAACGCATGCAGCAGGTAGCCGCCCGAGGCATGCTGAACCCCTTTGGGCGTACCGGTTGATCCGGAGGTGTAGAGGATGAACAGCGGATGCTCCGCATCCACCCAGACCGGATCGCAGGTGTCGGGCTGATTGGCCTCTGCATCGTGCCACCACACATCGCGACCGCGGTGGAACGGAATCTTTGCCCCGGTACGACGCCAGACAATCACATGTCGAACCGGGTCGCAACCGCCCATCGCAAAGGCATCGTCGACCGCAGGCTTGAGCGGTATGTGCTTGCCACCGCGTACCTGCTCGTCGGCAACGATGACGAGTGTTGCACCGGCGTCGATGATGCGCTCGTGAAGCGAGCGGCTCGAGAATCCGCCAAAGACCACCGAGTGAATCACGCCGAGCCTCGCGCAGGCCTGCATCGCCACGATCGCCTGCACCGACATCGGCATGTAGATGATCGCCCGGTCGCCCTTCTTGTAGCCAAGCGACTTGAGCCCGTTGGCAAAGCGGCAGACGCGATGGTAGAGATCCTTGTAGCTTACCCAGGTGAGTGCGCCGTCGTCGGACTCGTAGACGATCGCGGTCCTGGATTCGGTAGGCGTGCCCAGATGCCGATCGAGGCAGTTGTAGGACACGTTGAGTTCGCCGTCGGCAAACCACCGGTAGAAGGGCTTCTCGCTCTCATCGAGCACGGAGCTGAAGGGCTTGTGCCACTGCACATGCTCCCGGGCGAGCCGCCCCCAAAAGCCCGCATGGTCGGCCTCCGCCTCGGCGCACAGGGCGTGGTATTGCTCCATGCCCGACACCGCTGCCTGATGCACGAATTCCTGTGCCGGGGGAAACACCCGGTTTTCCTGCAACACTGAATTGATCACAGCACTCATCGATCACCCCCTCCAGGTTGGTAGACAGAAGCCTCAGGCTACGCGGGCAGACTTGCGCCGCCCTTACTCACTGCGGGAAAGTATCCTATAGAATCCATCATGCGTGGAGCCATGCCGGCGAAGCAACGCGCAGCTTTTGGGCAACTCGGGCGCAGCATAAGCACAGCCTAAGCCGCCTCGGGCACGCCCGACGCGGCGCACTGCATCGTGGCCGATGGCTCCCGGATACTCCCTGCAGGAGGCAGACATGGCGGTCATACGCGAAGACGATCTCATCCAGAGCATCGCCGACGGCTTCCAGTACATCAGCTATTACCATCCGCCCGACTACATCCGCGCCCTCGGTGCAGCGTACGAACGCGAACAGAGCGCTGCGGCACGCGACGCCATCGCGCAGATCCTCACCAACAGCCGGATGTCGGCCGAAGGCCATCGCCCCATGTGCCAGGACACCGGTATTGCAACCGTGTTCCTCAAGGTGGGCATGGGACTTCGCTGGGATACCCGTATGAACCTCCATGACATGGTCAACGAGGGGGTGAGGCGCGCCTACAACAACACCGCGAACCGTTTGCGCGCCTCGGTGCTTGCGGATCCCGCTGGGGCGCGACGCAACACCCGCGACAACACCCCGGCGGTCATTCACATCGATCTGGTTCCGGGCGATGAACTCGAGGTGGTGGTCGCCGCCAAGGGTGGTGGGTCGGAAGCCAAGAGCAAACTGGCCATGCTCAACCCGAGTGACTCGATCATCGAATGGGTGGTGAAAACGGTTCCGGGCATGGGTGCCGGTTGGTGCCCTCCCGGAATGCTCGGCATTGGTATCGGCGGAACCCCGGAGAAGGCGATGTTGCTGGCCAAGGAATCCCTGATGGCGCCGATCGACATGAGCGAGCTGCGCGCGCGCGGACCGGCCAACCGTATCGAGGAAATGCGCATTACGCTCTACGAAAAAGTTAACGCACTCGGGATCGGCGCGCAAGGGCTCGGGGGACTCACGACGGTCCTTGATGTGAAGATCCTCGACTATCCTACCCACGCCGCCAATCTTCCGGTTGCGATGATTCCGAATTGCGCGGCAACCCGGCATGCGCACTTCGTGCTCGACGGTTCGGGTCCGGTTGCGCTCACCCCCCCGGCACTGGAGGACTGGCCGCAGGTCACCTGGACCCCGCAGGCGCACAACGCGCAACGCGTCGACCTCGACAGCCTCACCCCCGCACAGGTTGCGGCGTGGAAGCCGGGCCAAACGCTGCTCCTCAACGGCCGCATGCTCACCGGCCGCGACGCCGCGCACAAACGCATCCAGGATATGCTCGAACGTGGGGAGGCACTACCCGTGGACTTCACCAACCGGGTGATCTACTACGTAGGGCCGGTCGATCCGGTTGGCGACGAGGCGGTCGGTCCGGCCGGTCCAACCACCGCCACGCGCATGGATAAGTTCACCGAGACGATGCTCGGCCGCACAGGGCTGATCGCCATGATCGGCAAGGCCGAACGCGGGCCCGAGGCAATCGAAGCCATCCGCAAGCACCGTTCCGCGTACCTGATGGCCGTAGGAGGCGCCGCCTATCTGGTCTCCACGGCGATCCGCTCGGCGCGCGTCGTGGCCTTCCACGACCTCGGCATGGAGGCGATCTACGAGTTTGTGGTGCATGACATGCCGGTTACGGTTGCCGTCGACGCACAGGGCGAGTCAGTACACGAAACCGGTCCTCGCACTTGGAAGGCCAGGATCGCGGGGATTCAAGTGGTTGCTGCCTGATGTCAGATGCGGGCGTCACGGGTACACGAGGGCCGGGGAAACCACGCCTCGTGATCGCGCAGTTTAAGCACGAGACGAACACCTTTTCCCCGGTGCCTACACCACTCGAGCGCTTTGCGCGGGCCGGTAGCCAACCGCTGACCGGAGACGCTGTGCGCGAGGAGTTTCGTGGGACGGGCTCAGCGATCGGCGCGATGATCGACCTGGCCGAGGAGGCAGGTGCCGAAATCATCCTGCCTGTTGCCGCCGATGCTGCGCCTAGCGGCCCAGTGGCGCGCGAGGCCTACAACTGGATTGCCAGGCGGATCTGCGATGCGGTCCGCATGGGATGCGATGCGCTGCTGCTCGATCTGCACGGCGCAATGGTAAGCGAGGATCACGAGGATGGCGAGGGCGAACTGCTGCGCCGGATCCGGGAGCTTGCGCCCTTGCTGCCCATCGGTGTTGCACTCGACATGCACGCCAATGTGTCGGCTGCAATGGCCCGGTACGCCACAGTGATCGCGGGCTACCAGACCTACCCGCATGTCGACATGGCCGAGACCGGTCTGCGGGCTGCGCGACCGATCCTTGCGGGCCTGGGTACCCCCGCACCCGTGCTGTCCTGGGGCCGGGTGCCAATGCTGCCCCATGTCATGCGGCAGTCAAGTCTCGACTCACCCAACCGCGCGATTCAGGCCCGCTGTCGCGCAATCGAAGCCGAAGGCGCGCTGGCGGCATCGGTCTTCGTGGGGTTTCCGCATGCCGATGTCGCATGCGCCGGGATGAGTGCAGTCGTTGTGGATTCCTCCAGCCCGCAACGCGCCGCGGCATGGCGTAACGAACTGCTTGCAATGTGCTGGCAAGCGCGCCACGACTTTGTGTATTTGCCTCAACCGCTCGCGATTTCGATGGAGACTGCGCGCGAGGCGGCGCGAAGCCATGCGGCGAAATCACACTCCGCCTCCGGTCCGGTGGTGCTTCTTGATCATTACGACAACTGTGCTTCCGGCGGAAGCATGGACACCACCACCGTCCTTGAAGCGTTGCTCGCTGCCGGCCTCGAGCAGGCTGCGGCCTTCGCTATCTTCGATCCTGAAGCTGTCGGTCAGATGATGGCGGCCGGTGTAGGTGCCGAACTGGTCGTTGACCTTGGCGGAAAAACAGCGATGCCCTCTATCGGGCTTGCAGGCAAACCGCTGCAACTGAAGGGCCGGGTGCGCACCCTCACCGAGGGGCACTACCGGCTGCGGGGTCCGATGGCACGGGGTTTGCGGGCCAGCCTCGGGCCGAGTGCATTGTTTACGGTGGGCGGCGTTGACATCGCTGTTATCAGCCGGCATGTCGAGCCTTTCGACCTCAACACCCTTGTTGCACTTGGAATCGATCCGGCGTCGCTCCGCTTCCTAATGCTCAAGAGTCGGGTGCACTGGCGCGCTGGCCTCGGCGATCTAGCCGCAGCAGTGATCGAGTGCGCAGGCACCGGGGTATGTACTTCGGATTACTCCGCGCTAGCCTTCAGCCGCGTGCGACGGCCCATCTTCCCGCTCGATCCGGATACTCCGTATGAACTACCCGGGGAATGACAAATCCATAACTGCGGAGCATGTTGCCGCATGCGGGGCAGATCAATGCGCGCGGTGAGCGCGCGCTGCAACCGGAATCGCTGAGGAACATGAGCATGGCACGCATCGCAGTGGGCGGAATGCAGCACGAGACCAATACCTTCGCGCCAACCAGGGCCGATTACGCTGCCTTCGAAGAAGGCGGGGGCTGGCCCGGTATCCAGCACGATGGAGCCATCTTCGATGCACTCGAGGGCACCAACATCCCCGCTCAGGGTGCGATCGAAGCCTTTCACGCTGCCGGCCATCGCGTGATTCCGCTGGTCTGGGCTGCCGCCTCGCCCTCGGCTCATGTCTGCGACCATGCCTTCGAGTCGATTGTGGGCGCGCTTCTCGAGCGTCTGGGACGGGCTGTGGAAAACGGTGGCGTGGATGCGGTCTATCTGGATCTGCACGGCGCGATGGTCACTGAGCTGCACGATGACGGGGAAGGCGAAATCCTGCGCAGGGTCCGTGCAGTGGTTGGACCACGGGTGCCGATCGTGGCAAGTCTCGATCTGCACGCCAACCTCACGCAGGTGATGCACGCAGAGGCCGATGCGCTGTCGGCCTATCGAACCTATCCGCATGTGGACATGGCCGACACAGGCGCCCGAACGGCTTTTCTTGCCATGCGTATGCTCTCCACCGGCCGGCGGCCCGCAAAGCGGATGCACCGCTTTGACTATCTCACAGGTATTCCCTCGCAGAGCACGTTCATCGAGCCAGCGCGCTCACTCTACGCCTTGCTCGAGCGGATCGAGCAACGCGAGGGCGTGTTTCTGTCGTTCACACCCGGCTTTCCGATGGCCGATATCGCCGAGTGCGGGATGGTGGCGTTGGGCTATGGCGACGACGCCACAACGCTCGACCGAGCGGTCAGCGCCCTGGTGGAGGCCATCGTCGACGCCGAAAAGGACTTTGCCCTGGAGCTCCACAGCCCGGAAGATGCGATCCGGCGCGGCCTCGTCACTGGGGCACCCGGGAGGCCGACCGTACTGGCCGACACCCAGGACAATCCAGGTGCTGGCGGCAATGGCGACACCACCGGAATCCTGCAGGCGCTGCTCGAGCTTCGCGCGCAGGACGCCTGTCTCGGGCTGCTGATCGACCCACTGTCGGCGCAGCGGGCGCACGATGCGGGACAAGGTGCGAGCCTCAGCTTCGAACTCGGTGCAAGGTCGGGGCTTGCAGGTCATGCACCGGTTCGCGGCCGCTTCAGCGTGGAGCGCCTCGGCGACGGACGGTTCACCTGCACAGGCCCGATGTTCAGGGGATTTCGGATGCAGCTCGGGCCGATGGCGCTTCTGCGTCAGGGTGCAGTGAGCCTCGTGCTGGCGAGCCGAAAGTGCCAGGCGGCAGACCAGGCCATGTTTCGTCACCTCGGCGTGGAACCTGCGGCCCAGCGACTCCTCGCGCTCAAGAGCTCGGTACACTTTCGCGCCGACTTCCAACCGATCGCGAGCGAAGTGCTGGTCGTCAAATCCCCAGGTCCGGCGCTCGCCGATCCGGCCGAGTTCCCCTGGCGGAAGCTGCGACCCGGCGTGCGTCTGCGGCCACTCGGGCCAGTCTCCCAGGCGCAGGATCCCTGAGCATGCTGATGGCCGCAGAGGTGCCGCGGCTCGAGGTGGCGCGCTGGCTGCTGATCGACGTGGGCAACACCTTCCTCAAGTGGGGGCGGTATCAGCCGGCCGAAGACGGGCCACGTGCTGCTCTGGCCAATTGCGCAACGCATGGCCGGGTACTCCTCGCCGAGATCCCGATCCTCGCAATCGAATGGCGCATGCAGCCCCGCCCTTCGGTCGTGGTGATCTCGAGCGTTGCCGGCACCCGCCACCGCAACCCCCTGATGCGCGCCCTGGAGGTGTGGCCCGACACGCCGGCACCCTTGTGGATCCATGCACAGGACGAGGAGTGCGGAGTACGCAACGAGTACCGCAATCCCGGCCAACTGGGAAGCGATCGGTGGGCAGCACTGATTGGCGCGCGCGGGCTCATCGGTCCATCGTCTGCGCTGGTTGTGGTGTGCGGCACAGCCACCACCATGGATCTGCTCGATGGTGATGGCCGCTTCAGGGGAGGGTCGATCATGCCGGGTCTGGGGTTGATGCAGCGCTCTCTGCACGAACGCACGGCAGCGCTTCCGGATGCTTCGGGTGACTACCTCAAGTACCCGCGGCAGACCGTGGACGCGATCGCCTCGGGCTGTCTGCATGCGCAGGCGGGCGCAGTGGAGCGGGTGTACCAGCAGTATCGCCTCGAGTACCCGGAGTTGCTCTGCATGGTGTCGGGCGGCGCTGCGCGCATGTTGTCGCCCCGGCTGCAGATCACCCATCGGCTGGTTGACAATCTGGTGCTCGAAGGGCTCTACTGCATCGCCTCGCGCAGGGCAAAGGAGCAGGAACCGGGACTGCAAAGCTGAACCTTCCAGACCTCGCGTCAATGCCCCAGAATCTTGGAGAGGAAGTCGCGGGTGCGATCGCTTTGCGGGTTGGTGAAGAAGTCGTGCGGCGGAGCTTCTTCCACAATCTGGCCCTGATCCATGAACACGACCCGATCGGCGACCGCGCGGGCAAACCCCATCTCGTGGGTGACCACCACCATGGTGATGCCCTGGCCAGCGAGTTCGATCATCACATCGAGCACTTCCTTCACCATTTCGGGGTCGAGCGCCGAGGTCGGCTCGTCAAACAACATGATCCTTGGCTTGAGGCAGAGCGCCCGTGCGATCGCCACCCGCTGCTGCTGACCGCCCGAAAGTTGCAGCGGATACTTGAGCGCCTGCTCCGCGATCCGTACCCGTTCGAGTTGCTGCATCGCGCGCTCCTCGGCCTCCTTGCGCGGCACCCTGCCCACCCACATAGGCGACAAGGTCAGGTTGTCGAGCACCGTGAGGTGGGGAAAGAGGTTGAACTGCTGAAACACCATGCCCACTTCCTTGCGCACCGCATGGATGGCCTTCACATCGTCGGCGAGCGTGATGCCGTCCACGATGATGTCGCCCTCCTGGTGCTCCTCCAGCCGGTTGATGCAACGGATCAGTGTGGATTTGCCCGAACCTGAAGGGCCGCAGATCACCACCTTTTCGCCGCGGGCAATGTCGAGTTCGATGTCGCGCAAGACGTGGAAGTGGTTGCCGTACCACTTGTTGACCTTGCGGAAGCGGATGATCGGATCGTTGGGGTCTTGCGGCACAGGCAACTCCTCAGTACTTGGCACGGGGCTCTGGCGCACGAGCGGTCGACGAGCGGGCCCCGCGCCCGGTGAGTGATCCTGCTCTGCGCGCCGAGACGCTCCGGCCCTGCCGGCATCGGGTTCAGCGCGCGCGCGACCGCGAAAGGTGCGATTCGATCCAGAGGCTGTAGCGTGACATGGCGTAACAGCCGCAGAAGTAGATGAGCGTAATGAAGATGTAGCCCTCGAGCTTGTAGGGCCGCCAGTCAGGGTCGCTGTTGAGCGCAAGACCGAGTGCTCCTGTGAGTTCGTAGAGACTCACGATGGTTACGAGCGAGGTGTCCTTGAAAATCCCGATGAAGTTGTTCATCACACCAGGTACCACCATCGACAGCGCCTGCGGCAACACGATCTTCCCCTGTGTCTGCCAGTAACCCAATCCGAGCGACTGCGCCGCCTCGACCTGACCCTTGGGAATCGCCTGCAAGCCTCCCCGGATCACTTCGGCGGTGTAGGCGGCCGCAAAGAGTGTGATTCCGATGAAGACCCGCAACAACACATCGATCTTGTTGCCGGTGGGCATGAGCAGCGGAAAGAGAAAAGAGGCCATGAACAGCACCGAGATCAACGGTACGCCACGGATCAGTTCGATGTATACCGTGCACACAGCGCTCACCGCAGGCATGTCGGAGCGTCGGCCCAGCGCGACCAGGATCGCAAGGGGGAACGCCGCAACGATCGACAAGGTGGCGAGCAGCACCGTGAGCGGCAGGCCGCCCCAGCGGTCGGTGGGTACCGGAGCGAGTCCGAAGTATCCGCCGCCAAGCAGCCCGAAGACGGCAAGCATGACGGAGAACCAGAGCAGAACCAGCCAGCGATTCCACAGCGCGCGGGTGCAGCTGGCCACCAGTAGCGCCACCATCAGCAGGGTGGCCACCAGCGGGCGCCACTGCTCGTTGAAAGGGTAGTAGCCAAAAATGATCACCCGGTACTTTTCCGCCACTACGCCCCAGCAGGCACCCTCCCCCATCGCCTGCTTGCACAACTCCGCATCTGCGCTCCAGACGGGATGCACCAGTGCCCAGGCCATCGCATCCGGGAGTACCTGAAGCAGCAGCGCCAGAATCACCAGTGTGGTGAGGGTGCTCAGCCGGTTGCCGAAGAAGCGTTCCCGCAACTCGGACAGCAGACCGTGACGCGACTGTGGCGCTGGTCTCGGTGCCACGAGCGAAGCCGGAGCGAGGCTGCGCGCCATAAACCTCAACGCTCCCGGATTGCTGCGCGCGCGTTGTACCAGTTCATGAGAGCCGAAGTGAAAAGCGAAGTGGCAAGGTATACCAGCATGATGATCGCGATGCACTCAACCGCCCGACCGGTCTGGTTGATCGAGGTGTTGAGGATCGACACCACGTCCGGGTAGCCGACAGCGACCGCGAGCGAGGAATTCTTGGTGAGGTTCAGGTACTGACTGGTGAGGGGCGGAATGATGATGCGCAAGGCCTGGGGAAGAAGCACGAGGCGCATCTCCTGCGCCGAGGAGAGGCCCAGTGACTTGGCCGCCTCGTCCTGTCCACGCGGAACCGCCTGGATACCCGCGCGAACCACCTCGGCGATGAAGCCTGCGGTGTACAGGGTGAGTCCGGTCAGGACTGCGAGAAACTCGGGCGTGACAGCCCCGCCCCCTTCGATGGCAAAAGCGCCCGCCTCGGGCATCCGCATCGCATGTGGTGCACCACCCAATACCCAACCGAGCACACCAAGCCCCAACAGCCACCCAATGGCCGCAAGCAGCACCCGGGGTTCCTTCCCGGTGCGCTCGAAGATCCTGCGCTCGCGAAGGTTCCACGCAAAGGCGGCCATCGCGCCCGCCGCAACGCCGAGCGCCAGCGTGAAATGCCCGAAAGCCCACTCCGGGAGCGGGAAATTGAATCCACCCTTGCTCAGGTAAAAGCCCGCGCCGAAGTAGAGCGGTTCATCGGGCGCTGGAAGCATTTCGGTGAGGATCAGGTACCACATCAGCAGTTGGAGCAGCACCGGAACATTGCGAAAGAACTCCACATACACGCGGCAGAGCCCGCGCAACAATGCATTGCGCGACAAGCGCCCGATCCCGACTGCGGTTCCGATCACCGTGGCAAGGACAATTCCGATCACCGCAACCCGAAGCGTGTTGAGGAGCCCCACCAGCACCGCCTCGAGGTAGGAGTGCGCCGAGTCGTAGTCGATCAGCGCTTCGCCGATGTCGAAGCCTGCCGGTTGAAAGAGAAAATCAAAGCCGCTCTTGATCCCGCGCAGGCGCAGGTTGTTGGCAGCGTTGTGCGCCAGATAAACCCCCACCGCCAAAAGGCCGAGGATCAGGAGAAGCTGAAACAGTCGCGCTCTGAATGCCCGACTACGCGGGGACCACGAGGATTGCGCAGGAGGCGCTGACCTCGGCGCAATAAGCGCATCGGCATGCCGGAAGGAGGCTTTCCTCACGCGCCGAGGGGGGAGACGGGTTGCACCCTGGTGGCTCACCGGAAGTGGGTTGCCCCGTGGCAACCCACCGTCCACTCACCAGGATCAGCGCAGTGGCGGCGAATACTGCAGTCCGCCCTTGCTCCACAGGTTGTTGAGGCCACGCGGCAGTTTGATCGCCGACTTCTCGCCAACATTGCGATCAAACATCTCGCCGTAGTTGCCCACCGCCTTGATCGCGCGCGCCGCCCAGTCGCGGTCGAGTCCGAGAAGCTTGCCCATGTCTTCCGACACACCCAGCAAGCGCAGCACCGGGGGCTCGCTGCTCGTCTTCATCTGGTCGACGTTCGCCTGGGTCACACCGTAGTCCTCGGCTTCAAGCAGCGCGTTGAAGGTCCACTTCACAACTGCGAAGAACTCGTCGTCGCCGCGCATGATCGAGGGGCCCAGGGGCTCCTTCGAAATCAGGTCGGGCAGTATGCGGTGCTCCTCCGGGTTCTTGGCCTCCTTGGAACGGATACCCGCCAGCCCCGAGGCATCGGTGGTGTAGGCCTGGCAGCGGCCCGCGAAGTAGGCGGCATTGGCAGCTTCCAGCTTCTCAAACACCACCGGCTTGATGTTGAGGTTGTTGGTCTTGGAGAAATCGGTGAGGTTCTTTTCGGTGGTGGTGCCCGACTGCACACACACCGTGGCGCCCTTGAGCGCCTTGGCGCTGGAGATCTTGGTCTTTGAAGGCACCATGAAGCCCTGGCCGTCGTAGTAGGTCACTCCGGTGAAGACCATGCCGAGCGAGGCGTCGCGGGTAAGGGTCCAGGTTGTGTTGCGCGACAGCAGGTCGATCTCGCCTGACTGAAGCGCCGCGAAGCGTTGCTGCGCATTGAGGGGCACATACTTCACCTTGCCCGGATCGCCAAGGATCGCCGCAGCAACCGCCTTGCACACGTCCACATCCAGACCGGCCCAATTCCCCTGACTGTCGGCCTGCGAAAAGCCCGGCAGACCGGTGCTCACACCGCAGACGAGTTGCCCGCGTTGCTTGACCGCATCGAGGGTCTTGCCCGCGTAAGCGAGCGAAGAGTATGCGGCGAGCGAACCGATCGCAAACGCTAGCGCTGTTTTCCCAACCTGTCTCATCATGAAGACTCCCATGGATAGCTTGTAGAGGGTATGCAACCTGAGCGCGACGCGTATCCGCCGCACAGGGCGAATACTTTCGCATCAACCCGTGGGTGCAATGTAGCAAACCCGCGGCTTTGCATGGGAATTCGATCGGGAGGCTGCACTGCCGGCAGCGGTGGATACGGCCAGGAGCTCCGTGGCGATGGTCTAAACCCCCTTAACGGCCGTCTCGGCTCGCATGGCTGACTCCACTCCGCGGCGCATGTCCACCCGGGCAAGGAGGACCAGACCGAGCACGAAGGACAGCCCCACCACTGCCAGCGCTATCCGCTGTTGGCCTCCGGTGAGCCAGACCAGCAGCCCGTAGCTGATCGGTCCGATGATCGCCGACAGACGCACCGCAAAGCCCCAGAGCGCAAAGAACTCCGACTGATGACCCATCGGCGTGAGTAGACCCACCATCGCGCGGCCCGCCGACTGGCTGGAACCCATCGTGAGTCCCGCGATCGTTGCTGCCAACCAGAATGATTCGCGCGATTCGCCCATCACTGCAATCGCAACCATCACGATCCATGCAAGCAGGGTAACTGCGAGGGCCTTGCTATGGCCCATCCGGTCCTGAAAACGGCCGAAGGCAAGCGCTCCCAGCGCCGCAGCAATGTTCACGAGAAACACGAGCATCATGGTCTCGGTCTGCTCAAAACCCATCACCTGTTCAGCGTAGACCGCAGCCAGCGTGATCACCACGAAGATGCCCGACTGGTAGGCAACGCAGCACCACAGCAGCGACCGCAGATCGGGAAAGCGGACGGTTTGCCGCCACGCGGACCTGAGCCGGATCCATCCCCCCTCCCAGGCGCCACCCCGCCCCTGGCGTTCCCCGAGCACCGCAAGGGCGGGCAGCGTGACGCCGAGGTAGACCACCGCAACGATCGCAAGCGTGACCGGCACGAACTGGGCAGCGCTTTCGCCGCGGGCCTTGGCGGAAAGCACGTAGGCCAGCGAGAGCCCGAGCGTGAGCATGCCACCAACGTAGCCGAGACTCCAACCCCACCCTGAAACGCGCCCGAGCGCATGGGGTCTGGCGAGTTCACGCAGGAATGCGGCGGTGAAGGTTTCACAAAGGCTGAAGGCAAGGCTTGAAAGCGCCACCAGCACAACCGCCGCAGCGAGCGCCTGTTGCGGAATGAGGCCGAGCAAAAGAGTGGCAAGGCTGCAGCCAATGCTCGCAAGGAGGAGGATGCGCCGCTTGCCGCCAACCCGGTCGGCCCACATGCCAAGTCCCGGCAGCGCAATCATGGCAAGAAGTGAGGATGCGGAGAGTGTGGTCGTCCAGAGCAGGGTGGCCCACGGTGCTCCGCCAGCGACCGCACCCACAAAGTAGGCGGAGTACACCGCAGTGAGGACAACCGTGGTGTAGCCCGAATTGGCAAAGTCGAGGAAAGCCCAGGCCCAGACCTCACGGCCCCGGACACCGGGGTTGAGCAAACGCGGGTCCTGGCTCAGTTCCACTGAAGACAGCGCCGGATCTGCTCGAGCGCCGAGGGATCCTCGATCGTGGTGAGGTCGCCGGGATCGCGCCCCTCGCAGATCGCCTGGATCGCGCGCCGCACCACTTTGCCGGATCGGGTCTTCGGAAGCAGATTCAGGAAATGCACCCGCGCCGGACGGGCAACGGCACCAAGTTGGTGGTCCACCGTCTTCATGACCTGCCCTTCGAGGGCCAGCCGTGCACCGGTGTGCTCGATGGCGGAGGCGTCGCGAAGCACCGCAAAGGCCACTGCGACCTGACCTTTGAGCGGATCGGCAACGCCCACGACCGCACACTCGGCAACCGCAGGGTGGGAATTGATCGACTCCTCGATTTCGCGGGTTCCGAGGCGGTGCCCCGCCACGTTGATCACATCGTCGGTGCGACCGAGGATGAAATAGTAGCCATCGGCATCGCGGATTCCCCAATCGTAGGTGGAATAGGCCATCACCTCAGGGATCGACTCGAAATAGGTTTCGCGGAAACGCTGGTCGTCGCCCCAGACGCTCTGCAGGCAGCCAGGAGGCAGGGGCGGCATGATCGCGACTACACCTTTCTCGCCCTCGCCCACTTCCCTGCCGGTCGCCTCGTGGAGCAACCGCACGTCGTAGCCGTACATCGGCAGACCCGGGCTACCGAACTTGGTTGCCAGGTCCAGCTGCACGCCGCGCGCAAGGGTGAGGATCGGCCATCCCGTCTCGGTCTGCCAGTAGTTGTCGATGATCGCCACCCCAAGCCCCTCCGAGATCCAGCGCGCTGTGGGTTCGTCGAGCGGTTCACCCGCGAGGAAGAGGGCGCGCAACGAGGAAGTGTCGTGGCGGCTGAGCAGGGCCGGATCCTGCTTCTTGAGCACACGCAGAGCGGTTGGCGCCGAAAACATCACCGAGGGACGGAACTTCTCGACCAGTTTCCAGTAGATGCCGCCATCGGGGCGCAGGGGCGTCCCCTCGTAGAGGATCGTGGCCATTCCCGCAATCAGCGGGCCGTACACGATGTAGGAGTGGCCAACCACCCAGCCGATATCGCTGGTGCAGAAATAGCTCTCCCCGGGCCGGCCCTGAAAGATATGACGCATCGATGCGGCAAGTGCCACCGTGTAGCCGCCAATGTCGCGCACCACACCCTTCGGACGACCGGTGGTGCCCGAGGTGTAGAGGATATAGCTCGGCGCGTTCGACTCCATCCACACCACCTCGACCACGTCGTTCCAGTGCGCCTCGCGCAACTGCGCATAGTCGAGATCACGGCCAGCGCAGAGCGCCATCGGCGCAAGGTGCCGGTTCACCAACACCACGTGCTCGGGCTTGTTGGCGGACAGTTCGATTCCCTCGTCGAGCAATTCCTTGTAGGGCACCACCTTGCCCGCGCGCGAGCCCGCGTCGGCACTGAGGATCACCCGCGGTTGCGCATCCTCGATCCGCGAAGCGAGACTGTGCGCTGCGAAGCCACCGAACACCACCGAATGGATCGCTCCGATCCGTGCGCAGGCCAGCATGCTGAAGACGGCCTGCGGAATCATCGGCATGTAGATCAGGACCCGGTCGCCGGCAGTCACGCCAAGGGCGCGCAACATACCGGCCGCCGCATTCACCTCGCGGTGCAACTGCGCATAGGAATAGACGGTTTCCTCGTGGGTCTCGGTGGAGACGAAGATCAGCGCGGCGTGGTCGCGATGTTCGGCGAGGTGCCGATCGACAGCGTTGTGGCAGAGGTTCGTGGTGCCGCCGATGAACCAGCGGTTGATGGGCGCCCGCGAGTCGTCGAGAACACGCGTGAAGGGTTGTTGCCAGTCGATCAGCCGGGACTGCTCGGCCCAGAACGCATCGCGATCGTGCAGGGAACGATGATGAAACTCCGCATACTGTCCCACCTGTGCCTCCGTCCTTGTTGCGTGTGTGCTCGAAATTCTAGACCTCGCGGCCTGACATCACACGGACGGGCCTTGAGAGCGGCTGCGGTTTTTCTGAAAGTGTAGTACGCAACCGCCTGATCGTGCGTAATAATCGCGAATCAAGACTTTGACAAGGCACGCGGCTTCGCTTAGCCTTCGCCCATGGTGAGATTCCATTCAATGGAAAGGCCTTGCGGAGCCGGTGGCGACACGCCTCGGGCGGACCCGGGCTCAGGCCTCGTCCGCCTCGTCCGCCCCGCCCGCATCGTCCGCCCCGCCCGCCTCGTCCGCATCGTCCGCCTCGTCCGCCTCGCCAAGCCGAGGCTGCTGCGATCAGGCCGGGCAGTGCTCGTGTGGGGTTCGCAGCGCAGATTGCGCGCTTTGCAGCGCGGGTGGGCTGGTGTGCTGCTCCTCGCGTTTTCGGTGCTTTCGCTGATGCCGGCGGCGGCGCAACCTGTGCTCGACCCCCCTACGCCGTTCAGCAACCCGACCGGCGCCACGTCCGGCGCAACACTCGCCGCCATCGCGCCGGCTGCCGCCACCATGCCCCCGGTCGCCACCGCCGCGGCCGAATCCAGTCCAACCGGACCCGCCGGAATGCGCGCCGAGCGCCGGGCCGATCTGCCACCCACGGAGGCCTCGCTTCCGGCGGAGGTGATTGTCCGAGCGCTCACGCTGATGGGCATCGGTTACCGCTGGGGCGGAAACATTCCCGAAACCGGCATGGACTGCAGCGGATTCGTGCGGCATGTGTTTCACGAGGCGGCCGGATTGATGCTTCCACGCCGCAGCGAGGACATGAGCCGCTCCACGGTCTCGGTCGGCAAGGAGTATCTCCTGCCTGGAGACCTTGTTTTCTTCAACACCCAACGGCGCGGCTATTCGCACGTGGGCATTTATCTCGGCGACGAGAAATTCGTTCACGCGCCGGCAAAGGGAAAGCCCATCCGGATCGACTCGATGCGTGAGCGCTACTGGATTGGTCGTTACGACGGCGCGCGCCGGGTGATGGGGGAGTTGCCCAGCCAGGATCCCGCGGCACTCGATCAGGTCATCGAACGTAGCCTGTCGCGACTCGGCGTTGCCCTGCTGCCCGAATCGACGGGAACTGGCGGCCCAGCGACAGCATCCGCCTCGCGTGAAAACGCAGCGGCGAGTACCCAGGTACTACGCGAGGTGCCCGCAAGCCTGTCCGAAGCACCCGCCGGAAGCCGAGAAGGCTACGGGTGGCGAGCCGCTGCGATGCGTGCCCACGACGCGATCGACGCGGCGCACCGCGCGCCCACGCCTTCAGCCAGCCTTGCGAGGAGCAGGGAGTGGCGCACGACCCCGGCGGGGTCGCGCAACCTCGCCTCAGCAGCAGCCAGGAAGCAAGACAAGGCTGCAGCCAAACCGAAGCGTCCCACGCGCAGGACCTGAGCAGCCGGTACCGGAACTCAGCCTCTGCCGATCAGCTTGCGCCAATTGGCAAGCTCAGCGGCCATTGCTTTCTCACCTTCCGCAATCGCCTCCGGCCGGGTGCTGAAGTCGATTGCCGACCTTTGCGTGACCTGCGGCCGCAGGGTGAGGTCAGCCTCGCGAAGCTCCTGGCTACCCAGATGCTCGCCCATGATCGTGATCGTCTGCATGAGCAACTCCCCAAGACTCTGCGTGGACTGAAAGAGCGGCTTGGCCGAGATATCCACCGCAAGCACTCGCTGTGCACCCATGCCTCGGGCGGTCCGCACGGGTACGGGCGACGCGAGGCCACCGTCCACATACTCGCGACCTGCCACCTGCACAGGCTGAAAGACGCCGGGAACAGCCGCCGAGGCTCGCACCGCCAATCCGGCGTTGCCCTTGTCGAAGATCATCAGCTGTCCGGACCACAGATCCACAGCGGTTGCAGCAAAACGCCGGGGAAATTTCTCGATCGGGCGGTTCTCGACATGCCGGTTCACGAAGTCGGCGAGAGCCTGCCCCTTGAGCAGCGCACGGGTGCTGAAAGCCCAGTCGCCGAGTGCGCTCTGGTCGAAGGAAAGCGCCACACGCCGCAGGCTCGCCGCATCCATACCGCTCGCCCAGAGGGCACCCACGAGGCTCCCCGCGCTGGTTCCAACGACCAGATCAGGGATCAGTCCCGCGCGCTCGAGCACCTCGATCACCCCCACGTGGGCCAGTCCTCGCGCAGCCCCTCCCCCAAGTGCGAGACCCCAGCGCAACCGCGGAGGGGGCGGAGGCACCTCCGGTGGAGGCGGCGCCCCTGGCGAGTTTGCGCAGCCCTGGAAAAAGACGCAACCCAGAGCTGCCGGAAGCATGAGTCTGCCCCGCGCCGCTCCGATGAGCGGAGAGTTCTTCTTTATTGGGGTTGCATGCGGCTCAAGGACGGATTCTTTCCGCCACAAATTATTGTTTCTGAGTCTTGACAAACACGAATCATTCGCATTAAGATCCACCTCGTCTTGATACGTCTCTCTTGTTTCCATAGCTTCTTCGGTCCTTCGCCGTTTCCAAAGCCCTCGCCTCCTCCACCCCGAAATCGGGCCAGTGCGTTGCCTGCTGCAACAGCTCCCCCCCGAACTCCGGTCTTCGAATCGCACAAGGCGCCAGGCCCAACCCTCCACCCTGAAAGGCCCAATCCGATGATCACTCGACTGTGCAGCGCACTATGCATGGCCCTCACGACCCTGATCGCGGGCGCACCGCCATCGTACGCAGCAGGCGCGGTAAACATCTATTCCGCGCGACACTACCAGGCCGACGACAAGCTCTACGCCGAATTCACCCGCCGGACCGGCATTCAGGTGAACCGCATCGAAGCCGGCGATGAGGCCCTCCTCGAGCGCTTGCGCACCGAGGGGAGCAGTTCGCCCGCAGACGTGTTGCTCCTTGTCGACGCAGCCCGACTTTCGCGCGCCGCGGCCGAGGGACTCTTCAGCCCGGTCGACTCGCGCGTACTGCAGTCGCGCATACCCGAGACCCTGCGCTCGGCGAAGGAGCCGGGGGGCTATGCGTGGTGGGGATTCTCCCGCCGCGCCAGGATCATCGTCTACAACCGGCAGCGGTTCGGCGAGCGGGCCCCGCAAAGCTACGCCGAACTGGCCGATCCGCGCTTCAAGGGTGCTGTCTGCACCCGCTCGGCCGCGCACCCCTACATGCTATCGCTGATCGCCGCCCAGATCGAGCATCAGGGCGAGGCGGCAGCCGAACGCTGGGCGAAGGGGGTTGTGAGCAACTTTGCCCGCCCGCCGCGTGGAGGCGACACCGACCAGATCAAGGCAGCGGCGAGCGGCGAGTGCGGCGTTGCCCTGAGCAACACCTACTATCTGGCACGCCTCATGCGCTCAAGCAGGCCGGAAGATCAGGACGTGATCCGCAAGGTGGGTTTTGTGTGGCCGGATCAGAAGGGCAGAGGCACCCATATCAACATCACTGGCGGCGGGATGGTGCGCTTTTCGAAGAACCGTGAGTCGGCCTTGGCCTTTCTCGAGTTCATTGCGAGCGACGAGGCGCAGCGCATGCTCGCCGACGGCAACAATGAATGGCCCACGGTGCCCGGCGTGGTGGTGAGCAACGCCGCGCTCGATGCGATGGGCAGCTTTGTGGACGACAAGCTTCCGATTGCCGCGATCGGTGCGCGGCAGGCCGAAGCGGCGCGCCTGATCGACAAGGCGGGGTGGCGCTAGCCAGGGACCTAGCCAGGGACTCCGCCGTGCGCAAGGTGGGACGTCAGCGCGTCCAGTAACGTCTTTGCGCGCTGCGCTCGGCGCTCCAGTGCAACCCACCCTGGGCATCGATCCGCAGCGAGAGCGCGCCCTCCAGGTCGGTGCGTCGAAGAGGGATACCGCGCTCGTGCAGCCGCGCGACAGTGGACGGATCGGGATGGCCGTAGCGGTTGGCGTAGCCCGACTGCACCACCGCCACGGAGGGCTTCCAGTAGTCGAGCCACGGTGCCGAGCTCGACGAGGCTGCGCCGTGATGACCGAGCAACAGCACATCGACGCGGACCTCGGGCTCCGCAGGCTCGTGCACGAGAAGCGCGCTTTCCTGGAGCGCCGGAAGATCGCCCGGCAGGAGTATGTGCCGACCTCGGTGGCTGATCAGGAGCACACAACTTTGTGCATTGCGATTCCGCCGCGCTGAAAAGCCTGTTGGGCGTTGCTCCGGGTCGTAGGGCTCGGGGTGAAGCACCCGGACTGTCGTCTCACCTGCGTCCAGCACCGTGCGGCGATCGCAGGATCCAACCGGAAGGCCGCGCAGGGACGACTCGGTCCCAGGAGATCCGCTGAGCACCCGACCGATCCGCAGATGGCGGTGAAGGCTCAGCCCTCCGCCGGCATGGTCGAGGTCGGCATGCGAGATCACCATCGCATCGATCTCCTGGAGTCCCCAGGCGCGCAAAGCGGGCAACACCAGCTGGAATCCGGCGTTGCGGCCGTCCTCACGACCCCGGGCGTCGGCGGCGGGACCGGCGTCGTAGATCAGACTGAAACTGCGGTTACGTACGAAGACCGCACTACCCTGGCCAACGTCGAGGAAGACAATCTCGAGCTCTCCCTCGCCAGGGCGCGGTGAGGGCCAGAGCATGGTGGGCACCAGCAGCAAGGCCGCAAGCCAGCGCGGCCATGGTGCGATCGGCCAAAGCAGCATGACGCAGGCGAATACTCCGAGCAGCACCACCAGCGCAGGCGGAAGGGTCGCATGCGAGCTGATCCAGGTCTGCGCAGCGAGCGCATCGAGCAGGCGCAGGCTCTGTTCGGTCACCCAGGCGAGCGCTGCAAGCGCGAGACTCGTGCAGGAGGGGCAAAGCACAGCGGCGAAGGCGAGCAGCAGACTCAAGGGCGTGACGACAAAGGTGATCCAGGGAATCGCGAGCGCGTTGGCCAGCGGTGAAATCCACGAGATCTGCGCAAAGAAAAGCACCGAAAGCGGAATCATCACCACCGAGGCCGCCCACTGCCCGCGCACTGAAAGCTCGAGGTCGGGACGGATGCGCTCCCAGACCGCGCGCCATCGGCTCCGCATCAGCCCCTGCGACTGCGGCGTTGTGGCACCCACCACAGCAGCAGGCACCCTCGGTCGTTGCCGGAGTTGTCCGCTCCACACCAGCGCCGACACGGCCGCAAAAGAGAGCCAGAAACCCGGCGAGATCACCGCCCACGGGTCGATCACGCACACCACCAGCCCCGCCCAGGCAAGCACGGGTTGCACTTGCCGGCCCCGTCCGACGAGTGCGAGCAGGCCGGTCACGATCACCATGGCGCAGGTGCGCTGCGCTGGCAGGCCGAATCCGGCAAGAAGCGTGTAGAACACGGCGCCTCCCGCCGCAAAGACGAGGCGTGGAAGCGCGAGCGTGCTCCATCGCAACGGAGCCCAGCCGTGCACGCCGATCCAGCCGAGGAGCGCCAACCCCAGGAAGGCCGAAAGCGTGGAGAACATCGTCACATGCGAGCCTGAGATCGAGAGCAGGTGGCCAACCCCGGTTCGATTGAAGGCGTTCCACTGCTCGGGATCGAGCCCTTCACTGCTTCCGATCACCAGCGCCTCGATCACCGCCAGTGCACGCGCGGAGTGTGGTGGCGACCCGGCCGCAGACTCCGGGTTCGAGCCAAGCGGCTTTAGCTGCGGGGTACTCTGCGTGGGGGTGCCTTGTGTCGGCGAGCCTGACGTTGCGGCGCTCTGTCGAAGCGCCTGCTGGACCACTTCGCGACTGCGGTGGACCCAGGCAAGCGGGTGCGCCGCAAGGTCGCCCAGAAATCGCAGTTCCGTGGCGCGAGCGCGCCCCTTGGCCACCCAGCCAGACTGGAGGGCGTGCAACTCAAGGTCACGCCCCCCGGGGTTGCGTTGCGCGTGCAACGACGCCAGACGCAATTCCGCCTGCCATTGGCTTCCCGCGCGGATCCCCAAGGACAGCGCGCTGGCGTCGTGCCGATCCGGCGTGACCCGCACCAGAATCTGGCGACCGAGCGGACACCACTCCGTGGGCTCAGGGCGAATCCGCGCAACCGCACTCGAGGCCGAGCCAACAGGCACCACTCCCGGGGCGCAGCCGGTGACGCGCAGCGCGAACGAGGAACCGGGGAATGCGCCGTCGCTTCGCACCAGGCTGTTCACGAAACCTTCCACCACGAGCCGCTCGCCTTCGAGATGGGGCGGCAAGCGTTGGGACAGACCCTCCAGGGCCAGGTGGGTAGCCCAGCCGAACCCCAGCACGAGCATGACCCCGTGTGGCAGACGCAAGGGCAGCACGGCGCGCAGACGGATGCTCAAAAGCCGCCCGAGGAACGCAGCCGCCGCAGCGAGCAGCGCAACCGCTCCAGCGAGCCCTGCAGCCGCCCCGTGCGAGGGATGCACCGAGAGCAACTGGACGAGGAGGCAGCCTGCCATGAAGAACCAGGCCGGATGGAGGGTGAATGCGGGGCTCATACCCGCTCAGGTCAGATCCTGGGTCCTCCACCTCACACCGTTTCGGCGGGATCTTTGGCCCCCAACCTCACACCGTTTCGGCGGGATCTTTAGCCCCCAACCTCAAACCGTTTCGGCCCAGTCGGGGAAAAGTTGCCTGAGGTTTGCGTTCAAGGCAGTGCGGAGTTCCTCGGCGGTGATCGCCCGAAGTTGGGCGAGACAGGCCCCGATGCGCGGCAACTCGGCGGGTTCATTGGGCTCGAGGCATCCCTTGGCGAACCAACTCGGACGAATGTCGGGCGCGTCGGTCTCGAGCAGCAGGGTCTCGAGGGGCAATTCAGCCGCAAGGCGCCGGATCCGTAGCGATCCCTCGAAGGTGAGCGAGCCGCCGAATCCAAGCCGCATCCCCTGGCGGATCAGCGCCTGCGCCTGCGACGGGCTGCCGTTGAAGGCGTGGACAATGCCGCGCAACACGCCAAAGCGTCGCAGCCCGGCGTGCACCTGATCGGCACTTCGCCTCGCATGCACGATCACGGGCAGGTCGTGCCGACGGGCCAGCCGCAGTTGCTGCTCAAAGTACCAATGCTGCAGAACGAAGTCCGGATGACCCGGGTAGAGGTCGAGCCCAATTTCGCCGACCGCAAGCAGGCGGGGGTTGTTGCGATGGGTGGTGAGGTAGGCATCGAGCTGGTCGATCTGGGAAACGTGGGCATCGTCCACCGCGAGCGGATGGATACCAAGTGCAAATCCGAGCCCTTCGGTGATGCTGGCAAGGTGGAGCAGCGCGTCGAAACCCTCTGTGCCCACAGCCGGCACGATCCAGCGGCCCACCCCCGCAGTGCGCGCGCGGGCGATCACCTCCGAGCGGCTGGACGCGAACTCCGGGGCGTCGAGGTGGCAGTGGGTATCGCACCACATCGTTGTGTTCCGCAGAATCGGCAGCGCTTGCAGCGTCAGCGGCCAAGAAGTCTGAGCCGGCCGTGATCGAGCACGGCCTGGGCATCACACTGCGCGGCAAGTTGCGCGTCGTGGGTCACGAGCAGCAAGGCTGCGCCGCCTTCGCGAATCAGTTCGCGAAACAGCACGAAGACCTGCGCCGCATTGTCGTCGTCGAGATTGCCTGTGGGCTCGTCGGCAAGAACGCAGGCAGGGCGGTGGATCAAGGCGCGCGCCACCGCCACCCGCTGCCGCTCCCCGCCCGAGAGAAGCGACGGCGTATGCCCGAGCCGTCCGCCAAGACCAAGCTGTTCGAGCATCGCCGCTGCACGCCTTCGCGCCTTTACCAGGTCCTCGCCCGCGATCCGCAAGGGAAGCGCCACGTTGTCGAGCGCGCTGCACTCGTCGATCAGGTGGTGGAACTGGTAGACAAAGCCAAGCCTGCGGTTACGAAGCCCGTCGATGTCGCGCTCGCGCATGGCGCCCAGCTCGCGTCCCTCCCATCGGATAGTCCCCGCATCGGCTTTCTCCAGGCCTGCCAGCAAGTGCAGCAGCGTGCTCTTGCCCGCACCGGAACGCCCCATGATGGCGAGCGACTGCGCAGCATCGAGTTGCAGGGAGAGATCACGGAGAATCTGCAAGGACGGCGCAACGCTGCGGCCGGGAGCCTCGGGCACCGGTTCGCCTCCGGAATCACCTTGGACTTGGGGTTGCTGCGCGGCAAAGGACTTGGCAAGCCCCGATACCCGGAGCAGCTCAGGCATGACGCAACGCGTCGGCGGGTCGCGAGCGCGCTGCACGCCAACTCGGATAGAGCGTTGCCAGGAAAGCAAGCACGAGCGCGATGAGCCCCACCTGGACAAGGTCGGCCGCGTGCATGTCGGTGGGGATGCGCTGCAGCAGGTATACGCCCTTGGGCAAAACCTCAAAACCGAAGAGCTTCTCGAGTTGACGCAGCACCGCATCCAGACTTGCCACGATCGCCACGCCAAGACCCAGGCCGAGGAGCGTTCCCAGACTGCCCGAGGCAAAGCCCTGGAACATGAAGATGCGCATGATCGAGGCCCGGCTTGCTCCCATGCTGCGCAGGATCGCGATGTCGGAGCGCTTGTCCACCACGGTCATCACCAGCATCGAAACGAGATTGAAGCTCGCCACCGCCACGATCAGCGTGAGAATAATGAACATCATGCGTTTTTCCACCTGCACCGCCTCGAACCACACCCGGTTTTCCTGGGACCAGTCGCGCAACTGATAACGCTCGTCGAGGCGGCCGGCAAGCGCGGCTGCGGTCTGCCGCACCTGCATCGGGTCCGCCGTGAGAATGCGCCAGTGCGTTGGCGCGTCCTGGCGGTTGAGGCGCAAGGCATCCTCGATGTGGATCAGCGCAAGGGTGCTGTCGTATTCGAAGTGACCCGACTCGAAAAGCCCCGCCACCTCGAACTGGCGAAGGCGTGGCATGAACCCTGCCCCTTGGTCACCCAGATCCGGCGCCATGAACACAATACGGTCCCCGGGAATCACTCCCAGCGAGCGGGCGAGTTCACGGCCGAGAAGCACCCGCCAGCGACCCGGCTCGAGCGATCGGCGCAGCAGCTCGGGAAGTGCGGCAAACATGGTGGAGACCTCGCCCTCCTGCGCTGGGTCCACCCCGCGCACCAAGGCCCCGCGGAGGATGTCTTCGCGCATGACCAGCACCTGCATCGGCTCGTAGGGCGCAATGCCGAGTACCGAAGCGTGCGTGGCGATGCGCGCGCGCATTGCAGCGTCGTCGCTGGAGGGCGGTGCAATGCGCCGGACTTCGAGGTGCGAAACCACCGAAAGCATGCGGTTGCGCACTTCCTTCTGGAAGCCATTCATCACCGAAAGCACCGTGATCAGCGCAGCCACCCCAAGCGCGATGCCGAGGACCGACAAGAGGGCAATGAAGGAAATGAACCCGTTGCCGCCCCGTAGCGCCCGCCGGCCGCGCCAGTACGCCCAGGACAGATGCCACTCGAATCGCATCGGACGAGTGTGCCACAGCCCATACAATGCGGACGCATGGCAGACAAGGCCACGATCGTGATCCTGCTGGGCCATCTCGAGGCGATTGACTGGCCTGAACTTGCGGCCGACTGGCAGCGGGTGCGCGCAGCGCGTGACACCCTTGCGCAATGGTCGGAGGACTCGGCCACCCTGCGCGTGAGGCCAATCGAACACTGGCTTTGCCAGCAACTCGGCTGGCGCGCAGCTTCGCTCGAGGGACTTCAGCTCTGGTCCGAAGCGCCGGCCGAATGTGCACCCGATGTACACCGGGTGCTCCTCACGCCATGTCACTTCTATGTGCGGCTCGACCATGTGGGCCTCAGCGCCCTCGGCGATACGCCGCTCGGCGCCGCGCAGGCGCAGAGCCTTTGCGCGAGCCTTCAGGAGGGTCTTGGGGCATGGTCGCAATGGCTTGGCGGGGCGCTGCAGATCCGGTGCGTGGCTCCGATGCAGTGGGTAGCAGAGCTGCCCAACGCTGCCGACCTCGAAGGCTGTTCGCTCGCCCTCGCCGAAGGCCTCAACGTTGAGCACTACCTTCCGCAGGGTCGGCAGGCGCGCGCCTGGCGAAGGATCCTCAACGAGATCCAGATGCTCTGGCACGATCATCCGGTAAACCGCCAACGGCAGGCCCTGCGCCAGCCGCCAGCAAATGCGCTCTGGTTTGGCGGCAGACTCACCCCCAGCAGCCCCGACGCGCGCGCTGACGGATCCGAGGCTGGGAAGCACCGAAGGCTCGCCGCCGGCCGCGTCGTGATGCGCACGCAGGATCCGATGCTCAAGGGGCTTGAGCGCTACCTCGAGGCGCTTCGCCTGCGGCCGGAGCCCGCCGGCGCAGGCCCGGGACCGGGCCCGCACGATTCTCCGGGGAGGAACGCGCCACAACATGACAGACCACACCAAGGTTCCGGGGAGGTGTCGTGTGAGCTTGTGGTGATGGCGCTCGAGCCTGCGGCGCTAACGGTGCAGACGGTTGCGCGCTCCCTGGGTGAGACGCTGCGGGTAGCCGAGGCATGCGCCAACGCGC
>Ga0194134_10001125_pt1 | contig 37379 bp, 27 predicted proteins | sample TA2KigOff0mmetaG_FD_148602 | JGI IMG/M metagenome (GOLD analysis project Ga0194134, IMG submission 148602) | Freshwater microbial communities from Lake Tanganyika, Tanzania - TA2015056 Kigoma Offshore 0m | ecosystem: Environmental > Aquatic > Freshwater > Lake | place: Tanzania: Lake Tanganyika... | reverse complement strand
TGTGGGCAAAGCCAAAAATATCCGTAAACGGGTGTCGAGTTACTTTACAAAAAACCATGTTTCCCGAAAAACCGCAGAACTGGTCAGAAGAATTGAGCGCATAGAATGCACCATCGTCGGATCTGAGCAGGATGCGCTGCTATTGGAAAACACCTTCATCAAAGAATACCAGCCCCGTTTCAACATTGAGCTGAAAGACGATAAGACATACCCATATATCGTCTTTCGGAAAGAAGACTTCCCCCGTGTATTCCTCACCCGGCGAATGATCCGCGATGGCTCAGAATATCTGGGACCCTTCACCTCGTCAGGCAAGGTCAGGGAACTGCTAGAATTCATCCGACAGCATATCCCCTTGCGCACCTGCAAACTCAACCTGTCGCCACGACAGATTGCTAAAAAACAATACAAGCCCTGCCTGGAATATCAGCTAGGCAATTGCAAGGCGCCCTGTGCCGGACTGCAGACGCCGGAAGACTATCAGGAGGGTCTCACTAGGTTGCGGAACCTCCTAAAAGGGAACCTCAGCCCTGTCCTGCAGCACTACCGGATGGAGATGAAGCGACTGGCAGATACCCTCGACTTCGAAGGTGCGGAGCAGCTCAAGAAGAAAATCGAACACCTCAAAGTTTACTCGGCCCGATCTCCTGTCATCAACCCCAAGCTGGGAGACATCGACGTGATCAGCATGGCCGACGACGAGGAGCGAGTCTTCATCAACATGATGCTGGTACGCAACGGGACCGTCATCGACACGTATGGCCTCGAAGTCAGGAGAAAGCTGGAAGAAGATGCTAGAGATATCCTTCCCAATGTCATCTTACACCTTAGAGAACGTTTCCGAAGCGAAGCCATGGAAGTCATCCTGCCGGTTCCCATCGAGCTGCCTGGCGGCATCAGCAGCATCGTCCCAAAGTCTGGCGACCGCCTGCGTCTCTTAGCGCTCTCACAACGCAACGCAGAGTACGCAAGGGAAGAATTCCATCGCCGACGGAAGCTTCATCTGACTTCCGAGACAGCTGAGCCACGCACCGTGCTAGAGTCATTGCAAAAAGACCTTCGGCTGCCCATGCTGCCCGTCTATATCGAATGCTTCGACAACTCCCATCTGCAGGGCAGCCATCCAGTCTCCGCCATGGTATGCTTCCGGGATGGTCTGCCATGCAAATCTGACTACCGGCATTTTCATGTCAAAACAGTCGAGGGCGTAGATGACTACGCGACGATGCGGGAAGCGGTTGCCCGCAGATATGCCAGACGACTGAAGGAACAAGCAGACTTACCACAGCTGATCGTGATCGATGGAGGCAAAGGGCAGCTGGGTGCTGCCATGGACAGCATACGGGCCTTGGGGCTTGAAGGCCAGATGACTTTGATAGGTCTGGCCAAGAAGGAGGAGTTGGTATTTTTCCCAGGCGACCAGGATCCGCTTCGACTCCCGCTGGATGGGGAGAGCCTCCGCCTGCTTCGGCGCATCCGAGATGAAGTGCACCGTTTTGGTATCTCCTTTCATCGAAAGATTCGAAGCAGACAGGCCGTTCAAAACCCCCTGGAAGAGATCCCCGGCATCGGTAGTCGAACGGCCGAAGACTTGCTCAGGCAGTACCACTCCGTGAAAAGAATCTCCGCCTTGACAGAAGAAGAATTGCGAGAAAGCATCGGCGCGGCCCGGGCCCGGGCAGTCTTTTTACATTTCCATGCAGGCGACTAGCGCCCTGAGTTGCGCAGGGTACCGTCCAAGATGCAAAGAAGGCCAGCAAGGTATGCTGGCCTTCTTTGCATCTTGGATGGCTGTATGAACGATATTAGTAGGTCCAGAGGTTTTGCTCGAACTGAAAGATCTTGTCCTTGATGGCTTCACCTTCCAAGAGGCGCAGGATAGGATCTTTGATAAATTGGCGGATGTACAGATTAAATGGGTTCTCGATGGTAGACTTCACGATGTTACTGGCGAAGAAACGGCTCTCGAACAATTCCTCCCAGCTCATGCGGCCTCCGGAATTCTTGCTGTTGTACACATCCTGGCGGGCCAGGATGGGTCGTAGGTCGGGATAGTATACCCAAAACGCAGGAGTTTCTCCTAATACGATGCCCGTATTCTCATCGACGGAGATTTTGATCGGGGCAATGCCGTTAATCCGCGTGAACATCCTAGAAGACTCTTTATCGAAAATCCATTCCTCTTTGATCAGATATTTAACGATGTCATCAGGGTTGAACATCGGACAGATGGTGGTATCCTTGAGGATGCCTTTTTGCCCTAAGGGATCTTTCACCCAATCGGGCACCTGCTCTGTCTTGCATTTACCGACAAGGATCTCGCCGATCCGCTGGAGGGTGATGGGCGTTGTAAAACGGTCGTCTTCGCCGGTTATGCCAGCATCAAAAGCAGTGATCTCGCCATCCCGGATGGCGGTCAGGAGGATATTGATGAACCGCTGGTTGCCATCGTCCTCGTCAGCTCGATAGCGGAACGACTGGTTCATCTTCTCCCGCACGTCGAGCTCTCTCCACACAGTCTGGACATAGGTGGCATCTTCCTCCCGGATGTGTTCATATTCCAAGGGGGTACGGTCCTTTTCGGGATTGCGGACAAGGGAAGAAGTACTCCGCATGGATTTCTTAACGGTATCTAGCTTGATCAGTTCGCGAGGCGGCTCTGGTGCTATCACTTTGGGAATGGTGTCAACGGCCTTGACGACGAGGTTGGTATCCGTCTCTTTTATGTTGGTCTTTTGCGCAGTGGTCTTACGCGTCGTAGAGGCGGGTTTGCGTGCCGTCGTTGTCGGCTTGCGCGTGGTATTTGTCGTCTTGGAGCGAGTCGTCTGTGCATCCACCTGGAGCATGGCTGCAGTGAGCAGGGCTACCATGGCCAGACGTGCAGAAAGGAATCTCATATGCATGGTTTTAGATAGTCGTTGAATCGTGCAATGCTTTATTTAAGGCCGTACGAGAGACTTCCAGGGAGGGTACGTATCTTTCCATCCGGACCTTTCACCTGGATGCCCGTAATGACCACCAGGGCTCCGGGCTTCAGCTTTTCTACCAGTGCCTGGGCATTCCCTGTCCAGCGTGGCCCGTTGTTCTGAATAGGGGTATAGAAAGGAATGTCTGGACTCTGGGCACCGATCTGATAGCCAAGTACTTCGAAGGGTGCGTCGAATTCAGAGTCCTCCAATTTAGCAATCACTCCTCCCATGTTTTTAAAGGAGCTGGCGGATACCATGCCCACTTTCAGGTTGCCTACGTAGGCAGCGGGGTTGGGGAGATTTTTCACCCGGAACATGACCTTGCCGACCGCCTTGCCTTCTACCGATACGTTGATGGTGTGTTCGCCGGTCTCGCCTGAGCTGGGCTTTGCAATGTATTTGCTGCCAGAAACTTTAGAGACGGTGCCTCCGCTGAAGCTGGCCGTAACTTTCTCTGCACCAGCGCCGGCTGTGATCGTCAGCGGGTTGTCGACACCGATGTACAAGACATTCATTTTGTCGGCCGAGACAGCGACGCCAGAGGGCGCGCCGACCGTATATTCTACTGTCTTAGACTCTGTTCGCATCTCCCCAGTGTTGGGATCAATAAAGTTGACAGTGACATTCAACTTCCGGACGCCGGTGCCCCCTACCTTGAACTCGGACACGGCCACCCCTTCATTGTCGACGGCTACGGAGCGACCATCAATGGTCACGGTAGGCTTCACAGATGAATTAAATGCGCCCAGGCCAGCCGTTACGACCATCTCTTCTCCTGGCATCAGGTAGGTAGAACTAGTCCCGATCAGGGGCTTAAATTTGTCCAGTACAATCTTTACAGAGCCGACCCGATTAACGCAGTAGGTGGCTACCATGTTCTCTGTGTTCTTTACATCGTTCTGAAACTTGCTGAGCATGGTGAGGGCTGCCACGGTCGGCGTCATATGGAAATGGCTGTTGGTCCAGTCCTTGACTTTGTCGCCGGTCATAATGTTCCCGGCACCAGACTTAGGGATGGTCAAATTCAAGGGCAGCTTAGCGCCCAGGTCTGCCGCAATCTCGGGATCAATGGCAAGGATCGATTTCTTATATCGATCCAGAGACGTGTACAATGCCTTGCCGGCCCCTTTGGTATCAAAGAGGCGGGTGGCTGCATCCAGGTCGTCTTCTCCTTTGGTGTTCTCTGAAGTCGGGTCGTATTCGGCCTCCTTCATGAGTTGCGTCTTGTACTGGTCGATCTCTGCAGATACTTTTTGGGAGATTACCTTTGCCTGGTCGACCTTGGGTTTCCAGATGGCGGCCTTCTCGGAAGTCTTCGGATCTTTCAGCAGCTCTTCAAAGTTTGTGTAAATGGACTCTGTAGACTGGGTTAGCACTCGGTTGGACTGGTTCAGGCTATTGTCCACCACCTTGAAGGCATTGATGATCTCGGACGACACATTCAGTGCGAGTAGGGCCGTCAACACGAGGTACATCATGTTGATCATTTTCTGCCTCGGCTCTTTGGGTAGTGCCATTTCTCAGTATTGTTTGTACTTTCTTTCGGATTCTATTATAGATGACTTACAGATGCGATACAGACACCCCTGAGGGGAACCGCGGTTAGCGTGCCTGCATGGCTGCCAGCATGTTGCCATACACGCTGTTCAGACTGCCCAGATTCTTTGCCAGCAGCGCAATCTGCTCTTGTGCCTTCTGTGCATCGCCCACACTTCCCTGCATGACCTGGGAAGCTGCCACCAGATTGGTGTAGTAATTATTCATCGCTTTGAGGTGATTATTGGTGTCTTGCAGTTCCAGCTCATAGATGGTGTTGAGGGAGCTGAGGTTACGGGTCAGCGACTGCACCTGCTCGTGAAAACCTTTGGTGCTATTAGTTGCCTCATTGAAATGACCTACCGTTTTAGCAGCGTTATCATAAGACGTTTTGAGAGCGATCATGGAGGAAGTAGCCTCTTGGGTCGTCTTGGCATAGTTGTTCGTGGCCGTAGAAGCATCGGCAATGCCTTTCAAGCCATCCAGGGTGACGCCCAGCTGGGTGAAATTCTCATTGAGCTTTTTCAGGTTAGAGGGACTGATCTCTGCCTCACGCATCATCTCATCGAAGGCCTTCATGGGGCTGTCGGGTTCAGGCTTTTTCTTTGGTAATGCATCAATCAACGCAGCCATCTCCTGGCCGGGAGGGGGTAGGAACGCATAGACGAGAAAGATGCAGGCTTCCGTGATCAGACCGATCGTCAGCATAACGTCTGCGAACGACTTGTGAAGGATCTTAGCCCATGCACCGAAAATCACGACGGCAGCACCGACGCAGACGATGATATTGACATATTTTTCTGTTTTCTTGGATGTACCAGCCATGGTATTAAATATTTGAGTTTTTAGGTGGATGATGGATAACGTGATGGATAATATTGCATTCTCAAAATATAGATCAGAACCCTTTCTTCTTTGGATTGGCAGGTGCCAGATCAATCACACACCTGAAGCCGATGTACGACTTAGCCGTATCCTGATATTCGAAGGCCCGGGTGCTGGTCTGGAGGTAGTAGGCGACATCCTTCCAGCTGCCGCCGCGCACTACTTTACGCTTCATCCGGGGAGGTGCATTGTCTTTGGCATTGAGCCGGATGTCAGGATTCATGTCGTGCTGGAAGTTGTAAGATCCCTCAGAGTACAGGGAAGACGTCCATTCTGCGACGTTGCCTGCCATGTTGTAGAGCCCCCGCTCATTTGGCCAATATGAATCGACCCGTACCGTGTAGAAACCACCATCTTCCGCATAGTTGCCTCGGCCCGGCTTGGCATTGGCCAGAAGGCATCCCTTCTTGTTACGCATGTAATACCCACCCCAGGGATAGGGAGCCTGGGAACGGCCACCCCGGGCAGCATACTCCCATTCTGCCTCTGTCGGAAGACGGAAGTCGGATTCCGGTTGACGCTTTTGCTCTTCAAAATAGGAGTTGAGGTACTGGGTCCGCCACTCGCAAAAAGCCGTCGCCTGCTTCCAGTTGACGCCTACCACCGGGTAGTTGCCATACGCTGCATGTGAGAAATATCGCTTGGACATCGGCTCGTTGTAAGAATAGGCGAAGTCCCGTACCCAGACCAACGTATCCGGATAGATTCGTACATCTTTCTTCACAATAAACTGAGAACGGGGTTTGTTGGCATTTTCCCGGCGAGCGGCCTCTTTGAAGTCGAATATCTCAGACCGATACACCAGTTTTTGGGGGTCTATTTCCTTCTTTCCAAAGATCCGGTTGTCCGGCGTGACCAGCATGGCATTGAGCTGCTCCATCATCTTGGTGTCATTCCATTTGATGTTGGATGCCTTCTTCCAATCGATGATCTCCCCGCCGTCGGCACCCTTCTTTTTGTAATTCAAAATGGTAGCAGCGATGGAATCCCGGACCCGATATACAAACTGGCGATATTCGTTGTTGGACACCTCGGTCTCATCCATCCAGAATCCATTGATGGAAATTTGCCTGTTGCGAGAAGTAAAGGCATAGCTGACGTCTTCATCGCTTGGACCCATATGGAAGGTACCGGCAGCAATGTAAGCCATGCCCAGAGGGGTCCATGGCACATAGCGGGCAGGGGCGGATATCCCATGCAGTTGGCCATCGTTGATCACACCCCTGGTGTTTCCAGACCTGCTGCAACTGGCTAGGGTCATGGCCAAAATACCGACCCCAAGCACGCTGGACAAAAGATTCTTACTGATCATAAACATCTAGTATTCAGTTATCAGGAGCAATTTATTTAGTATTTGCTTGGTTCGTCGATCGGGCCAGCCGGGTTCACCCAACTTGACGCATTGGAAACGCCATTGTGCCCCTCATATTGCATTTCTACCCCCTTGTTTTTAGTACCTGCAAGGGAGGGACATGGGAGACCATGGCAAGCCGAAATGATTATTCACCAAAATCTATGCCATTTTGCAAAAAAATCATCATATGGATGGTCCCATGGGTCCTACAGGTGGAAAATGGCCGGGGCAAGGTCAGGGGCCGTTCATCTCTTTTAGAAACCGGTCCAGTGCGGCGACCATGGAGGGCACCTCTGGGTCAGGCGCCTTGATATGCAAGTTGAGCCCGGCATCTTCGATCGCCCGGGAGGTGTTATTTCCGAAGGCGCCGATGAACTTACCATTCGGGGAGAAGGTGGGGAAATTGTCGAACAGGCTTTTGACGCCGCTGGGGGTAAAGAAACAAATGACATCGAAGTCTTGCTCGACAGGCAGGTGGCGTAGGTCGTTGCTGATGGTCCGGTACAGAAACGGGGTGGAGAAATCGCACAGGCTCGCTTTTAGCCAGTTCACGATTTCATTGTCTTGCTGATTTTCTGAGCAGGGGTAGAGGAAGCGCTCATGGGTCTTATGGCGATTGATCACTTCAAACAGACTCCGATTGGTGCCCTCGGACCCAAAAAAAACTTTGCGCTTTCGGTAGAGGATGAATTTCTGGAGGTAGAGCGCGACGGCCTCCGAAATGCAGAAATACTTTGCATCCTGGGAGATGGGTACTTTCAGCTCTTCGCAGATGCGGAAATAATGGTCGATGGCATTGCGGCTGGTGAAAATGACGCTCGTATAGGTGGCAATATCCACTTTTTGCCTTCTAAAATCCTTTGCCAGCACAGGTTCTAGATTAATAAAAGGGTGGAAGTCCATCTGCACCTGAAACTTGCGGGCCAGCTCGAAATATGGAGAACGGTCCGATTCTGGCCGGGGCTGGGTTATTAGTATCTTCCGGATCTTTTTGCCCATAAGGGTACCCTTGCTGTGTCCGTTCTTTGCCATCAGGATGGTGCAAAATTACAAGAATTCAGGGAAAAAGACCGAATAGCACCTTTCCGATAACGAGTATGGGCATGACTTCAAAGGAACCGAAGAAAAGCAGGTAGGGTAGAAAGTCGACCCGAAGCTCGCGGTGCACAAATTCAAAACAGCGAAGGAAGCGATAGAGAGCCAGGACGCCCACAATGCCAATGGCAAAAACCAAGATGATATCCCGCTGGTCGGGCCCACGGAAGGCCAGAAAGATGTTCAACGGGATTAGGAGCATCCCCAGTACTTTGTTGACCATCATGACGATGAACATATAATGCTGGGCCTCTGTATGCCTTCCAGACAGCCAGCCTACACATCGAATGGACAAGTATTTGAGCCCATAAAGGACAGCTAAGGTCAGCAACCAGGCGGCCAGCTGGGGTCCTGCGCCCAAGAATGTCGGGATACCAAGCCCTGAGGATACCAAAATAAGAAACAAGGCCGTGTTGATAAAGAACAGAAGGTTTATCAACTGGGATGGGATGGCCTGGCGAGACATCTGTTCCCGGATCTGACTCTGCCGGATGGCCATGTCGAAGAAAGCCACCCATAAGTCTGAAAAATATTTGGGGAACCCGCGCCGGAGCAGACCTAGGTATGCTAGGCAAGCCAACAAGGCATAAAACAACCAGTCTAATCTGACAGGTCGGTGCTCATGAGCCATCCACAGCACTGGCTTGGCCAGCCATGGAAAATAGGGATGGGCTTCCATATACCCCCCTACTTGTGGACCATAGGTACGACACGCGGCAGGCATTAGGGTGAAATCGGTCAACCGTCGTCGAAGGGTGCTGTCAGTGATGCCCTCCGAGGCCAGTAGGTCGGAACCAATGGTCAACGTCGGACTCCGGGCGGTATCTGGCATCCGTCCTTGCAGGCTATCCTGCGCGAAGCCTGGTCCGCAAAATAGCAGCCCCAACCATATGATCAGATATTTCAGCATGTTCCTGATGGCTGCAAAATACCGCAAGCTGACCGTACCCTGAAGCCTCAGAACAGACCCGTCAGTCCGATATGGATTTTCGCCTGGCGGGGATCTGTAGGCAGCCCGTCTCGTTTCCCTAGGGCATAGGCAAGGTTCAGCAGGCCTGCCCGAGTCTCCAACACCAACCCCAGCCCGACCCCCAGGCAGTCAGCGCGACTATCAGACTGCCAGGCCTTGCAATGCACCCGGCCCGCATCTGCAAACGCATAGAAATATGAACGTCCTCCCGTCAGCAGCCGATATTCTGCAGTCAGGATGCCATACTGCGAGGCAAATAGACTCTCCTCATCGAAGCCCCGCAGGGTCCGCAGCCCTCCGACCTGAAAGACCTCGTTGCGGAAGACCTCCCCGGAGAAGACCACCCCGGCCTGCACACCGAGCCGAAAGACCGACTGTCGGCCGATGGGCAGAAACTGCGAGGCCATCGCCCGTAGGCGCCCCACCGGTCGGCCCCGGCCCATTGTCTCGTATAATGCCCCGAAATCGAAAGGTCTGCCTGCCGCATCCTTGGATAGGGATACGACGGAGGGGTGTGGCCGCACCCGGCGTAGTCCGGCCGCCGCCGAGACCATCCCCTCCAGGCCGCGGCGAGGACGCAACCGGTCATCCGTCCCGACATACCTGTACTCCAAGTCGACCAGGTGATTCACCGCATCGTTGAAGTCTGGCAAAGCCCTCCGCTCCCGTATCCAAAGCGTGTCGACGTCCAACAAGCGAGTAGACAGCAGCTGGTAGCCGATGCGGCCCGACTGACGGGCCGTGTTCAGGAACTGCAACCCGGCGCCTGCCTGTATGGTCAGATAGGAGCTATCCTTCCGAAGCAGGTCGAGCTGAAGGTCCAGCCCCAGAGCGCTGCCGAAGAGGTATGGCTGCTGATAGGAGATCCGCAGCCGGGGCGAACGATACTGAATCTGCTGCCAGTTGGCCATCAGGCGCTCGCCCATGCCAAAGGCATTGCGCAGGTCGGCATATGCCTCGCCGGTCAACAAGAGCTTGCCCCCTGTCTGCACATTGTCCGGCATGAGGCCGGCCAGCACATTGACCTGGCTGACCTTCCGGGACTCCAGAAACAGGTTAAGCGTGGCGCCCGTGCCAACCATCGTGAGCGACCAGGGGGCTGCGGCCTGCAAAAAGCCAAGCTCCGCCAACCGGCGGTCGATCTGTTCTAACCGATCCTTGCGGTACAGACTGCCAGCTGCAATCCCCAGATACCGCTCCAGATAGTTTCGACGGATGGCGACCGCCCCCGTCACCACCAGGCTGTCGATGTGGTACAATGGACCCGTCTCGACCCGTAGGCTCCCACGGAGTACCCCCACCGAAGTGCGCAGGCTGTCGAGCGCGACCGATGCAAAGGGATAGCCGTTATCGTCCATCCATGAAAGCCATCGCTCCGTACAGCGTCGCAAGGCCGAAAAATCGACCGCTTGCCCGGGCATCGGACGAAAATCCCAGCCACCCGCCTCCAGCCAGGGCCGCAGCTCTTTTGGCCATTCAAAGGCGGACCATACATACACCGGCCCGGTATGCAGCCACACATGCACTTCGGCAGAGAAAAAATGAAAGCTGTCGAGCGAGGCCTCCAACCGGCCCGTCTGCTGCAGCTCGGTCACCAGCCCCTGCAGCCATGCCTCACACTCTACCTGGTCGCGGAAGGAGGAGCGAAGGGCTCTGCCACGCAGCATGGGTAGCGTATCTTCACCCGCCGGATGCCAGACGACCGAATAGGCCGTCTGCCCCTGGAGCTCCACCGAGCCCCACCAGCAACAACAGACGATCCACCATTTGATATGCCGCTGATACCGCATCCAGGCAAAACTATGCAGCCCAGCCCAATGCTGGCCCAGCCCTGCGGCCTCTATGTCCATATCCCCTTCTGCCGGAAAGCTTGCCATTACTGTGATTTTCACTTCTCCACCTCTACCGCCCTCAGGAACGAGATGCTGGCAGCGATATTGCAGGAGATAGGTACCAGAGCCCAACCGGAGCACCCGCACGCAGACACTATATATCTGGGAGGAGGCACCCCTTCCATACTGCCCGCCTCCGACCTCATGCAGATCTTGAACGCCTTGCATGCCGCCTATCAGTTATCGCCCAACGCAGAAATTACCCTGGAAGCCAACCCCGACGACATCGATGCCCAACGGCTCTCGGAATGGAGATCCATCGGCATCAACCGGCTCAGCATCGGCATCCAGTCGTTTCGCGAAGAGGACCTCCGCTGGATGAACCGCTCCCACTCGGCAGCACAGGCCCGCACCGCCGTCGACCAGGCCTTGAGTCAACAGTTCACTGACCTCTCCATAGACCTGATCTATGGGCTGCCCGACCTTTCCACGGCCGCCTGGGAAGAGAATCTCGACATCGCCCTATCGCTCGGCGTGCCACACCTCTCCTGCTACGCCCTGACCGTGGAAAAAGGCACCCCCCTGGAAGCATTGATACAAAGAGAAAAAAAGCCGGCACCCATCCCCGAACAACAGGCTGAGCAATACCTGCTGCTGCTGGACCGCAGCGCCGCCGCCGGCTATGAAGCCTATGAGATCTCGAATTTCTCCCTGCCCGGCCATCGCAGCCGACACAACAGCGCCTACTGGAACAGAATACCCTATGCCGGCTTCGGACCCTCCGCCCATTCCTACGACGGCCATACACGCCAATGGAACCTCTCCTCCAATACTGGCTATATCCAGGCCATCCGCGAAGGAACCCCCGCCTATCGCGCCGAAACCCTGACGCCCGAACAACAGCTCAACGAATATGTAATGACAGCCCTGCGGACCCTGGAAGGCATCGATCTGCAAAAGGTAGCGCAGCAATGGGGAGACGAACAAGTGGAACGACTGATTCGCAGCGTGAGCAGATTTGTGCCGCAAGGCCAGGTAGAGCTGTCGGAAGCGCAGATACGTCTGACTAGGGAAGGAAGGTTATTTGCCGATGGCATCACCCTGGTATGCTTCCTCTAAACCGAAAAATGTTATAGCAAAATCCCTTCTACCCGATGCATGCCCTCTTCCGCTGACAGTCCCTGCCAGAGGATTTGATAGATGGTTTCTGCGATCGGCAGGTCGATGAACAGTCGCAGGTTGATCTCGTGTATGCAACGGCTGGCCGTATATCCTTCAGCCACCATACCCAGCTCCAGGCGAGCCGCCTGCACCGAATAGCCCTTGCCGATCATGTGGCCGAACATCCGATTGCGGCTATGCAGGGAGTAACAGGTGACCAACAGGTCTCCGAGATAGACCGAGGCCGCATAGTTGGGCGACTTGTGATGCGGTGGCTCCGCCGACAGCGCGTGCACGCCCATTTCAATATTCGGGATGCCCACCCTTCGCAGAAAAACCGCCGTCTCATCGGCCGCATTGGCGATGAAGACACTCAGAAAATTATCACCATATTCCAAACCATGCGCCATGCCAGCCCCGAGGGCATAGATGTTTTTCAAGACAGCCGCATACTGCACGCCGTAGACATCTGTATTATAGACCGTATTCAGATAGGGCCGGCGGAAGGCAACTGCCAATGCGCCGGTGGCGACTTCGTCCAGACCGGAAAATGTTAGATAGGAGAGCTTCTCCTCGGCCACCTCCTCCGCATGGCAAGGCCCCATCACCGTATGGTATTGCTGCAGCGGAAAGCCGTAGTGATCAGCCAGAAGCTCATTCAACAAAACGTTCTTATACGGCAGGATGCCTTTCACGGCCGACAGCACCTGACGCCTCCTTAATGACCCCGCATCCAGGCCGGTGAACACCGCCTCAACGTACGCGGAAGGCACTGCCACGACAATCACATCCGACCGCTCGACGACGTCTGCCGCGGTGGTGGTCAGCGATACCTGCCGGAGATCCAAAGAGACCGACCGTAAATACTGGGGGTTATGGGAGGTGGATTGTATGTAAGACTGCACACGGTCGCTGCGGACACACCAATCCACAGGATGCCCCGCTTCCGTAAGGATCTTCACCAGGGCAGTACCCCAGCTGCCGCTGCCGATCATTCCATAGCGCATGGCAATTGACTTACCCGGTGTCGGGTCGGAGTTTGCTATTTTTTGACTTCGAAGAGTTCCTCCTTGGTCACCACTTTGACCTTCATACCGTTGCGGAGGGTCTTACTGACCGTTGTATACGGGCCGGTCACGACGGACTCGCCTTCTTTGAGTCCGGAGAGGATCTCGATGTGGCTGATGTCTTGGATGGAGGTACGGACGATCGAGCGCCGCACGCTGCCATCTGCCTGTAAGATGAACACGACTTCCACCAAGCCTTCCGGCTTGCCCAGTTCTGGCCCCGGGGCCTCAGAGGAGGCACTCTTATTATCAATGTCGGCTGCCGCGGTCTTGGCTTCTTTTGTAGGCGCTGTTTCCTTATCTACCAAACTCGTGTCCGAACGGTCGCGCGTCGTGACGGCATTGAGGGGTACAGAAAGCACGTTGGGATGAGTGTTGGTCTGAATGTCGGCACTCGCACTCATACCAGGCCGGAAGGGGAAGTTACGAGGGCGCATGGGATCGATCAGGTCGGCATAGCTCTGCGGCAGCAGGCGTATGCGTACTTCGTAGTTGGTGACATCAGTGGCTGCCGTGGCTACACTGCCGCCAGCCCCGCGGTTGGTGCTGGAGATCTGCGTGACGATGCCCTTGAATTTCCGGTCGTTGTAGGCATCGACTTCCACGATGGCCGTGTCTCCGTAGCTCACTTTTGGAATATCGCTCTCTCCGACGTCGACGCGGACTTCAATGACACGGAGGTCGGCGATGCGCATCATCTCGGTGCCTGCCATCATCGAATTACCGACCACCCGCTCTCCCTTTTTCACGTTCAGCAGGGAGACGACGCCGTCCATCGGTGCCAGCACGCTGGTACGCCCGAGGTCCTTGTCGGTCCGCTGCAGGCTGGCCCTAGCGCTGGCAACGGCCGCTTCAGCGCTTTGGATGGACTTGAGGGTGGCGTTCAGGTCGGCCTTGGCCGTCAGGTAGGCGTTTTCTGCCTGTTCGAACTCAAGCCGTGAGATGACCTTTTCCTGAAAAAGCTGACGTTGACGCTCATACTGCCGTTGTACTTGCGAGAGGCGGGCCTTAACAGCCTCCAGGGTGGCGGTCGCATTGCCTACCTGCGCTTCCTGCTGGTTGACGATGGCAGCTGCTTGGTCGCGCTGCGTAGCTAGGATGTCGGCATAGACGCGGGCCAGCAGCTGCCCTTTGCGCACACTGTCGCCTTCCATCACCGTCAGCTCTACGATTTCACCTGACACGTCCGGGCTGATCTTTACCTCCACCTCCGGGTATACTTTCCCGCTGGCGGTGACCACTTCGGTAATGCTTCGGTAGGAAGCCTTCTCGACAGATACTTTGATGCCATCTTCTTTTCCGATGATGCCGGCCTTCTTCAGCCCGAACAACGTTCCGATGGCGACCAGTAAGATGGCCAGCACCCATATCCATTTATTACCCATACTCTTCATTTATGGACTGTCACCAGCCCGAATCCCCTCTCCTCAGAGACGGATGCCGCGCCCTTTGTAGAACTCCAGCACCTTCATCCGGAAGATGTAATCGTATTGCGCGACCAGGCGGTCTATTTGTGCGCGAGTGAGGTTGTTTTGGATGGTGAGCCACTCGATGGTCTGTATGACCCCCAGCTCGAAGCGGCGCGTCGCCAGCTCATAAGAACGCTGAGCTGTCTGCACCGCCTTGCCACGCGCCTGGTATGTCTGGAATGCGCCCAGGGCAGACTGATAGGCCGTGTAGATGTCCTGCTTGAGGCGCAGGCTGTCCTGCTCCATGACGAGTTCCTGCTGGCGGACGTCGAGTCGCGCGCGGGAGATATTGGCGCGGTTCTGCCCGCCGTTGAGGATGGGCATGCTGATGTTGATGCCGATGCCCTGGCCGAACTGATCTTGCAGCTGTTTGCCATAGCCGTTCCAGAGTTCTCCAAAAGGCTTTTTCATCGTCTGCATCGAAAAGGTCGGGGAATAGACGGGTAAGAAATTGGTGCCGGACTTCACATAGGCGCCGGTGGCCGACTCGCCCGTGAGGGTATAGCCGGAAGTCTTCTGCAAGAACTGGTTAAAATTGGTGTTGAGCTGGGCGAAGGCGTTGACAGATGGCAGCCGTCGGCTGAGGGTCGACTGGAACTGGCGCTGCGCTGCTTGGGTGCGCAGGATGTTGCCCCGGATCTGTGGCTGGGTTGTCAAGGCCAGCTGATAGATCGCCAGGGGGTCTTGCTCGAGGATATTCTCTACGGGGATGTCGGCGACGGCCGGGATGACAATCTCAAAGGGCATGTCGGCCGGCAGGTTCAGGAGGTTCTTGAGGGCCAGGATGTCGAGCTGGAACTGCGCCCTTGTCTGCACCAGGGTGGCGCTGTCTCGCGCCTCTGTCGCTTCCAGCTCAGCGGCGTTCAGCTCCGGCAGTGCACCAGCCTCGACCAGCTTGCGTGTGTTGGACAGCTGGGCGCGGGTCTGCTGCAACACCACCCGGCTCAGCCTCACCTGCTCTTCGCTAAGTAGGGACCTCAGGTACTGGTTGGCTACATTCAGGGCGATGTCGTTGCGGGCCTTTTCGACGGCCACCTTTGAGGCATCGGCACTGAGTCGGTTGGCATCAATCAGATAGCGCAAGCTGCGAAAGTTGTACAGCAATGCATTTGACTGCAGGGACACCTGCTCAAACATGGCCGAGCGGGAGACGAAGATGTTGGTGGTGCGGTCGAGGGTGCGGCCAAAGGAAAAGCCGTGGTTAAAGTTCCCCGAGAGGGTAGGGATACGCTGTTGCTCGCTTTGGCGCAACGTCACTTCCGCCGAACGGGCCTCCAGCTCAGTCTGCCGCACAGAGATGCTGTTGCGGATGGCATAGTCGACACAGCGGCTCAGATCCCAGAGACCTGGATCCGTCTGGGCCTGCAACAGGTCTGGACAAGAGAGCAACAGGATGATGATGGCAAAGTAGAAAGCTCGGTACACTGGCATATGGCTCCGTGGGATTCAACCCATGTCGATTATAAAGTAGGTGAAGTTCAAATGTTTTGAGGGTTTAGCCAAATCACTCGTCAAGGCCCCACTCCTCCGAGGCTTGTGGCGTAGTGTGCCGACGACGTGTCAGGAAGAAGAGGGCGACAAAGGATCCCAAAACCCCAATGGCCGTCCAGGCGGTGCCAGGCGAGTCCCGCGCGATCGACCAGGCGACAAACACATAGGCGGATATAAAGACCAATGGCAGCAGCGGATAGAGGCGCATCGAATAGAGCCCGGCATCTGAATAACCGACGCCCTTGCGCCGCAGTATGAAGAGGGTGGCGGCAGAAAAGGCCATCCCAATAGAGTCGAGGAAGAGGCTGAAGCCGAGGATCTTGTCGAAGGTGTCGAGGAAAAACAGGATGCCGATGCTGAGAAAGGCGTACACGGTGAGGCTGACCGTTAAGACACCCCGCTTCCCATCTTTTCGGGCGAAGGCCCGCGGCAGGATCCCATCCAGGCTCATGGCATACATCACGCGGGGATTGCTGAGTAGGATGACATTCACATATGCCAGCACGGCCAAGAAGAGCAAAAGGGAAAAGAGAAACTGGCCTGTCTCGCCATAGACACGGCCCGCAACGATGGCTGCGATGCCGCGGGCATTTTTCAGGTCTTCGAAGCCGATGATTTGGTAATAGGAGTAGCTGACGCTCAGGTAGAGGGCGATGATCAAGAGGATGCCCATCAAAATACCTCTGGGCAGGTTGCGTCGGGCGTCTTGCACGTCGCCCCCGAAGTTGATGGTCTGCTGATAGCCACCATAGGTGAAGCAGACGGCCACCAGCGCACTGCCAAACGAGCCTATGTAGTCGTCCCAGGCGTATCCTGTCGGCGTTGCCGCGGCCGGCCCCATCGGTGCCGTTCCTACGCCAGGCAGGAAGATGGCCAGGATCAGCAGCACGATCAGGCCTATTTTAACGCTCATCAGCAGGTTTTGCGTGTTGGAACTCATCCGAAGGCCCAGCAGGTTCACGACATAGAAGAGAAGGATGGAGGCCATGGCGATGAGCGACTTCCCTAGGTCGCCCGGCGATTCTTGGAACAATGCCTCCGAGAGGTACTCGCTACCTATGAGGGCCACACCCGACAGAGAGGCGGCATTCGACACCAGGATGATGCAATTGACGGCAAAGGCTACCGAGGGATGGTAGGCTTTCGCGAAGATGCGGTAGTAGCCGCCTGTCACTGGCAGCCGGGAGCCAATCTCAGCATAGGTCAAAGCTCCGCAGAGGGCAATCACCCCGCCTACCAGCCATGCACTAAAGAATACGCCTGGCGTGATGGAAGCCTTGGCGGCATCGGAAGCGGTGCGGAAGACACCCATGCCGATCACCAGGCCGATGACGATCATGGTGAGATCGAAAAGGGAGAGACGGTTCCGGCTATGATCGTGCATTGATGGCCTTTAAGGGACTGAAAAATACTTCGACCATCCATTGGCTACGGATGGCGCGACCTCACCGACCGAAAAAGAGGTCAGCGATGGCAGGTAAAATATCGATTTCCTAGAACATAGCTCTGTATTCATAAGAAGGCTTGCCAAAACATTTTTTTGTTACCTGCGGTTCGCCCACCATCTTTGCTGGCCATTCGGTTGCCTGGGTGCCCTGCGCCCGGCATTAAAAGGGAAGTCCGGTATCATCCCGGCGCTATCCCCGTAGCTGTAGAGGCTCCCTCTTCGGAGGAACGTCCCGGAAACATGTCCACTGCCCCTGAGGTGGGAAGGCATCCGCGACGGAGCCGAGCCAGAAGACCTGCCGGCTGGATCCTAACCAATGGCTTTCGGGAGAAAAGCCGGAGATGCTCTATCTGCTCGTCGTGGCGGTATGCATTCCCCTCCTGATTTCCTTGGCCTACCTCGGATAATCGGAATACAGATGCATAATACAGCCCTTCTCCTGCTCCTAGCCAGTACCTGCCTAGCTGCCCAGCCACCCGCAGACACCAGCACCCAGCGTACTACCCTGGACGAGGTGGTAGTGACAGCCAACCGCTTTCCGCAGAAACAAAGTACCACCGGTAAGGTGGTGACCGTCATTCCCCGTGAAGTCATTGAAAGGTCCACCGGCATGACGCTGGCAGAACTGCTGAATCGCCAGGCAGGACTTGCCATCGCAGGGGCGAACAATAACACTGGTGCCAATCCAGACGTCTACCTTCGGGGGGCTGCCACAGGCAACGCGCTGCTCTTGCTCGACGGTGTGCCGGTCTACGATGTGTCGACGATCAATAACACCTTCGACCTGAACCATTTCCCACTCGAGGCCATTGAACGCATCGAGATCCTCAAAGGGGCACAGTCAACCGTCTACGGCTCGGATGCCGTCGCCGGCGTGATTCACATCATCACGCGCCGATCCGCCAGCCAGCCACTCTCCGCCCATGCCACCCTGATGGGTGGGTCTTTTGGCACCCTCCGTGGCTGCGCCGGTCTGCGGGCCCGCAGCCAGCGCAGCCAGGTGGAAGCCATCTATAGCGGCCACCAGTCGCATGGCTTCTCGACCGCATTTGACAGCACCGGACAGGCAGGATTCGACGCCGACGGCTTCCGTCAGCACCTGCTGCAGCTGCAGGCATCCACCCAGCCAACCACAGGACTCACCCTGCGGGGAGGGGCTCTCTACGGCCAGTATCACACCGAGCTAGACGCAGCGGCCTTTCGGGATGAAAAGGACTTCACCACACATAATACCAACCTGCAGGTCCATGCATCCCTCGAATGGAAGTCGGAGCCGGTACAGCTGCTGGCGCGCTTTCAGCAAGGATGGCTCGAGCGGGAATACCTCGACGACTCCGCCCATCGAGGAGGCTTCTCCTATTTTCGGCAAGAGCAATACCGTGGCCGCAGCTCTTTCGCAGAGGCATACGGACGCTTTCGCCTCCATACGCATGCAACCCTGTTGGCCGGCATCGACATGCGCCGACAGGATACGGACCAGGACTTCCTGTCGATCAGCGCCTATGGCCCCTACCAATCGGCCCTGTCACGCGACTCTGCTTCCATCCGCCTCACCGCCCTATACACATCCCTGCTGATACATCTTCCCGTAGGCCTGCACCTCGAAGCCGGCGCCCGCTACAACCAACATTCCCGCTTCGGTCATCATACCACCTTTACCCTCAATCCCTCGTATGTATGGAATAGACGCTGGCAAGCCTTTGTAAACTTCTCTTCCGCTTTCAAAGCCCCTTCCCTCTACCAGCTCTATGATGCCTCTGTGGGGACACGCAGCCTCCAGCCCGAGACCTCACTGACGACAGAGGCAGGCATGCGTTGGACCCCCGCGTCGGGCACATGGCAGGCGCGGGCCGTCGCCTTCATCCGGGAGATCCGACAAGGGGTCGATTTTAATTATGTCGACTACCGCTACTATAACTACAATCGGCAGCGTGCCGCAGGCCTGGAATGGGAGCTGACCTTTCACCATGGTCGCTGGGATCTGGCACAGAACTACACGTACGTTGCCGGCCAGGTCAACACCATTGGCTACGCCTACGATGCTAGTACCTTCTCCTACTTCCCCAAGGGTGACACCACCTACAACAACCTGTTCCGCCGACCGCGGCATAGCCTGAACCTGTCGGTCGGCTGCCAGGCTTCCGAACGCCTCTCCCTGCGCCTGGCGGCCCGCCTCGTCGGGGCCAGGCAGGAGCCCCGCTTCATGGCAGCCCCCGTCCGGCTGGAGCCCTACCAGGTATTCGACGTGTCGGTGGAATACCGGGTCTTGCCCTCGCTGAAGGCTTTTGCCGATGTCCGAAACCTCACCAATGCTGCCTACTTCGACGTGCTGGGATATGCAGCCCGGCCGGTGCATGTCCTAACGGGCATCCGATGGAGCCGCTCATGATGGCTTTTGCAGCGCTCAGGTAATGCGCAGGCATGTGCCAGCTGGATGGCTCGCTATTGGTATTTTTATGGCTTGAAAAGAATTTGTATGGTGTTTGACACAGACGGACTGATCACCATCACTTTTACCTTGTTCGCGGTCATCGACATCATCGGCTCCGTCCCGCTGCTCATCTCTCTGAAAGGCAAGATGGGGGGTATCCGGGAGGGTCGGGCGACGCTGATCTCGGGGGCACTGATGATCCTCTTTCTGCTGACGGGTGAGAAATTTTTGTCTATCCTGGGACTAGATGTGAGATCATTTGCCGTCGGCGGATCTATTGTCATCTTCATCCTAGGCCTTGAGCTGGTGCTTGGGCATGAGTTCTTCAAGTCGGAGGGCGATCCCAAATCCGGAACTGTGGTACCCATCGCCTTCCCCCTCATTGCAGGCTCCGGCACTCTGACCACCATCATCTCCCTGCAAGCCAACTATGCCTGGCAGCTGGTGCTGGGAGGTATCCTGATCAATTTGGTGATCGTATATGTCGTACTGCATTCGCTCGACTTCATTGCCAGGCTGCTGGGCCCCGCAGGATTGCTGGCAGTTCGTAAGTTTTTTGGCGTAGTTTTACTTGCTATTGCGGTCAAGATCTTCACCACCAATGTTGGCGGACTGATCAGATGACGCATGCAGGTCTCGTAGTACAATGGATAGTATAAGGGTCTCCGAAGCCCTGGATTCAGGTTCGATTCCTGACGAGACCACCACCATACATGTGAAACCCCTGATTAGCAGGGGTTTTTGCATTATGCAATTTCATTTCTGGCGTTTTTCTGGTTTTGACACTCATGCTGAAGACTTGCCTGGTGATTTAAACCGCTGCGCAAGGTCACTCATTACTTTCTGCGTTTTTTCACGTCGCAGCATCTTATCGTAAGTGCGGATGCTACGGGCGTCACGATGTCCCGTCATGGCCATAACCTCATCATCTGCTCTTCCCCAACGCCGCATTTGCGTTATGAATGTCCGACGCGCGGTTTGATTTGCTACCAGTTTTGCTAAATTTTTAGCAAACAAGCAGAAAATTATTGCAATAATTCCCCCTAAAATTTCATTTGCCCCTAATAAAAAAGTAGATGCTGAATCACTTAAAGAACAACAAATGACCGTATCAATAAACTTTCAAAATGCGATATATTCTTGGATGCTGAAAAGGAAAATACAGGGGAAAATAAATAAGGAAATACAGGAAGTGGAAACAACAAACACCCAATTAAAAAAGGCAGGTTATCCTGAAACTCCAATGACAAATACTGAATTATGCCAGATATTGGGTGTAGATGGAATAATGTCATCAAATTTTGCTCTATCGAAGCCAATGTCAGAAAGTGCAGCAATTGCTGTAGGATTACTTATTGGCGCTTGGGGTCCAACCAACGAAGTCCGAACGATTTTGAGCATTAGTGATTGCCAAAACAAAAAAATTAATATGGAATTACGACCACAAGTTATCAGCCAGTGTAGGAAGCAGTGCCTCCAGAATAGTTGATCAATTGATGCGGTACTCCAGCAGTAAAATGCCTTATATCGTCGAATAATTGCAATTCATAGTTCATATATAGTATAATCTACTCCTTATTAGTAACAAACGAATTGTGTTATAAATAACCCCAAACGATTGCTGGGTTTCATTGCATCCAAACCCAGAAAATGTTTTCTTCTTGCTTTAATTTATGTCATCCAAACCTTTACTGTGTTTATCTCGATGCCAGGAAGCGAAGTACCGCTTTCTAGACAGGATTTGCGGTTCTGATTAGATATTTATAAAAAAGAGCTGAAAATAACATTAACCAAATCAACAGAGAATAGTCCAAGACAAGTTATAGTTGTAAGAATTAAAAAAAATTTATAGAACAACAGTTACCAACTCAAATGCCTATCACCAAAGATCATTAGTTAATTTAAAAAATGGCTTTAAATCTGATATATTATTTGTACAAGGATTAGATGATGTAGCAATACAATTATACTCTTGGCCAACTTTTATATAAGATGTGAACAATTGCTCCAATTGCCAAATTCGCAAATTTGTAAAAGTTCCATGAGGTCATACTGCCATTTTTCAAAGCAAAACAGCAAAGGTTGGGTTGAATAACTTTATAAGCAGTAGGTAATAAACCAACCGGCGGCCGGATCACCTCGAATGCATACCGCACATATCACTCGGTACCACCCAAGAGTTCCATGTTAGGTCTTCAGCCAACAGTACAACAATAGACGTCGCCCCATGGCGGCAGTCCGTGCCTCCGGGCAGTTCGACATCCCTGCCTTCGACAGGTATATCCAATACAAGGCAGTCTTTGTTTCGGATAATGGGGATCGTTATCTTGAACTCGACGGGGTCAGCATCACCCACCACCCTTGAGCGAGGTGGGCAGGAACCCCTTCGCTGGACGATTCAGTATTATTTCACCCGAAAAGAAGCGGTTGGAGAATAGTCCCTGGTGCGGTTGGCCGCATCCCAGATGCGGACTTTCCAATGATATACCCTCCCCCGCTGTAACGGCTTGCCAAGATAGCCGACCTGTTCTGTCTGGGCACTGCGTACCTGTTTGGTGTCCCACAAGTCCCCTTTGTTCCGCTGCAACGAATCCAGGCTGCTGGACAGGAGGATCTGATAGCCACGCTGGCGGCCTGCCGCTTCTGGCAGCGTCCATTGGAAGATGGGCTGAGGGGTCTGTGCGACGGCGCCTTCCGGGAGCCTGTCCAATTGGACAGAGAGGCGCTGCGGTCCCATGCTGCGGGTATCTCCATAGGCAATTGTCCGCCGTTCCAGGGCATCCCGCAAGCGCAGGAGCGTGGATTGGTCGGCTTGGCTACCTGCCAGGTTGGTACGTTCTTGGGGATCCACTGACAGATGGTAAAGGTATTCCAGGGTTGGGTCGTCGAGATAGCGGAAGTATTTCCATTCGCTTGTCCGGACTCCTTCACTGGCTGGTATGGGGTCAAACACCCAGAGATGCTCCAGCAACAGGGTGTCATGCCCGCTGGCGCCGGGGGCCTGTTGCACCAAGGGATGGAGGCTTTTGCCTTGCCAGGAAGATGGCTTGATGATGCCTGCCAGGTCGAGGATGGTGGCAGGCACGTCGACGTTGAGGGCCATGGCATCGAGGTCCTGATGATATTTGGCGCGCGGGTCCATGACAATCAGCGGAACTCTGACGGATGGCTCATACATGAGCCATTTGTCGGCTAGTTGCCGCTCACCGAGGAAGTATCCGTTGTCGCTCAGGAGGATGATGACGGTGTTCTTTTCCAGCCCTTTGTCACGGAGTACCTTCCGGATGCGGCCTACCTCGCTGTCGACCTCCGCGATCATACGATAGTAGCCTTTGACCATGCGCTGATACTTGGCGGGCTCGTCGAACCGCCAGGTCCAACGCAGGCGACTGAAGCCGGCGCGGACGCCAGGGGGGAGCTCGTCAAAATATGCCTTGCCCGACATCGGCGGGTCGGGTACAGTCACATGACTGAATAATGTATCACAGGAGGACTGCCAGAAATATTGGTCGGCTGCCCCGTCATGGGCGTGTGGGGCGCTGAAGGAGAGTTGGAGGCAGAAGGGCTTGTCGCCCGGTTGTTGCCGGATGAAGTCGATGCCCTGCTGACCGGTGTAACGTGTGAGGTGCACCGTGTCTCCATGGAGTTGTTTGTAGAAATATCCACGGCGGTCGTTGAAGTCGTTGTTGCGGTCGTAGTCTTCATAGGCATCGAATAGCGAGTCGAGTCTTGCGTACTTGACACCCAGCTTGCCGAAGGCGGCGGTACGATACCCTCCGCGCCGCAGCATGGCAGGATAGGAGGAGTCCATATAAGCGCTCAGGATGGCATCCGTCTGAAAGCTGTAGCGATGCCTCCGCTCCTGCTGTCCGCTGAGGATGCTGGCGCGGCTGGCGGAGCAGATGGGTGTGCTGGCGAAGGCATTGCGGAAGACCGTACCTTTACGGGCCATGGCGTCGATTTCGGGTGTGCGTGCGAGTGGGTTGCCCATATATCCGAGGGCATCCCAGCGATGGTCGTCGGTGAGGATGAAGACGATGTTGGGACGCCGCTGCTGTGCCTGTGCTGCGGATCCTGTGAGGATGGAGATGGCGAGAAGTCTGCAAAGGAACATTCTGGTGCGACGGTGTACTGGCGTCTTCATATGCCTGGCTGACAGCATGGGTTGGATCATCTATCGCATCTTCAGGATTTCACTGCCGGCCATCAGGAAGGCGCCGGTGCCGAAGTTCTGCCAGCTATTGGCGTTGGCGGGCTTGGGGTCATAGCCGATGTTCTGCACCCAGCCTACTTTCCCGTCGGGGTGCTGGCAGGCGGAAAGAGCGGCCCAGGCCTTCCGCACTATGGGGGCATATTCCGCCCGGGGCAACAGCCCATGGTTCACACCCCATGCCAATGCGAAGGTGAAGAAGCCACTGCCGCTGGCCTCGCCGTGTGCAAATGATTCGGGATGCAGCAGGCTGGTGCGCCAGAGTCCGTCTTCTGGCTGCAAGCCCTTGATCCGCGCTGCCATGTCTCGGTACAGGCCAAGATAGAAGGGCCGGCGGGCATCCTGCCGGGGCATCTCTTCCAACAAGAGCGCCAGGCCTGCCAGCACCCATCCGTTGCCGCGGGCCCAAAAGACCTTGCGGCCATTGGCTTCTTTCTTATCGGTGGACTGGCCTGTCCATAGGAATCTCCCATCCCGATAGAAGAGTCTTTCTTCGGGATCGTAGAGCATCTTGTAGGTCTGCCGGTAATATCGGTCCATCTCATCGAGGAAGGCAGGCTGCTTTGTCATGCGGGCATGGCGAGCGAGGACGGGTGGCGCCATGAAAAGCGCATCGCACCACCACCACAGGATCTTCTTTTCATCCTCAACGTTGCCGGACCGCCATTCATGCGGCTTGTAAAGGTGCTCGCGGAGCATGCTGTCGGTGGCTTTGAGGTCAGCCGGCAGGCCCAGCTCCTTTAGATGCATATAGCTGTAGGTGATGATGAAGTCGTCGGCGTGATAGTATCTGTTCCAGGGCTGCCAGCGATTGCGATCTGCCATCGACTGCAGCGCATGTTGGAAGGCAGTGTCACGGGTCGCCAGATGGGCACGCGAGACACCCACATAGTAGGCACCGTTGGTCCAGTCGGTGGGCGCCTTGGCCTGGATGGGATGCGCCTCCTGCCAGCGCATGGCCTTTGCCAGGGCGGAGGGGATGGTGCTGTCAGACGAAGAAGCGGACTGTCGGACCTTGCAGGAAGTCACCAGCAACACGGCCGCCATCAGGAAAACGGACAAAGATGGAAGACCATTCCGGTTTCGAATCCGCCGCATTTTCAAATGCATTTTCATGGATGTATATTTATGTCAGGGTCTGTCGGATTTTTGTTTCGATCCATCTTCCATCCTGCCTTTGTTCGGCACTTCGAAGGCGTCACAGGCATCCAGCGACCAGACAAACCGCGTCGTACCGGATAAACCTATCAGGGAAGATACGCGGTTTGTAGGTTCATGGGTTTCCGTTGAAATAGACCTGCTCCATCACCGTCCAGCCCGCCGAGCCTTCCAGTGGATCTTGCATGGGATCGCATTATTGCAGCCACTCGATGTTGAGCGGTATCCAGGAAGTAGCCGCGCTGGCTGGCTATCGAGTTATCATATGCACCTCGAATGAAAGCCATGAGACCGAGATCGCAAACATCCAGGCGTTGATGAACGATATGATAGACGGGCTGCTCATATGCCACAGTGTGCACACCAATACCTATGAACATCTAAGGGTGCATATGGGCAAACGCATTCCTATCGTGCAGTTCTACCGGGTCTCTTTGGAGTTAACCATCCCAAAAATTCTGGCGGATGACGAACGGAGAGGGGAACAGGCCACTGAATACCTCATCCGTAAGGGTTGCCGGAATATTGCGATGTTGTGGGTCCAAAAGAACTCTCCATCTCACAGACGCGGTTGAAAGGATATCAAAAAGCCCTACAGAGACATCAAATAAAATTCAATAAAAAGCTTCTCGCGCATGTCGACTTTACCCTCGACAGTGTACTCAAAGCGCTGGAACAATGGCTGAAGCTCAGGCCCGAGATAGACGCAATCCTCTCCATTTCCGACAGGAGCGCCGCACAAATCATCCATCACCTGAAAGCCAAGAAAATAAACGTCCCCAGGAAGATACGGGTCGTTGGGTTTGGGAACGAATTCGTCGCTGAAATGCTGGACCCTAAGCTGACGACCTTCGATACGCATACCCGTGTCATCGGCGAAGAAGCATCCCGGCTGATCATCGAACAGATGATATCAGGCGACCGAAGCATCTCGACCAAGCTGGTACCCGGAAAGATGATCATCCGCGATTCCGCGTAGAAATGTTAAACCACGGCCGGCAAGAGGTAGGGCGCCCGGTAGTTACGGCTCAGCATGCCATTGGCCTCATGCTCACCCTCGCCGATGAAACGCTCGGCCACCGGGTCGAACTGCAACTGACGGCCAAGCCGGTAGGATATGTTGCCCAGGTGTGCCAGTGCAGAGGATACATGCCCAGTTTGGACAGGTCCATTCTGCATGGACATGTCCCGTGCACGGATGGCTTCGAACCAGTTCTGGAAATGAAGTCCCAATTCCCCACTTTCACTTCTTGAAGGGCCTTTTTCGCGCTTGTCACCCAGATAGGTCTCATAGGTGCCGTAGCCTTTGATGACCATGTATCCTTTCTCTCCATAGAAGATATTGCCAACGCCGGCGCCGTCTTCCAGGTTGGTATTCCAGTTCCGCACCTCGAACTGGATGATCTTTCGCTGTTTGGGGTAATGGTAGATGGATGTCTGTACTTCCGGCACCTCCTTGCAGTCGTCCCATAGGAATTTCCCGCCCATGGAGGTGATACGCTCCGGCAGGCTCTCGAGCCCAAGGCCCCAGAGACAGAGGTCGGTTTCGTGGATGCCTTGGTTGCCGACGTCTCCATTGCCATAGTCCCAATGCCAATGCCAGTTGTAATGCACGAGGTTGCGGCTGAAGGGTCGCAGGGGGGCAGGCCCCGTCCAAAGGTCGTAGTGGAGTCCCGCCGGAATGGCTGAGACCCCTTTGTTGCCGATATCGCCGCGGCGCCGGAAGACCAGTCCGCGCGACATATAGACACGGCCCAGCAACCCTTCCTGCAAATGTTTGACTGCCTCGCGGATGGCGACGGAGCTGCGCAGCTGCACTCCGTGCTGCACGATGCGGTTGTACTTGTAGGCCGCCTCGATCATGATGCGGCCCTCATGGATGTTGTGGGTGGCAGGCTTCTCCACATAGGCATCCTTGCCCGCCTGGCAGGCCCAGATGACCTGCAGGGCATGCCAATGGTTGGGCGTGGCGATGGTCACCGCATCGATGTCCTTTGCATCATAGAGCCGTCGGAAGTCCTGTTCAATCCTTACCTTCTTTCCATATTTCTTCTCGAAATCTGAAGCCCGCTCCAGCAAGACATTGCGGTCAGGGTCGGCAAGAGCCACGACCTCGACGTTGGCAGCGGTGGCGAGGTCCATCACCTCTTCGATGTGCGACTTGCCCCGGCCGTTGACACCCAACACAGCCACCCGCAGCCGATCGTTGGCGCCTTTGATATTTTCTGAGAGGATGAGTGGGGTGGCGGCGGCAGCAGACACGGAGAGCGGGGCGGCAGCGGTCGCCATGGCCGAGCCGGCAGCAGATCGGAGGAAGGAACGTCTGTCGATGGAATATTTCTTTTTCATATGGCCAGAATGATGAAAAGGTTCGGAGGTCATGTTGGATCACCTGCATATGAATGTAGTACATTCAAGATGAATCTCAACGCTTGGGGACGTTCTTCAGGACATTTTGGTATTTTCAGGCATGAAACATTGGAATCTTTTCCCGATACTCATTGGATCATTCAGTCTGTTTGCTTCCTTCGCCGACCCCAGTCCCAGGTTGAAGAAGATCTTTAATGGGCGAGACTTGAAGGGTTGGACCGTAAGCCAAGGGCCAGACCAATGGACGGTTGCCCACCGGGAGCTCAGGGTTAAAAGCAATGCAGAACGAAAAGGTTCCATCCTCTGGACGGAGCAGTCGTATCGAAACTTCATCCTGCAGGCTGACTTCCTCATGGGTGACGGCACCGTCGACTCGGGCTTTTTCCTACGCTCCGAAAAGGACCAGATACAGATCGGGATCTCGGGCTCCCTGAAACGAGACCTGACGGCCTCGCCTTACATTCCCGGCAAGGGATACCCCGTGGAGGCGAAGGTCTCTGGAATCCTGAAGCCGAAGGATTGGAACACGATGAAGATTAAGGTACAGGGCAACCAGTACCAGATATGGCTCAACGGTCAGGATGTGATGTCCTACACATCCTCCACCATCCCCGAGACGGGTCCGATCGGAGTGCAGCTTCACCCCAAGAATGAGATGTCGATCCGCTTCCGGAACATCCGACTGGCGGAACTCTAGACATGTCGGGCAGTGTCCATCCCGGTCTTTTGCCGCTGCCCGCCAGCAGGTGGAATGGTACATATGCAAGGGGCTGCTAGCGGTTGCATTTTACTTTTTCGTCGTTTACTTTTAGGCCAAATTCGTACCCTCATGTCCACCTCCCAGACGAAAGGGGCCTTCCGCAAGGTCCTCGATTTCGCCGGTGACCATTTCATCGTGCTTGTTGCCATAGCCGTGATCGCTCCGTTGATCGCCATCTCCGCGTACATCCATCCGGTGTCGGATGACTATGCCTTCGCCAATTATTTCCGTGGCCTCAATTTCAAGGACTTCTTCATCAAAATGTACACTGAGCTGGGCGGTCGGTTCTTTACATTCCTTTTCGTGACGCTGCTGCCGATGCCACTCGATACGAACATGATGCCACTGACGGCAGACGATCTGTTGATGTACCGCATCGCCCCCATCCTCTTCTTGGCTGGGCTGGCCCTCTCGCTCCACCACCTTGCCGGAAGCCTTTTCCAGAAAGTGTCCCAGGAGCAGCGCTGAGTATTCTCCTTGGCGGTCCTGACAGCCTATCTGTCGTTCAACCACCCTGAGACCATTTATGGGTTCATCGGCGCCGGTGCCTACACGCCTTCGATGATGCTCCTGGTGTTGCTTGCGTCGAACCTCATCCGCCTGGTGAAGAGGCCAGGCAAGCAGATCTTCCTCTTCGCCGCCCTGACAGGCGGCATGGCGATCGGCGCCAACGAGACGGGGCTGGTGGTGGCCAACGTGCTAGTATTTTCCGTGATGACTTACATGTTCCTGAAGTCGCATCCTGCGCGCATGACCTTGCTGTCGCTATTCCTGGTGCTGACCGTTTTCAGTCTGGCTGCATTCCTGGCACCCGGCAACGGCTTCCGAGATGCGACCAAAGAGTTCCAGCACGAGAAGGAGTTTTTCTTTGCGTTGGGCAAGTCGATCTCGCGCTTCTCCCTGAACTCGGTGTACTGGGTACCCATCACGGCATTGACCTCCCTGCTCACGCTGGAATATGCAAGGCGGAGAGAGCTCGTCCTGAAGCCCGTGCTGGCTTCCATCTCTCCTTTCCTGATGGTGGTCGTGTTTCTTGGCTGTTGTGTGCTGTCCTATTTCCCCAACGCGTGGGCAAGGGGTGTTGTCAACACCGCCTTCCGCACCGTGGATGTGGTCCAGTTCATCTTCACCACGGGCTTCATATGCTGCTTCCTTCATTACTTCCTCGGACGGGCATCCAAGGAGCGGCAGGATGACATCGTCTTCGGCGACACCTTCCGATACGTGCTGATAGGTGTCTTTCTCTGTACCCTCTATGCGTCCACCAAGGCGAAGACGCATGTCACCGACCTGGTCCGAAAGGCGCCTGCCTATGACAAGGACATGATGGCCCGCTACCAGCAGGTGGCGGCAGCCTCTAAAACGGATACCATCGTCGTGCTGGCCCTTCGACAGATACCCGTCACGATCCACTTCGACGATATCTATCCGGATGTCGGGAACTGGAGGAACATTAACGTGCCCACCTACTTCCACAAGAAGGCGGTGCGGCTGAAGGAACCAAACCGGTACATAGAGGCTTTGTACGGCATGGAGCCCCTGGAAAAACAGGATGACAAGTGAGGCCGTTACCGTCAGGCCCGATAACAGTGTTCGATGCTCAGAAGTTCAGCGTTGTGATTGATTCCGAAATGAATGAGCAGCGATTTTTCGTTGCAGCGCTCTGATGATGGGATAAATGATAGCGCTCGCCACGTCAAGTGGTTCGGCATTCATGGAATCATGACATGCCATTTTGCGCACTATCTCGACCGCGCTCCTCGGTTTTTCGCTGATGATCCTGTACAAGGTTGAAGGCAGTCTTTTCCCCTTCCTTTCTGACAGCAACCAATAGGTCCTTATTTGCCATCATGGTCTGCCGGAATGTCGCATATTCAATTGAGAATTCTTCGTATTTGCTTTTGCCGAACCAACTGCTGGTTTGAATAAGTTCCTTTTGCTTTTCTTCATCACCCCAGAAGCTACTGTGCAGGTAATCCTTTTTCATTTTTTCAACGGCTCTGAGCAATTCCTCCTTCTTGAGCAGAAGTGCATGATACTCTGCAATCGTAGCTCCCGGGTATGCATCAGCAAATTCGTCAACTTTTAGTTTGTAATGATCAACGAAAACCTTGGCGATATTGGTACTTTCCCCTAGGACCTTTAGATTCTTAAGGACTGTATTGGTCAGGTATTCATTTTTTTTGTCCTCCTTAAGGCTTTCCAGTTCCTCCTTTGACTGAAGCTTTTCTCCCATCCCTTCCAGGACGAGGTATATATTTTCCCAATTGCACCTTTTATCGACAAATTCATGATAAAACTGAAGGTTTGCCAATGCTACGTTATTGAACTTGGCTGATTCGCCGGGGTCTTGCTTTTCCTCCCTCTGCACTTGGGCTCTAGCCTTTTCCGCATTTTTTATCGCATCAAGGACCTCTTTCTTTTCCGCTTTCTCGAATCTGTGAGAAGAATCAAAATCGAGGAGTTGCTCCAAAGAAAGACCCCTTGCCTCTTCCATTTTCTCCTCCGGAATCTCGTCCTCCAAATGTTTTTTGGTTGCCAATGCCTTCCCTTTCATATCCGGATCCATTTTTTTCGCGTTGCTGTATTCGAATTCACCCAGGGATTTCTCACCCAATTTCAGGCTAACTCTCTTTTGGAAGAAATACAGAGCCGTCGCTACAATATCCAAGTAGGCAATTGCCTTCACTTCTCCCTTGATGTTGTAGGTAAATGCAGGGTCATTCTTGATCGGCTGCTGTGCAGGAACCTTTTCCATTGGGAATTCTCTGGAGTAACCCAGCTCTGTTGTCAAATCAAATTTACCCGCTGCCCTTAGAAGTAAGGCCAAGGCAATCAAAAGCTGACTACCGCCCTGTACCCCACCAAAGACCCCGCCTTCCACATTGGCATCGAAGCGGGTCGAACTCTCAAGGAGTACGGATTTCTTTTTCGGGTCAAATTTTACGGTGGCCACCAGCTCATTGGCAAAACTTGCCCCGAACTGCATGTAAATCCCAAAAATGGCCGAAATACCAGGAAAAACAGGGATCCCGGCGCTCATTTCAAACCTAGAACTTGACCAGTTGTCCCCTAAAATCTTACTGATCTTGTTCAGTGGATTCGGCATGGACGCACTGGCACTCCCTTCTTCGATCTCGTAGGTCGGGGTTTGATTTTTAAAATTGACCCCGACGTTGCCCTTGATCGCACCGGCTACCTTGATACCCAAATTTTCAGGCAAGCTAAGGGCGACTGAACCGTGCGCCTTTACGCCCAATGATCCATCATCTTCTTTGACGATGGAATATTCATTGGGGGTGATCGTGAAGATCTTGACATCGAAGGGTTCACCGGATGCGTCTGTTGTCAATTTTTCGAATTTCAACCCGGATTCTGAAATGGAAAGATCAGTGCCGGAAAAAGTCTGCTGAATGGATAGGAGATCCACATCCAATTTAAATTCATTCACTTTGATGAACTCATTCTCGGAATTGTAGTCAAACTTCGTCGCTTCCGCCGATTGGCCCAGTAATGTGAAGACTAATTTTCCGTCGTTGATCGAATAATACTTTTCGCCCGACGGACTCCAGAAAATGTCGACCACACCACTGGTACTGAAATGCTCAAATCCTGCAGGTGCCTCGCTGACATTAAATGAATAGGAAGTTTTCGCTTCAAAGGCATTCGTTATTTTGGAATAGGCAACCCGGGTACCCTTCAGACTGAAGAATCCAACATTGGCATCCGGCAATTCCCCTTCGATCCTCTCGAAATCGAAGGAGGCCTTGTCCATGGAAATGCCGGTTCCAGTGAGGACAACCTGCTGGTCAAATATGCTGAGTTGACCCTTGGCTGTTGTCACAGAAAACTTTTGTTCGGCATAATTGAACCCAATGCCCTCTAGATTGAGCGCCAATCCGGCATAGGAGGCATTGGCATTGCAATTTTCAACCGATATGTCAAGGATGTTGAATTGACTATCAAATAGCACCGTTGCATGGCCAGTGGCGTCCGCCAAATTGGGAATCTGCAAATTCAAGCCTCCGCTCAAAACAATGGATTTTCCTTTCTCGTATTTGACAGACGGGTTGTTGACCTTGAGCCCGAATCCTGTATCGACCATGCCACCGATCGTACCTTCCAGACATTCGAAATCCGTCACACCCTTGCTCATGGATACACCCGTCGCCTTGAGGTTGGCCTGGATCCCGAATAGAGGGAATGATCCGGTGGCTTCCTCGGCAGCCAATGCCTTCTTACTGTGGTCGTATGTGATCCCTTTCACGTCAAAAGTCACACCGTCCTTCTTGAATCCGCAGGCGCCTCCGGTGACGATGATTTCCTGGATGTTCATTTGTGCATCCAAGCGCACCATCGCATCCCCCGAGACGCTCATCAACTCCGGTATCTCCAAATTGATACCTCCATTGATCTCAATGGATTTTCCTTTCTCGTATTTGACAGACGGGTTGTTGACGGTGAAGCCGGGCACCGGCTCGTAGGTGTCGCTGCTGGCGACCTCGACATCCTGGAAGGTGATGCCGTCGCGGGCCGAATAGGCGATGTCGGTGACGGTGGTGGTGACCGACTTCTCCAGCGCCCGGATGGTCAGGGAGCCTGTCGAAGCCGTCAGACGGCCCTCGGCGTAGTCGAGGGCGTCGACACAGATGTCGAGGGCGTCGAACAGGGTCGCCGTGAGTTCGCCCCGCTCGACGGTTGGACTAAGCAGCTTCTTATTGACAAAATCATAGCCAGCCTGGACCCGGCCCTTGGCAGTGAAGTTGCTGACACCGGCACCCCCAGGCGCCTCGAGGGAGAGGTCCCCGCCTGCCATCACACGGTAGCCCGCCCCTTCATGGCTGAGTTCCAGGCTGGGTGCACTGATGGTAAATCCTGTCATCACCTCCATCGAGCCCCCATAGGATAGCTTCAGGTCGCTGAAATGGAAGGCGCCTGCCAGGATCTCAACATTGGACAATTCCCCGATGGCGGCACCCGATGGCATCTGCATGGCAACCTTCATCGTACGGACAAAGAACTTTCCTTTGGCCAGCTGGTTGACGTCAAGCCCCGTGACATGCATCTGCAAGTTCTCAGTCACATTCACATCGGCCTCCAGGGCACCCATCGAAATCTCTATCAGCATGAGCTTGCCACGCCGTTCGACATCTTCCTCTTCCGTGCGTTTGCCGAATTCTTTCATCCAGGAAGTGATGCCGGTTCTCACTTGGTAAAGCTTCTGGCATGCCGCAAAGAGGGTGCCCGCACCCTCCAACGTGCCGGAAGCCATCTCCTGGTAGGCTTCGAAATCATTTTTTATCCGCTCAAAGGGTTCCTGGGAACTCGGCCCTGCCTCTACCACCGGCTCGACGACGGGGGTTGGATCTTCTATCTTGGGGATGACTGGGGCCGGAACACCTGGCACAGGCGCTGGTGGCGGGGCGGGTGGGGCGGGCTTGGGCTCAGGCTTCTTCTGGGGGGCCTGAGCGGGTGGCTCCAGCGCCTGCTTGACCCGATCGATACACTGCTTTTTCTGAACGTCGTTGGGGTCTTTGGACTCGCCATGCTTCTTGATCCAATCATTACTGGTTTGCAGGATCCGTTTCTTTGGCTCGGCCTTGGCCTTGTCATCTTTTGCCTTGACGTAATCTTTGATGGCAGTGATCAGTATGGTATAAGTGGATTCTGAACCGAAGATTCCTTTGAACTTGGCAGCAAACGTCAGCTGCTTTTCCATTCTCGGGATCATTTCATCCCTAAGAAAGGGGATGCTGGATACGCCTGTCGGCATTGGCGGCGCCTGCATGGTTTGGGCCATGTCGGCCATGGCTTGCATCCCTTCCACCTGCTGGCTGCCATCTGCCATCTCCGATAGGCGGTCAATACCTGGCACAGAGATGCTCTGGTCTCTGGCAGGCGTGGACTGGGACCTATCGGAGGCGGGCGTATCGGTCGTTCTCGCTATGGGCTCTTTTCCTGGCAACGAGTAGATGGATGTATGATGAAAATTTTACCGAACGCAGTTCGCTGTCCATGGCAGATCTTGCCAATAGGATACACAGACAGCCGCTTGGCAGACTTACAAAATAGTGAGTTTTGCTAAGTCCCCGAAAAATAAGGGAAAAAAGAGGTTACATATGCCGGCATTACCAATACCCGACGCAGATCAAGGTCAAATCTTCTTCTGTCATCCTGCCTGGAGAAAAATCTCCCTTCCTAGGCAATGGATGGATCATGGCTATTTTCTTGTCTCCAGCCGGCGAATCCGTTCGACAAGTGACTGTGCAATCAGTCAATTAGATAAATGATTGGGATGCTGGTCTAGAATGATGGTATCCCCCCGCGGATGCGCCAGTGCATGAAATCAATATTCATCGAGGCGTGTGGATGTTCTTTCAAATATTTTTTATGGTACACCATCCCATCGATGTAAGATGCGGTGTCCGCCTGGGTGAGGAACGAAGGAAAGGGTTCGAACACCTTTTGCTGTAGGGACAAGTGCAGGATCAGCGGCACCGATCCGTTTTCCCGGGCAAGCGCGGGCAATATATCATACACTTGCCGGGATAATGCCTCCATTTGTTTCGGAGCCGTTGTCACGGGATGAGTGCGGCCCGTCCACTTCTGCCACCATACACGCAAGCGTTGGATGTCGTCAGACAGCACCATCGATGGGACCCCTCTTTTCCATAGATAGCGAAAAGGGTGCCCCTGATGCCGGCGCATGGCTGAGTCGGTGTCAAACTCGAAAATCTGGGACGTAAAAGGAGGCTTGGACAAGGTAAAGACTCCGGAGGGCAGGAGGTCGTAGTAGGGCTTGGGCAACGGGTAATCGAAGTTATGCCGATAGGTGCCGGCCGCGCGCTGAGGCAGCCAGTAGCTGTATTGAATGACTACATATCTGGGCTTATACTTCGGGATGAGTTCCTCTGCCCTTTGCTGCATCTGAGCAAGCCCCTAACCACCAACCCCTGCATTGAGATACCGGAAGCCCAGGACCTTTGAACTGAGCTGTGCGAATATGGAGTCGGGCTGGCATAGGGAGCCATAGGTAAAGGAGCATCCAAGAAATAGGATATCCAGTTTCCCTGTATCGAAGGATAATTGAACATGTTCCTGCAGCACCCGAAATCCGTGTCTGTCCGTGAAGCCGGGTACCGGTTCGGCGGGTGGGGCCATATGATAGGTCTGGGCGAAGGGGAGCAGGGTGTACCCATAGATCGGGTCGACCTGACAGAGCCTGCCCTTGTACAAGGGCGATGGATGACTGATCTGCGCATATGGCAGCATAGCGCAACGCAGCAGGTGATGCGAATAAGTCGCGCCGGCAACCAAAGCTTTCCGGAAGTCTTCCCTAACCTGGCCTGGAACCATCCCCGGGTATACGCCAGCGAAATCAGGTATAGGGCGAAGACAATCCCAAAATGGGATCAATCACTATATCTATCGTAAGCATGGAACCATCCGGAAGGTTCACAAAAGGGAACGCCCGACCCCATTTGATCTCTTGGTTGGCCAGCTTCCGGGAAGGCAAGATAGGATACACTGTAAACCGATGACCAGAAAACGGAGACCACGAGGATATTGGACAGGCGTCGCATGGAGGATCCTGGAGGTATTGGAGTCAGTGGGTGTCGACTTCCATGGCTTTGATTCGCTCTACGATCGACTTAGAAATCAGGTAGTGGGAAAAATGGTTGGGATGGGTGTCAATGGTGACGGTATCCCCGTTTCTTGCCCTCCAGTGGATAAAATCCCATTTGAAAGAGGCTCCCGGTGTATGGGCCAGGTGCTGTTTGTGATATTTCATCCCATCGATGTACGCGGCTGTATCGGTTGATGACAGGAAGCCTGGATATTCGTCAAAGTTTGTGTGCTGCTTGGAAAGATGGAGGATGATTGGCTGAGCGCCATTTTGCCTGCATAGTTCCATCAACGCTGCATACACTTGTCTGGACAGGGCCTTCATGACTGTAAGATCCTCTGTGATGGGGTGATATCTGCCCATGATTCTTTGTACACCCACGCCGAGACGCTTCAGATCTTCTTCTAGGAGCAGAGCTGGGATTCTGCTATACTTAAAAAATTGCAGGGGATGCTCTCTATACAGCGCCACCACAGAGTCTGTGTCCACCTCAAAGGCCCGAGAGGCAAAGGGGGGAGTGGCCAGGCCAAAGCGGCCAGAAGGCAAAACCTCATAGTAGGGCTTAGGCATGGGATAGTCTGCTGAATACCTATACATGCCGGCAGCGCGCTGGGGAAGCCAATAGCTATACTGTAATACGACGTATCGGGGCTTGTATTTTGGGATCAGCTCTTGGGCCTTTAGGTGCATCTGAGACAAGCCCCATCCACTGACGCCTGCATTCAGATATCGGAAGCCCAGTGCTTGAGCAGAAAGATGGCTGAAGGTGGAATCGGCCTTGCAGTACTCACCATAGGTGAAGGAGCAACCCAGGAATAGGATATCCATGCGACCCGTATCGATGGAACGTTGTATGTCTGCCCGGGTGACACGAAACCCATAACCGTCGGTGTACACTGGAATGCTGTCCGCGGGGGGGATGATATAACAAGCGCGGGCATAGGCACGGTGTTGGTAGCCATATTCTGGGTCTGCCTTCCTGAGCCTTCCAATAAAGGATGGAGAAGGCTCGCTGTATAGTGTATAAAACTTCCATGACCAGCGAAAGAAATGATGGATGTACACACCTGCAGATGCTGCCATCAAGATGCCAGACACTACGATGACAGGCCCAGCCTTACGCTTCAGCACAGCTTTGAACCAACTTCTGGAATAAACGATCGAGAGCAGATAAAAAGCCCATATCAAGCCGAATACCGGATCCATGAGGAAGGATAGCCTGGGCAAAACCGTGGTCAGCAAATAAAAGCTGCCGTAGGCTGCACCCCAGAACAGGGTGATGACCAACAGGTTCAAGAGTCGCTTCTGAGACATAACGCCAGACATGTACGAGTCGCTTGGGGTCGACGCTAAGGATGCGCCCATGTGTTCCGATAAACTTACTGTGAATTATGCAGGATGGCAAGTCGCCTTCCCCATCAAGACCCAAATCAAAGCACTCACTTGTCCGGCATCCAGTGAGCATCATTCCATGACTGTATGGCAGCAGCGACGCTGTTTTCGTCGCTCCAACGGACGCGGCGCTGCGTGAAGAAAGCTTCCTGTCC
>Ga0194134_10001123_pt1 | contig 37408 bp, 33 predicted proteins | sample TA2KigOff0mmetaG_FD_148602 | JGI IMG/M metagenome (GOLD analysis project Ga0194134, IMG submission 148602) | Freshwater microbial communities from Lake Tanganyika, Tanzania - TA2015056 Kigoma Offshore 0m | ecosystem: Environmental > Aquatic > Freshwater > Lake | place: Tanzania: Lake Tanganyika... | reverse complement strand
CCTGATTCCAGACTGCGCTACCTGAACAGCCAGGGCCTCCGTGGAACCACGGAACAGGCAGCAACTCAGACCTACAAAACCGGAGGAGAGGCGCATGGCTCTTTTGGTGAACGCCCCGGATTTCGTTCGGACCCCACAGAACCCTTGCACGGGCCAGGACTTCTGGTGTGAACCGAGCGGTACTCACGAGGCAAGCGGCCTGAGCGCCGCGGCAGGCGACGCGCAGCTTCGGGGGGCAGGGCGAGGGCGCAGGGATTAAGCCCAAACCAGGACGTGATGCCCCACCAGAGCGCAACACTCAGCAGCACGGCAGGCCCGCTGATCAAACTGAGAAGTCAGCGGCTAGGGGCGTGACCTGCCGGCCATGTCGTCGTGATCGTCGCAGCAGACCGAGCGCGGGAATGCCGGCCACGAGCTCATCAGCGGGACAGCCGTCATCAAGAAACCCAACCAGGTCATCGCCCTGCGCTCTGATGGCATCAGCAACCGAGCGTCCATGACCGCCGTATCCCAGGATCAACCAACGGTGCAGCATCAGCTCTGGGAAGCCACCGCGAAGGGCACCGCCACACGCTGATCTAGCCACACCCCAACCAAGAGCTCAACAACAGCCAGGCCGAAGACCCAAGGCCAGCCTCCCGCAATCATGGCCACCGCAAGCACCGCTGTGGCCACAATGTAGGTGAGGGACACGCGGGCGTGAGGCCAGCCGGCCTGATGCAGCCTCTGAAACAGATGAAGACGGTGGGCTTGGAACACACGCTGGCCAGCGAGCAAGCGGCGGGGTACACAGGAGCAAGCATCGCCCAGAAGGGGAGTGGCCACCAGGAGGTAGCCAAACGCCTCTGGCCAGCTGGAGGCCTGGAGCACCAGGCCAGCGAGAACAGCACCCAGAAAGGTGCTGCCCACATCGCCCATGAACACCTTGGCGGGGCTCCAGTTCCAGAACAGAAAGCCGAGCAGAGCACCCACAAGGGCCCATAGCGGCCAGGGCGCAGCGAGCGCAATCGCCAGGGCGGCTATGGTCACAGCCATGCAGCCAGCCACCAGGCCATCGAGACCGTCCATGAAGTTAGAGAAGTTGATGACGGCTGTGACGGCAATAACCAGAAGTAGAAGAACAGATAGAAGAAGCAAACTGCCGGAGGCAATGGAAAGACCTAATCGTTGAACGAGAGGGCTTAAGCCGAGTATGAGAGCAGCCGTGAACAACTGAACGTCGTAACGCCACGATGCGGGCAGATTGTGGCGGTCGTCGAGCAAGCCAACAACCGCCAGCGGTGCTGCGAGCAAAGGAAGGGCAGCGGCAGCAAGTCCTCGGCCACTGACCAGAGCCACACCGGAAGAGATCAAACTGACCAAGACAAAAGCAATACCACCACCACGAGGGGTTGGCAGATTGTGGGAGCTACGCGCATTGGGCTGATCAAGCAATCGGCGGCGCAGTTGCGGGATCAGGACGCGGAGGAAGAACCAGCTGCAGGCAGCAGCCAGAAGAACAACAACCATCAGAAGTTCAGGCCATAACGGCAAGAGCCCAACAAGGAGACTTCTTGTTGAATGCCCTGCTCGAAGCCCATCGGGCTGTAGCCGAAAGCTTCTGCAGCCTCCGCATGGGAGAAGGCTTTGTCTTCATTCAGACGAAGCACTTGTTCGGCTTTAATTGGCAGGGTGATGCCAAGACGCTCTGAGACCTCAAGTGCAGTGACGATTGGCCGTGCTGGAATATGGATGCGCTGAACGCGGCGACCCAGGGCCTGAGCAGTGAGCCGAACCACATCGTTGTAAGTGAGAGGAGCTGCTCCAGAAATATTGAACAGGCGCTTAATCGTGGCTGGGGTTTCCAAGGCTTGAACCACAGCCCAGGCCACATCGGAAACATGAACTGGCTGCTGCAGTGAACGACCGGACCCGAATACAGGGAGGACAGGCCAGCGATCAAGCCAGCGGATGAGCCGAATCATGTTGCGATCGCCCGGCGTGCCGTAGATCATCGTGGGACGGAGGATCGTGGCACTGAGGCCGCTGGACTTGATGGCAGCCTCGGCAGCCTTTCGAACAACTTTTGATCCAGCATTCAACTTGGTGAAGATTGCGGTGCTACTGACAAACACTGCGCGCCGCACTGCGGCGGAACGACATGCCTCAAGGATTGAGGGTGCAGCACCAAAACCCATCGAAGCCACGTTGAGCAGGGCATCGCATCCCTTCAAATGCGCCGCTAGCTGTTGGGCGTGGTTCAGATCGGCAAAGCGAACCGGAATCTGATGGGCATCCATCCAGGAGGTATCGGTGCCCGGACGAAGCAAAGCGATAAAAGGGCGCTGGCGGCGCTGCAGTTCTGTACAGACAAAGCGACCCGTGAAGCCGTTGGCTCCCGAAACGGCAATTGTCATGCGGCAATCACCCCATGCAGTAAGGAGTTGTATTCAGCATTGATGCGCTGACGTGAATAAATTGAATGAGCCAACTCGATCGCCCTGTTCGCCATGGCCTGACGCTCAGATTTCGGGGTCTCCATGAGGCGCTTGATTGCGGCTGCAAGAGCTTTGGGATCGCCGGGTGGAGCCGTTACACCCAACCGATATTCCTCAACTTCTGCATTGATGGCACCCGCCACTGTGGTGATGACCGGCCTGCCGAGGGCATAGGCGTCATAGAGCTTGTTGGGTGAGACTCCGTAGCGGAAGAGGGGAACATCCTTGAGTGACAAAATAATCGCATCGGCTTCCGCCATCAGATCTGGAATCTGTGATTTGGGAACGGGTGCTTTGAACTCAACGGATTTCAAGTCTTCTGCAAAGCGGATCAATGATTGCTTCTCCGGTCCGTCCCCCACCAAAAGAATCCGAACCGGAACCTGATGCTGCTCAAGCAATCGTGCTGCCGCAATCACATTGTCAAGAGCATTAGCATCACCATGGGCTCCTGCATACAGCACAGTGAAGACAGGGCGGTCGGCCAGTAGTGGGCGAGGCGTAAACAACGCGAGGTCAGGCCCATTGGGGAGCCAAGCTGTTCGCCTTGCGCCGCGTTCACGAACAAAAGGCTCTGCACCTTTGGCCAATACGACAACAGTAGAGGCATGGCGATACACCTGGCGCTCCATCCAGGCGAGTAGACGAACCATTGGGCTGTGCGGACTTTTTCCACCTTGGTCGATCAACACCTGGGGCCAGAGGTCGCGCACTTCAAGCACAAAAGGAATGCCCGTCAGGCGAGCGATCCAAAAGCAGGTGAACGCCGCGGGTAGCTGTGGTGAGCTAGCCAAGATGAGATCAGGCGCCCGGCCGCTCAAGCGACCACAAATGGCGGCGGGCAACAGGCGGAGCAGCAGGTGAACGCAGAAGCTCAGCATATTGAGCTGGCGCATCCAATTGTTCTGACGGTAGGGGAATACCCAAAGCCAGGTCCATCGGATACTTGCTAGGCGTTCAATTGCATGAAGCGATGGGAAGCGAAGACGGCGGTAACAACGCTGGGTGAGATTAAAATCAGAGGCAAAGACACTGACAATCCAGCCCAACCGCGCCAAACCGGCAGCTACTTCATAATTACGGGTATGCCCAGGCAAATCTGGGGTGTTGGCAAACTGGTTAACCAGCCAGAGTCGTTTCATGCAATAGAGATTATATGCAAAACAAAAGAAAGAAGGATACCGAAGACGAAAAGGCCAAGATACTGCACCATCAAAATAGGACTATAGCACGAAAGTCTCGCTAAATCGCTCGAAGCTCTATCTACAGGCCGTTATCGCGAAATCTTGCCAATAAACTTGTTGGACGATACAATGGCTAAAAAGAGCAAGGCAATATCAATGAGCTCTCTGCGCCTAGCCAACCAAGCGCGAAGGGTGCGGGGTTTAAGAATATTTTTCAATGCAACTACCCCTCCCGCCTCAACAGAGGCGCAAACTATACCGAAGAGCATAAAAGTCTTATTTGGCTTAGACTGTAAAACAGTCAGTCGCTTGGATACACCCAATGAGTTCCAATGCGCTTGAGCACAGACATCATTAATAACGTATGCGCTTACTTTAATGATTGCGTCCTTTTCACGCAGATAAGGCTGCGAAGAAGAGTGCCGAATGCGTTGAGAAATAAAATCAAGCTTAAAGAACACACTTACAGAGTCAGAGTCAGCCCAGATACATACGTGGTCACGTAGAACACACCGAAGAAGAAAAGGAGTTTCGCGCATAATACCTTCAAAGTATTTATCAACAAGTCGAACCTTGACTTCAGCCTGACGTTCTTTATCGTATTGCCTGTTGAGCACTGCGGCTTTGCTTTCACGATAGATATCAAGCAATTCTTGTTTTGGTTTGGAAGCCAGATCTTCTCGCAGATCAGCCCTGTAATTCTCAATTTGAAAATCCGACAGGTTTATTTGTTCTCCCGGCAGAAGCTGCACGCACTTCATGCCCGGATAGCTGATCGAGTTCTCCTCGTAAAAGGAGACAACCTCGTCTGCGAAGTTAAGTATACTATTATACCGAAAGGTATCTTTATGAAGGTGGGCCATATTGCTTGCAAACGGAATAGCAATCGGAGATCCTGTGGCGTAACAACTATCAAGAAACTCCGCAGAATAGTCGCGCTTACTTTTGTCTACTAGTCTATACGGACCGGGCATTCTAAGGCAACATCGAGAATTCGCTGAAGAGTGACTTCTCAATACACATGATGGACGGCCGGTGAGAGAAAGAAGGTGCTTTAGTGAGTTTTTAAAGATTTTACTATCATTTAGATTGAGAATAGGCGGTTCCTCATTCACCCAAATTGCAATCGCAGAATCTGCGGCTATAGGACCAGACTGAAAGGACACTACTTGAAGCTCTGTATTAATCTTGATCTTTTTGGCATGATCTAGTTCTCTTATTTGCGAATGCCTTGGCAGAATACTCGCCAGGTCGCGTTTTAATCTTGTTTCAGGTGTATAGGGAATAAGGAATTTAGAGTGCTTTACTTCTCGCGCAATTTTTCTAATAGATGGCCCGTGAAAATGATCCCAATGCAGATGAGATATATAGACAAAGACATTCTCTTTGTCTTTCCACTCGCCAATTAACTCGTCGAGGAGATTTTCTTTTAATTCCGGGAAGTTCCACCAAGACCTCCAATAGGCAGATCCAACGAGCCAAGGGTCACATACAAAAGCAGACTTTAATGTTCTGATTTCACAGCAACTATGGCCATGGATTAACATTTTTTTCATCGCCTTAATCTCCATGTTGAAAGAGTTGACAAATAGCCGTCATTCCAGCAATACTAGGCAGTCATATATCATAGCATTACCAGTTTTAGAATCTCGACAGAACAGGTGGAGGTCAAGAAGTGGCCTCTAAGAAGAATGATTTAATCACAGAATATCCTAGCCGGGTCGAGAAAGAATCGAGGCGAATGCCATAGACATTCGCGCTTGAGTCGCAATTGCCTGTCGGCAAAAAGTAAAATAGAGCATATGAGTAGAATCACAAATCGATAGAAATTAAACACAGGCCGTCATAGACATTTTGATTTGGTGGTTTCCAGAAGGCAAACGGCCTGTGAGGCAGTGGCTCTGTCTAGGTATAAGCCGGCCGAAACCAATGGCAAACAAGGTTGAATTCCATGTTGATTCAGCATCTGCCAAGGTAGGTGCATCGAGCAGAAACTGCTCTAGTGACTCACGCCTAATATCCGGGCCGAGATGTACCCAATGACGTATGAACAAAGGGACGCGAGTGATCACAGTGTCGAGCACTTCGAAGGTGATCCGGCTGGGCTGGGGATTTATTAGAGTGACACGGCGGTGATGGCTTGCACCAATATGGTCGAAGCCGTTGTGGCTGCCAGAAGCAAAGCACACGCCTTGCACTGGTTGGCCGCAAGAGCGATCACGGGGCTGGGCTTTGCGACCCGCACGGAAACCACCCCAAACATCTACTGGTTCGATCCAACGAATGACCCCTGGCTCGCTTTCCACGCCCAACTGCAAAACATTGTGTGCAGCGCCTGAACGTTCGTAGGCACGCTCAGGGCAGTATTCATAAATGCTGGTGCCGGCTTCGCTAAGCACCCAGCGGCCATGATGGCAGAGCTCAAATCCCAGTTGGTCGGAATGGACGTGAGGCGGGAGATGGCTGGGGCATGGAATGCCACACTTAAACACTAATTCCCAACCGTGACCTGGACGCAGAAAGGACCAACCCGTGGCAGGCAGATCCGTCACAATTGACTGAGGACGTGGATACTTGACCAATTGTGAGGACTTTGGTAATGATTCTGCAGCGGATGCCAAAACCACATCAAGGGGTGGCCTGGAATCGGACGCGCTGTCGTTAAACCGAGGAGCCTCACCGGATTCGAGACGAATCTGGTGAGCCCAGTTCGCCATGGCTTCAATTGCATTGACTAACCATGAAGGTAGATCACCAGTGCTCTGATTCAAGTAATGGGCAAGCTCAGCCAGGCGATCCAGCATGAGCAAGTGGTAGCTGGCGCTGCGCTCCTCATGCCCACCATCGCTAAGCACCTGTTGTCTGAGTTCCAACTGCAGAAAGTGCATCGCTCGGCGATGCATTCGAATGGCCTTGGTGCCATCAAACTGCAGCCCACCGATAGCAAGTGCTGTGAGGTTTTCGAGCCAGTGATTGCCGCCATAGCAATTCTCGGGGTGGGCTTCCAACCAACACAACTGCTGCCAGAGTGACTTCAGCCGCTCTGGAGTTGCCAGTGCTGGGCATGCCTGGAAGAGTGCAATCCAATTGCGAGTTCTCAGCGAGAGGGTATAGCTATGCCAGCCATCGCCTCGCCCTGGTGGATTAGAAGCAAGCCAAGTATCCAGAAGTGGCTGCAGGGCACCTGCCTCATCAGGCCAATGGCCAGAGATGAGGGCGTCTTTGAGCCATTGGCGAGCCCAATCGAAGTAGTGGAGATGAAACTGCCAAAGACGAGGCCATCGTCTATCGTTCCATGGAATCGGCCAAGGCAGCTCGCGCTCCTGATTAAGAAAACTGAAGCTGAGAGCACTCAGGCTGAGAGTAGGAACGGGCGGTGACAACACGGTATTGCCAGATAACGGGGAGTGGGTCACTCGCCATTCGGGTGTGCGCCGATAGGCGCCTGCCCAGGCCAAAGCAATCCGGGGTGGCAGGCGACTGTCGAAACGCTGCCGTATCTCATAGCGAAACCTGCGCTGCAGCAGAACTGGTCCGACATCAGCAAGGGTCCGCCATAACCGCCCAAGCGAAGCAAGCTTGCTGTCCAAGCTCATGCCCGCTCGGTCACACCACACAGGTCAAACACGGCGCGGCCAGCGACATCCAGATTGCGAAAGGGACTGTGGGCCACGAGGAACACCAGAAGATCGGCATCGACGATCACCTCCTCGAGGGTGAGGAGCTTGATGGTGGGGTGGTCGTGGAGGTTGGGTTCGCAAGCGAGCACCTGCAGGCCAGCTAACAGCAACTCAGTAACAATGTGGAGTGCCGGAGATTCACGCAGATCATCCACGTCGGGCTTGAAGGCCAGGCCAAGGCAGCCGATGCGGGCAGGGCGGCCGAGCTGGGCTTCCATAAAAGCAGCACGGACCTGCACCTGCTGGATCACCCAGCGGCTCTTGCCGTCGTTCACGCGGCGGGCCGTTTGGATTAGAGGCGTGCAATCGGGGGCTTCGGCAGCAATGAACCAGGGATCCAAGGCAATGCAATGTCCGCCCACACCGCACCCGGGTTGCAGAACATTGACACGGGGGTGGTGATTGGCGAGGCGGATCAGCTCGCGCACGTTGATGGCGAGGCGATCGCACACCAATGAAAGCTCGTTGGCGAAGGCGATGTTCACATCACGGAAGCAGTTTTCGGTGAGCTTGACCAACTCAGCGGTGCGGGCCGTGGTGGTGAGCAACTCGCCCTGGCAGAAGGTGGCATAAAAGGCTTTGCCAGTTTCTGACGCAGCGGGGGTAAGACCACCGATCACGCGATCGTTGCTGACCAGTTCCTGCAGGATGCGGCCAGGCAGCACCCGCTCGGGACAGTAGGCGATGTGCAGTTGCTCGTTGTTCAAACCAGTAATCTCTCCAATCACCTGGGCCAACCGCTCGGTGGTGCCCACCGGTGAGGTGGATTCAAGCAGCACGAGATTTCCGGGTCGCAGCGCCGGCGCAATTGCGTGGGCTGCGGACATCACATAGTCGATGTTGGGTTGGGGGATACCACCGCTGTCGCTTCGACAAGGCGTGGGTACGGCAATCAGAAACACATCGGCGGTCGCCGGAGTTAGCTGGGCTATGAGAGCACCAGAAGCAACAGCAGCAGCCACCGCCTGATCTAGATCGGGCTCCACGAAGTGAATCTGGCCCTGATTCACGGTGTTTACCACCTGCTCGTTGACATCCACCCCGATGACGCGATGGCCGGCGCGGGTGAGCACGGCAGCGGTGGGCAAGCCGATATAGCCGAGGCCGATGATGCAGCAGGTTGTCATCGGTTCACCGCCAGCAGCAGCCAACGCTGCACCTCAAACAGCTCTGCTGTGGGAATCGGCGCCGGCCCACCGGCCTCGATGGCCTTGAGGAAGGCTGAACAACATTCCACCTGGCCCTTGTCCTGCAAAAGGCGGCGGCGCGTACGAAAGCCGGAGATGCCCCAGGCCTGGAGCTTGCGGTAGTTGTCGAGCTGGAGCACCTTGCCGGCGGCGAAAACTTCGAGGCGCTCTTTGGGGAAGGCCTTGCTGCCATTAGCGAAGTAGTGCACGGTGCCGATCGATCCATCGGCGAAGCGCATCTGAAGAGAGAAGGTGTCAGGGCAGGGTTTGCGCTCGGCGGCGTTGATAAGCTGCAGGTCTTCGATGGGGCTGGCGGCGAGGTGACGCAAGAGGTCCACGAAGTGGCAAGCTTCGCCCAGCAGGCGACCGCCACCAGCTACTGGGTCTTGGGTCCAGTGATCGGAGGGAATGGCGCCGGCGTTGCAGGTATATACGAAGGCTTTGGGGCCCTGTAGGCGAGAAAGCTGCTGCTGCAGATCCACTAGCAGCGGAGCAAAGCGACGGTTGAAGCCCACCATCAGCAGGGCCTGGCCCGTATAGGCAGCCTCGATGGCAGAGAGCTCTTCGGCCGTCAGACATAGGGGCTTCTCCACAAAGACATGCTTACCGGCGGCCAGGGCCTGCTGCACAAGGCCAGCGTGGCTGTCGTGGCGGGTGGCGATCACCACGCTGTTTGCGCTCGGGTCTCCCAGTAGAGCATTGATATCGGTGCATGCCTGGCGAAAGCAGAATTTGCGTCCCACATGAACAGGACCGACGCCGGAGGAGGCGGCTAGGGCTTGGAAGCGGGCGCCGGACTTGGCAAAGGCGGGAATCAGAATCCGGCTGGCGTAGTTGCCAGCACCGATTACGCTCAAACGAGGCTTACAAGCGGGTGCTGATGCATCGACTGCGTGCAGCTGAATCACACGCTGCTCGGGATCCGCAGTTTCGGGATACCGCAAAAGTATGCCGAGTGAGGAGTCGGCGCTGCTAAGAAGTTCATAGGCGTCTGCGGCTTGCTCGATTGAGAAGCGATGTGAGATCAACGGCTCAGTGTTCAGGGCACCGCTAGCCAGGGCTGTTAGCACGGCCTGGAAATTGCGCTGTTCCGTCCAGCGCACAAAACCGATCGGGTAATCGTGGCCCTGCTGCTCGTAGTCAAGGTCGTAACGACCTGGTCCGTAAGAGCAGCTCACCTGGAAGGTCAGCTCCTTTTTGTAGAAAAGATCGCGGCGGAGCTCCAGGCCAGTGACGCCAACTAGCACGATACGGCCACGCTGGCGACAAGCCTGAGCGGCAACATGCACTGGCTCACTGGACGAGGTAGCCGCGGTAATCAAGACGCCATCCACGCCAATGCCGGCGGTATTCTCTAAGCACCAGGGCACCGGGTCCACACCTCTGGCGAGTTGGAGTGTAGTAATGCCAAGGGATTTAGCGAGGGCGCACATGGAAGGATCCGGATCGAGGCCGAGAACACGGCAACCCTGAGCCGCGAGGAGCTGGCTTGTGAGGAGACCAATAAGGCCGAGACCGCTCACAACGAAGGTTTCACCAAGGGTGGGGTTGGCTAGGCGAATGCCCTGCAGACCTACAGAGGCCAGAACGGTGAAGGCGGCGGCCTCATCGCCAACTGTGGTCGGGATAAGAGCACAGAGGTGCTGGGGCACCGCTACCAGCTCGGCATGGGGGGCGTTGGAAGCCACCCGATCACCCACCTGAAAACCCACAACGTCAGAGCCAACAGCCAAAACGGTGCCCACATTGCAATAACCGAGGGGTAGGGGCTGATCGAGCTTGCTACGAACCGCATCCATGGTGTTCAAGAAACCATCGGTGCGAGCTTTCTCCAACACCTGCTGAACCTTGTCGGGGTGCTGGCGAGCCTTTTGAATCAAGTTGGACTTTCCGAAATCAACAAGCATCCGCTCAGTGCCGGCAGAGACCAGCGAACAGACACTGCGAATCAGCAACTGGCCGGAGCCAGCCGAGGGAGCAGGCTGCTCAAGCAGAGCGCTGGTGCCTGTGGTGAGGGACTGAAAGAGTTGTTTCACGAATCAGCAACCTGGGAGTTCAAGTAGGGGCTGGGTGCACGATCGAGAAAGTACTTGCACCAGATCTCGATGCAAGCCAACGAAAGCAGCGTATAGCTGGCGTCAATCCGGCCCTCAGAATTGGCGGCGATCAAGCGCTGCACAGCGTGGGGATCGAAGAGCCCTCTGCGTTGAAGACGATCGACAGAAAGAGTGTCGTCAAGCCAATCACGGAGTTCAACCTGCAACCAACGCCGCAAAGGAACACCAAATCCACTCTTAGGCCTGTAGATCACCTCCATGGGGAGGTAGGGCTCCATAGCTTTTTTGAGAATCCACTTACCATGGCGACCCCGTTGCTTGAACTGATGGGGAATCTGGGCCGCAAACTCCACCAAATCCGGATCAAGGAAGGGAACTCTGACTTCTACACCTACAGCCATCGACATCTTGTCGGTGTAAGTGAGGTTGTGATCGGTCAGGAAAAACCGTTGCTCCAACGCCAACATTCGATCTAAGGTAGAAGTATTGCTGGGAAGGCCAGCCAGAAAGTTGAGCATGGGATCTTCAGCCCTCGCCTGAGCCAGAGCGGCCCGAAACGACGGGCTATAGAGAGTCTGAAGCTCGGAATATTCAACCCAGGTGAAATAGTGCACCAAACGGGCATCACCCTCAAGATGGGCACCAGAAAATGCCTTGCGAAGGCGCCGCTGGAACGGATGATTCGTGGACAGGTGGCCGGTAAGGGACCGTAGCTGCAGCCGGAGGGGCCGAGGGAGCCAACGCCACCATTTCTCATTCTCCAGTGCAAGGTGTCTCCGATATCCGCTGAAAAGGTCGTCGCCACCAGCACCGGAAAGCAGCACTTTCACACCCTGCTTCCGCGCCAAACGGCAGATGTTTAGCGCATTAAGCGGCGCTGGATCAGCCAGAGGCTCATCCAACTGCCATACCATTAATTCCAACTCGGCAGCCAAATGTGCTGCATCAACCTGCACAACATGAAGGTCGACATCAAGATAGCGAGCAACCTGACGCGCATAGGGAAGGTCATCCGCAAAGCCTTCCTCTCCCGCTTGACGTACATCAATGGTGAAGCACTGAATACCAGGATCCAGCTCTCGGGCAAATGCCACCACGCTGCTGGAATCCAACCCTCCTGAGAGGAAGGCACCCACCGGAACATCCGCCACCATTTGACGATGTACAGCCTGGCGCAAGTGCACTTCTGTGCTATGGATTGAATCCTGACGAGACAGTACCGAGGGACTGGTCGGGGTAAAGACGGGCAGGCGATACCAGCTGCCATGCTCCTTGATGGCGCCTTGAGCCACCCACATCGCTTCACCGGGGCCGAGCTTGCGCACTTCGGCAGCGGGGGTGCCGTCGCCGGGGCACCAGAGAAATCTGAGGTAACGATCGAGCGCGGCCGGATCCAACGTGAGGCCCTTTGGTGGCAGGGCCTTGATCTCGCTAGCAAAGTGCAGGCCGCTAACACTGCGCTGGAAATAGAGCGGCTTGACGCCAAGGGCATCGCACGCCAGGAGAAGGGCATTACGATCGGCATCCCAGAGGGCGAAGGCAAAAATGCCATTCAGGCGCCGCAGCAATTCAGCTATGCCAGCGATGGAGTGACTACCAATGCGGCGGTGCTCAAGGTAGAGGTTGAGCAGAACCTCAGTATCGGAGGACCCGCGGAAGGAAAAGCCCTGGGTTCCCAACTTGGCACGCAAAGCTCGAAAGTTGTAAATCTCGCCGTTAAACACAAGAGCCACACGCCCGTCGCTGCTCAGCATCGGCTGATGGCCCATAGATGTTGTATCGAGGATCGAAAGGCGGGTGTGAACGAGGCCACTGCCCTGCTGCCCGTCTTCGAACACACCACTGTCATCCGGCCCGCGATGCCCTAGGCCGGCACGGGCGGCGATGTGCCAATCCGGGGGGGCGGTGACACCCGGAAGTAGGGAATGTCCGGCTATCCCACACATGGCTGCTTCATGTGAGCCCACTGTCGGTGAACATCGGCAAGAAAGGTAAAAGTTTGGTTTGCACAACCCTCCCACGAATACTGCTGAGCAACGTAATAGCTCTTTTCTGCAAGAGCGGCACGCAGCTCTGGGTCTGCAATCAGACGATTCAGGGTCGCCGAAATATCATCAGGATTCATTGGATCAAAGCTGAGACCAGCATCTCCAAGTAGTTCTGACATCGGGGGGAGATTGGAAGCTGCCACCGGCAAACCGGCTGCCATGGTTTCGAGCAGGATGATTGGCATGTTCTCGCAGCTAGAAGCAAACAGGCCAAGATCGGCTCGTTGATACATCTTGTGGAGCTCGGTGTAAGGAATCGGGCCATGGTAGCAAACCCATTCGCCATGGGGGTCCCAGACAGAAATGGCATTCTTGAGTCGTGCCAGCGCGGGAGGATAGGCAGGCCCGACCAGATCCAACACAAGCGGCCAGCCAGATTTGCGACGCAAACAGCAAACTGCTTCAACTATCTCCGACTGATGCTTGTAATGGTCAACGATGGAAACGTATAACAATCGATAGGGGTGCACCGTGCTGTAGCTGCTGATTGGTCGTTGCCGCTTAGACGGGTGAAGGAAGCGCGGGTTAAGACCATGGGGAATGACTTGAGTGCGTCCACGAAGGCGACCCGTGACATGTTGAACCTCGCGCTCGGCATGGCCTGTGAGAAAGATCACACCCTCGGCTGCCTTAAAGCTGCGTGATTGCACCCAGCGCAAGAGAAGGAGCCTGAGTGTGGTGAGGCTGAAGCCATATTGGAGGAACTCACGCCTCTGAAAAGGCAAAAAGTTCTGGCTCATGGCCACCGTGGGGTGGAACCCTCCGCCATGAGTGGCCCCAGGTACAAAAAGAATGTCACAACGGTCAAGTCGAGCCTGACGCGGCAATTCAAACAACTGCCAATAAGATCGGTGTACCAATCCAAGCTCTTGCTGAGGAGGATTTCGGAGAACGAGCCAGTCCCGCGGCGGAAGCAAGGCCAGAGTTGATTGGGCACCCCAAACAACGACCTTGCCGATACCATGGGAAAGAGGGTTGGCGTGGGTTAAAAGTTCAAGCAAATGGGTACGACCACCGCCACGGCGGAGGTTGGTTGCATCAATCCCAAGGCACAAATGTTTGCCCCTCTCGTCTAAGGGGCCAGCTGACGTGTGACGGATCATGGATGTAGATGCGGCAGCAGAGGCCCTTTCCATGGAACGCTAGCGCTAAAGGCTCACTCCATAAGATTTGCGCCAGAGTTCAAAGAGAACTAGAGCAAATAATCTCTCGGAATTACTGAAACCACGATCTTGTCCGTCGAGTAGAGAATTCACACTGGGAGTGCTGAAGATGCAATCGGGACTCGTCAGAGTATCCCAGAATAGTTCGCGAAATGGCCCCGCTTTAAGCCAAGAAGATAGGGGTATGGAAAAACCCTGCTTACGCTGCATGTTGAAATCAGGAGGCAAGACTCGGGCTGCCAGACGCTTGAGCAGAATTTTGGTGTCGTGAGGTGTGGCTTTGAGATACGAAGGGACCTTGGCAAAAGCGAATTCAATCAGTCGATGATCCAAGAAGGGTGAGCGAAGCTCTAGTCCATTGAACATGCTGGCACGGTCGACTTTTACCAGAATGTCGTCAGCAAGGTATGTGGAGAAATCGAAACGTGTCGCTCGTTGCAGCAGGTCCGAGTTGGCCGTGATGCTGGACAAGAGAATGCTCTCGGCAAGGACTGGATGTGGCAGCTGAGTGGGAATCAAGCGTCGTCGAGTAGTGGCGTCAAAGTGACTCGATGGGAGAGGCAAGTGGTTAACAAGGTCAGCGCTGATAGCTTTCAAAAGACTTCGCCCTTTAAAGCCTGGAGGAAGCAAATACTCAGCAGACAGTGCCAAGAGGCTGAGCAGCCGATCAGGTACAGGGGGCAAGAGGCGCTTCATACGTAGCAACCGCCTGTAAGAGTTATAACCGCCAAAAAGTTCATCACCACCATCTCCACCAAGGGCGACGGAACACTGTCTGCGTACCAAATGGCTGACGAGCCAGGTGGGTATCATGGATGAATCAGCGATCGGCTCATCGAACTGACGAGCCAGGATGGGCAACAGGTCTGCACTGGTAGGGTCGGCAATGAGCTGCTCATGCTCGGTGCCGAAGAAGGAAGCGATCAGGCGGGCATGCGGACTTTCATCAAAGTGGCCATGACCAGCAAAGCCAACACTGAAGGTGCGTACCTGGTTAGAGCAACGAACAGCCATTGCGGTCACAAGGCTGGAATCAAGACCGCCACTGAGAAGTATGCCGACCGGTACATCCGCAGATAATTGTCGGTGCACGGCGGCCTCTAACAAACCATCAAGGGTTTCGAGCAGTTCTGGTTCCGATATTGGATAAGTGGAAGACTCCAGATCTGGCAATTGCCAATACCGCCATAGCTCGACAGAACCGTTGTGCAGGTCGAAGGTCATCGCATGTGCAGGTGGCAATTTGGAATAGCCATCAAGCAAGCAGAGCTCACCAGGTACGTAGCCGAAAGCGAGGTAACAATCGAGTGCCTCCCTATTGATACGCCTGGGAAGAATAGGGTTAGCGAGAAGAGCCTTTAACTCAGACGCGAAATAGAGAGATTCTCCAGCCAAGTGGTAATAGAGAGGCTTTTCACCAGCACGGTCACGAGCTAAGAACAGACGCTGTCGAGAACTGTCGAAAAGAGCAAAAGCGAACATGCCGTTGAGGAACTCTAAACACTGCGTACCCCACTGCTTGTATGCAGCCAACAATACTTCAGTATCAGTACCTGAACGAAAATGATGACCAAGAATGCGCAACTCTCGGCGCAACTCCCGAAAGTTGTAAATCTCGCCATTGAATATAATGGTAAGATCACTGTGAAGCAGGTGCATAGGCTGGTGGCCCTGCTGCGAAATATCCCTGATAGAGAGTCGGCGGTGGGCAAGTCCAACTCTGTTGCAGGAAGACCACCATTCACCTGCATCATCGGGGCCACGATGGCGCAAGGTGTCCCGAGCTATTGCAAGCCAGCTGCCGCCAGAATTGGGATGAACAGAAGCAGTGCCAACCAGTCCACACATGTACAGTATTGTTTAAGAGGTCAAAGGATCATGGAACTAATGATTGCCTCAAAGTGAGATCTGGTAGGTACTGCGACACAATTCCAAGCATCATATACATGGTGGTCGAGCCTTGCATCCTGGCGAAGCCTGTAAATAAGATAAGAATCACCCAACTCAGACCGCAAGTCAGAGAGGTCAAAAGAATTACGTGTCTGCCGATGGTATTCAAAGATGATTAAAGGACGTGATCGGGCAATCGTGTTACGTGCTCCACGAATGACATTGAGCTCATAGCCCTCAACATCGATCAACAAGATAAGGTTACTTTGTACAATTGGCGCCAGGGATAGCTCTAGGTCCAGAGTAGAGACATGGACATCAGCCAAGTCTTGCGAAATAACAGAGGAAGACAGCAGTGAAGCACTTGGAGAATGGGATCGAAAGCTCATTCCGAGTTTGCATTTGGATTCACCAAGAGCCTTAGGGATGACAGAGCAATTAATCAGTGAGTTTAGTTCGATATTTTTGGCAATAACCTGAGCTGCAGCTGGGTTAGGCTCAAAACCTGTAGCGGTGATACACGAAGGGTGAGCTGCTATATCAACTAGGATCTCCCCTATATTGGCGCCGACATCTATAAATGAGGCCTTGAGGTGGGCCAAGAGCGCTTTAATGAAAAAATGGGTTTCAGGCTCGTTCCAATGACCACTAAGGAGCCTGGCGTAAGCCTCAGCGAGTTGAGAGGAAAAGAAGATCTTATGGCCGTGGACATGCAAGACATGATCTTGCCTGACCTGCCTAAGAACAAATCCGAGGCCTCTAATATTGATCTTAAGCTTATCCTTAATAAAACCATAGATAGATGAATACAACTTGGCGATGAGAAAACGTCTTGAAAGAGTTGTGGACATATCAAAGAAGAGACAGGTGCGTTAAGTCGCTGAGAACAGCACTACAAGGTGGTCAGCTTATTCATTGAATTAGGATCAAGATCTGTCTACAATAGACAAAAGACTTGCTGCTGATAGTTCTGGAGTAATACGGTGTGAGAGTTTGTACGACTTAGCACCCATTGAGATCAACTGAGAATCTGCTGAAAGGATAACTTTCCTCATAGATGAGGCCAATTGAATAGGGTCGCCTGCACGGAAGCAGTACCCATTCCACCCAGAAACAAGAAATGCAGTTCGAGCACCAACAGCATCAGAAAGAATTAAGGGAAGACCCGCTGCAGCAAACTCATGGACGACAACTCCCCAAGGCTCGAGTTTACTTGGCAGGACGAAGCATCCGGCAGCAGATGCTTCATATGCTAATTCAGTCTCAGACATAAAACTTTTTACAGTAATACCGTTGATGCTACGAAGATGCTTGCTGAGACTGCCATTGCCGATAAGACGAAGCTCCCAGTCAGATCGCTCTTCTCCAAGAATTCTCCATGCATTAAGCAAGACATCAAGGCCCTTTACTCGTTCGAGACGTCCTACAAAAAGAAATCGATGCGGATATGCCTTCTTCTTTATGGAGATTGAATCGTGATGTGCGACATGGTAGATATCGACTGCGGCACTGTAAAGGTTGAATATAATCTGATCCGGACGAAAACCGAGTCTTCGAACGTATTCATACTGAGAGGCTCCTGCAACCCAGGCATGAGAGTAAAACATGAGAAAGAAGTGGAATCTACTAAGTAGAGCGGCAAAATGCTGCTTGAAAGTACCACGCCACTGTGCGTCAAATCCAGAGATGACGATTCTTCCCTTGGAACACATCTTTCGAGAGAAGACAAGATATAGATTATCAGCCCAACCCGACACACAGATAATAGAAGGATTAATTTGTTCAGTCAAAGAGGAGAGCGTGCGAATATCTTGAGATGAGCGCGAATAGAAATATACGCTATCAACATTAGGGGCGCAATATGGCGTTAGTTTTCCTTTGTCCCAGTGAACTACGTGACTTTCGACACCTTGAGAAGATAAAGCCTTCAGAGTGGCCATGGTGTAGCCCATGACCTCAGCATATAGAAATAAGATTTTCACAACGAGTTTAAGTCGGAAAGAAAATGACGTGCTCGGCTAACCACATCATGTTGGTCAGACCAAACACGCCGCATACCAGAAATAGCAATACTTTGACGGATCAGTGGTTCTGACAAGAGCCAGCTGACTTTAGACTTGAGTTCGGAAACAGAAGAAAAGAAGACTGCTTCATGGTCCTCAACAAATAGTTGCAGGAGGAACTCAGTACGTTCAGCCAGCATAACGCATCCAGATGCGGGAATCTCAAAGCATCGTCTAGTGTAATTATCACGATTCAACTTAGATAAGAACGCAAGACATATTTTCGCACCGCAGAGAGCCTTTACGTAGTCGTCACCATATGCAGGTCGGATAGGATATAGGCTACTAGATGGAGAATTAAGGAAAGAGTTATTCCATGTACTTCCCCCCCAAACGCGAATACTGAAGTTGGCATCAATAAGCTCCTGGAGGGCGGTATCACGACCATCAGCCTCATAGTGGCCAACATAAACTACATCTGCCCCAAAGGTACGCTGATCAGCCAGACTTAAGCGCAGAGGCCGATTACGTGATGGAATAAAGTAAGACATGAGAACGCCGGCATGAACAGCGCCAATATTTTGGGCTTCGAGGATGTTGCAATGACGATAAAAGAAGTTTTTAGAAAATAGGGGAAGACAGCGCAAATACCAGAACCAAAGCCAGTGATGATGCCAGGGCGCCAAATCATGCACCCTGTGACCAAATGGGTCATCGTTGTTATAGGATACAGTTATTTTGGTAAGATAGTTGATTAGCCTAAGTGTTAGCGGCAGGATATGAGTTGGACGCCAAAAGAAAACCACATCTGGTCGTTTGGTGGCTACATGGTGTATGAGAGAAAGGTTTAGCTGGATTAAAGCAAGACCTGGTAACGGAAGAACGGCCTGGAAACGCCCCAGCAAGCCTTTAAAGAAACAGTGCTGGTCAAAACGTAAGACATCAATTCCATTCTGTTGCAGACCATATTCAAAAGCCTCCTCGTAGTGGTACCATAGCCAGTCTCCAACGAGAAGCATTTTCATGAAATAGAGTGAAAAGGAGCAGGAGGCAATCGTTAATCTAGGGCCAGGAATGATTGTTAGGTTGGCAGAAACCGCCAGGAAGGAGGCAGGCTTAAAGCATAGGGAATAAAAGAAGAAGATGACAGAATAGGAGCAAAGAGGATGAGAGATAGGATGATGCTAATAATTCAGTGGGTTAGTGGGGACTTGTAGACAAAGAGGCGGATGGAGGAAGCTAGGAAGTGATAAATAAAGCCGAGGGGGGAAGAGAGATAGATTAAAAGACTAAGGCGTAGAGGTGTAGATGAAGAGAAGGAAAGATAGCCGTGGACAAGAAAGAGGGATTTGAGTACATGAATATGGCGTAGAAATCCGGAACTGTGAATAGGCTTTATCCCTAAAAGAGAACTCTCAGCATCAGGATGGATTCTTTTATAGAATCGAGTACCCTTTACGGAAGGCACAGGGTGTTGAAGGATGGAATAATAAGCAAGCATCAAATCCCACCCAGTACCCCATTTCTCAATAATGGAGATGTCAACCAGTGCTAACAGGGACTTCCTTGGGAATAGTGACCACGTCAGAATCATCTTTCCAATAAAGGAGGAAGAATATATAAACGAGAGCGCGCGAAAGATGCGTGGACCAGAAAAGTCTAAGGTATTAGAGTTGGCGATACTTCTGATTGGTAAACCGGCCTCGTCAATAAAAGAAACCTGTCCGAACGCAATAGTTTTACCTGGGATGACAGCCTTTACTAGAGAAGAGATCCAGTTGGGGTCATAATAGTCGTCCGCACCGGCCCACATAAAGAATTCACCATGAGCGAGAGTGAGGACTTGTCGAAAGTTAGATGGACTACCAAGGTTGGAGTGATTGCGATGATAGCGGATTCTGGAATCTCTTGCACAGTATTTAGAACAAATCAATGCCGATGAGTCGCTCGAAGCATTATCAGATAGAATTATTTCGATATTAGTATAGTCTTGGTTAATGAGAGATTCGAGGCAATCAGAAAGATAACGCTCGGCATTGTACAGGGGAATGCCAACACTAACCAAAGGCTGGGAAGATGATTTAAGCATCATCTATAGACCAGGTAACAAGTCTCAGAAGGCGTAATGTCTGCGTGAAAAACAATAGAGATAGGATTAACAAGTACTCTGGGTGGAATGGGGAAAAGACGTATCGATATTTTGCTATGCGCAGTAGATAAGGGGATATATCTTGGCGGTGCTTTAATGTCCGAACAAGGCAATATTTAAAGAAAGTTATCCTTGAAGCGAAGTTCTCCATTGATATGAGCTTTCTATTAAGTATTTCTAGGTGGCAATAAGAGAGAGGGAGACACAAGAGAAGAGCAAATTGAGACCAACATTCAAGTAAAGAGAGTTTTGGATCGTAAGTAGAGGGTTTTGGAATAAAGTCTTGGATTAGTCGTTCACTAGAAAGCAGAAGAGTCTTATTTTCGGCTAAAGCTAGTATATGATATATGATATGAGGCATCCTCGAAAGAGGATAGAATGATGCAAGTGATGAATAACGGTGGACGCTACGGAGAGATATAAGACTATTCCCACCGAGAAATAGATCACCTAGATCTATGCATTTGTGGCGAAGAGAATCGATTGTGTTAATGTAGAGGTGTTGATCGGTTGTTGTGCGATATCTATAGATGATTCCACTAACATTGGGATTCGCAAGGCAGTCACGCTCGAGATAAGTGAGCATAGAAGGACACGGGATCTTCGAGTCTCCAAGCAGGTAGACCCAAGGCGCATCATTTGCAATTATAGCATTTATTATATTAGCGTCGCTGGCAAGATGCACTTTATTGCGAAAGAAGGTGAAAGATATTCGTACTAGCTGGCCACAGAGGTTAGCAAGCATGTTTATCCCATATGGGGAATCATTATCAATTACAATTACACTTGTTTTAAGACCAGCATGGGCATCAAGATGCTTGCAGAGTGCGGTCAGGTTTGCATACCTATTATAAGTCGGAATTACAACAGTTATAAGAGGGCTGGAGGCGGACCTGGATGGTGTATTAGAGCAAATATGTATCATTGTTCATTGGACATTAGTGTTGGACTAGCTGACCCAAATGTAGGAGGTAACTCTCAGAGCCTACAGCACCACAGACATCAGATGACAATGCTATTGGAGTAATTCTAGTTAGAAGATCTGAATGGCCTACAACAGATTCAATCAACCAGGATCCAAAGCCACAATCAAGTAGATGATCCTCCAGGGTTATGATTTGCTTATATTTAATCACCTGTTGAGCCTGATGAGTTTTTTGACGTAGACCCCAAAGCGGAAGGGTGCACACTGAAAAGTCATCATATGGATGAGATTTAATCATCTCCATTGCTAGAGAGAGGGTTGCTCCGGTGGTTAAGATAACTTTTTCAGGATGTATGCCTTGGTGGATTGTCTGCCAGACTCCTTCGCTGAGGTTCGGAATTGAAGTGTGAAATGTAGGTTCACCGGCTTTTCTGAGACGTAAATATGAAGGTTGGGGATGATGGATAAGGTGATCGACACATGCTCGGACTTCGAGCGGATCACCTGGCGATGCAATTAGCATATTTGGCATAGATCGCATCAGACCATAATCTTGGATTGCATGGTGTGAATATCCAAGAGAACCGTAAGACAGGCCACCTCCCACGGTAACAACTGTAACGGTATGATTATGGTAGTCGATATCATTTCGTATTTGTTCTGCACAGCGAAGAGTTGGGAAATTCGCTATAGAATATATAAATACATGGTATCCCTCCGAAGCAAGGCCAGCTGCCACGCCAGCCATATTCTGCTCAGCGACACCTAAATTGAAAAATCGATCGGGATAACGTTCAGCGAAAGGCTCGACAACGGAATAGCCAAGATCACCAACAAGCAAGACTGTATTATGCCTGACTTCAGATAGTGTGACGAGTTGTGATATAAAGGCATCACGCATAGTTATTCACCTCTTCGATTGCCTGAGAAAGCTCGGCCAGATTGGGTGACCTGTAATGCCATGTGAAGTCATTTTCCATAAAGCTTACACCCTTGCCTTTTACTGTACGTGCTAACAGGAGAGAGGGTTTTTGATCGTCCCAGGGTGCAGATAGGAGGTGTTCTTTCAGTTGTTGATAGTCATGTCCATCAACCTCTCGAACCGCCCAACCAAAAGATTGAAGTTTATCTGCAAGAGGCTCTAGGGCCAGTGTATCAGCTACGGATGCAAGACTCTGCAGGTTGTTGTAGTCAACAATGGCTACAAGGTTTGTCAGCTTATGATGAGAGGCAAACATAAATGCCTCCCAGTTAGATCCCTCATCCAACTCTCCATCACTAAGGAGCGTATACACCTTCCAAGTACTTTGTGAGATCTTGTTAGAAAGCGCTTTCCCAGTTGCGAAAGGAAGACCATGACCTAGGGAGCCAGTAGAGAACTCAACACCAGGAATATTGTGACTAATATGAGACATCATCTGTGAGCCATTGGATGCGTAATCACGAAGAAGATCGGCAGGGAAAAAGCCACATGCAGCCAGAGATGTATAGACTGCGATGCAAGCATGACCTTTGCTAAGAATAAATCTATCTCTATCGGCCCAATTCGGTTTTTCAGGATTGAAATTCATGACCTCACCGTACAATACAGCGATAATGTCAGCAATTGAAAGAGCGCTGCCAATATGGGATGCGTTTGTACGATGTACCATGTCTAGTGACTGAAGTCTAATAAATCTTGCAAGCTCGGGAGCGCTATACATTTAGGAATTGGCGGCGTCTTGTTGATAGAAGTCTAGCAAAGACTTGATACGCGTAGGTTCAAAGCCGTGAACAGATAAAGAGTGTGAAATCTCGCCAATATAACCATAGGAGAATACCAGTACATTTGCTGTGTTGTAAGATTTCCACTTATCAGGGCCTATAATTGGTATTCGTGTTTTGGGCGCTAATAGATTTTCGCCGGAAAATGCTGAATCAAGTAGAGCGGCAAATCGTGAGTGTGTACGCATTGCGGCCAGTGTCATTACACCTCTACCGCCTGCACCAAAACCGACAATAGGCTGATCTGGTGAAAGTGAATCTACATATTGGTCAATTGATTGAATAGTCTTGGATATACGCTGACTAAGTAGATGATCATTTAGAAGAGTTTCAGGTCTACGATGAGGATGATCAACGCTATTTATCTGCTTAATAGCAATGAGGATGAGTGAGTTTCCACGTGTTTTTGCTGACGGGAGTGGATTCACCGCCAGAAGCTTAAAACCATTTGCTGAAAGCAAGGATTCAGCCGTAAATTCATCTAGGTAGATTGTGTGTTCATGCTCAAATAGACAAAACTCTGTTCGGCGTACAATTGAGTTGTAGTCATGGACCTCCAGCGCGAGAATTCCATTATCATTGAGACAATGGTATGCAGACGCTAGGTAGTCAACAGGATTACGGACATGATCAAAAGTATAGGAGGAAATACATAAGTCATACTTTGCAGGAAGATTTTTGGCAACATCAAGGCCAAATAGGGCCACCGTAGTGGAGATACTTCTTTTTATGGCAGTCTCTGCCAGAATAGAGCTTGGTTCGACGCCGCTGATAATGCCTATTCCGAGCTCCTTAAAGCGAATTAATTGCTCACCATCACCCGAGCCAATTTCAAGAACAGAGGCAGGGAGCCTGTGATTGGCTTGTTTAAAGGTATCGACTATGGTCTCGGCATAGAGCGCCATAAATTCTCTAACGAATTCAGAATGACCTGATGTATACCGATATTCCTTGTAGTAGTCTTCATGACTAAAGTCGCTAGGGTTTTGAACGACGTTACAGGAATCACAACGATATATGCTTATGTCACTAAGATATTCAGGCTTCATTATATGAGTTGCAGGCACGAAATCATCTGTTAGAGGCATTTCCGAAAGTTTAAGAATTCTATTCTGAAGAAGAGCGTTGCAGACGCGGCATCGCATGGGAGTTAGAGGAAATAGAGTGGACAGAATGAGCCGAATGTGGAAAAGTGCGACTAGTAGGTCGCAACTAATAGAACTAATGGAATGGACCAGCTTGGTTCATTTCAATATCAAGAAACATTCGATGGAGCACACTTGATAAGCAACACGGATCGGTGGTGCGTAGCTTAGGGCGACATCTATATGAACGCATTGCTTGCAAGCTAGTACTTGAGGAATCGTTTTTTGTTTCCCTACAGTTATTATTTTAGCAGGCTTCAGGATGCGTCGTCAACCCTATCCTGTTGTGACGAGGACTGTAACTGTAGAACTGCAATAAACGTAGTCTTGTCAGAGCGACATAGCCCAGGCAATGCCGAAAGTCGGCATCAAGAGACTCTATGGCTACTTCATAAAGCTCCAGAAGACCTTGGGAGATTCAGGCAGACAATATCGTACGGGGATGTATCACTGATCAAATTCATAGCAGTAACTTAATGGGTTGTTATCAAAGACCTGAAAGTCACGACCATCGCCGATAGTACAGATATTGCTGCAAATGAGTCTGCAGGTTGGTAAACATTGGGGATGGAGACTGGTGCGACCCTGGCTGCCCGACACATCTCAGCCCTGAGATTCATGTGACGGCCAGCTGTGGCGTGTGATCAGCCGCTGATCGCAATCGCGGTGGCATCTCAGTCGTTGAGGACCAAGCCTGCACCTGCCTTCTCCTCGCCCTGCTGCTGGGGATGCAGGGCTCCAGCTCCTGGATGGGGATCGGCAACCATCCATAAACCCGGCCGTGACATCGGCCACGGCCATCTGCAGTGCGGCCAGGCCGATGCGCAGAAAGCGCATGCCGCCCTTCCAATGCGGATCATCCTGCCGGCGCAGGCCCGCCAAACTGAGAGAATAACCCTGGAGACTGCCCGTCAGGACAGCGATCGCAGCCAAGAGCACCAGCCGATCGATCCGCTGCGGTTCACGAATGCCGCTGCTCGCCAACTGGAGCACCCCCGATTACTGATCCCGGAACAGCTGCTGACAGCAGAAGCGCTTCTCGTAGCTCCAGACCAAATCGAGGTCGTGAGCAAGGTTGATGATCAGAAACCACGGCTCCTCCACCGGCAAGCCGGTGGGATGGGCGATCACCAGGCTCACGCTCTGGCTGACATTGACCCAGAGGCGCACACCACGTAAACCTCGGCACCGCCCGCGGCGCAAGTGCGGCTTGCGCACCTGACAGCCGAGAGGCGCTGCGGTGCCGTGGATCTCGCGGTGTCACCACGCAGGCGCATGTCATATCTCCAACGGGACCGGACACGGGCCCAGCTCAGCAGTTCGTCGCAAGGGAAGGCGCGATCCGCCAGCAGCGTGATCGCCCCGAATCCGGCAAGAAGCTGTTCTGCTTTCTCCAGCAGAGCGATCGAGACCGACGCGCTGAAGCTGGCACTGGGATGCTCCAGCGTCTGCCAGAGCAGCGGGATCGCCCTGCCGTGGGCCACCACCGACACCACCACCACGCAGAAACGGTTACAGAGCCTCGTGGTGTCGAGCGCCAGATACAAGGCGTGGCCTGGGTTTTGCCACTGCTGAATCGCCCAGAGAATCAGCGGGCCATAAAGCGTTTTCACATCGATGCGTCTATTGGCGAGCCAACGCTGACAGCGCCGCTGCCAGCTCGCGGCATGGCAATGGGCCAGAGGCAACCTGGCTTTCCAGCGATCGAAACAGACGGTTTCGCTCAGCACCAGCCCAGCCACCATCCAGGCGAGGAGCACCAGATGACACTGATCACGGACAGGACAGTGTTGACGCAGGCAGGTGATCAGCTCAGCATGCAGCTGGGCATGGGATGCCATGGGGACTTGGTTTGGTTTCGCAGCCCCACGCTCCCATGGCTACCTGCCCACCCATTGAGCTGAGACCCGTTCTGTTCCATGGGGGTCTCGCAGTTGTGTCGGTCAGCCAGGGTGCGACCTTCATGTGTCCTATCGGTTGTAGAGACCATCCTCATAGTGAGCAGAGGCCAGGAGAATTAGCACAATTCCCAGGAAGAACGTCTCTATGCTGTACTAGTTCTTGAAAGTAGGCATCTCTTAATGCGAGATCGGGAGGTGCGTGCCAGTAATACATCAGTCCTGTCCGTCATTAGAGAGGCATTGTCGCGAGAAATTCCGCGAGTTGCCCAGAATCTAGCTAGGACTAAGAAAGATCAGACCCATTCCATCTTCTCGACGTTGCATAGATACAAGCAAGGGCATATCCAAGTCTTGTAGGCTAAGTGGATCTACAGCTCGACAACCGACTGGTCAGATGAGCGCGAGAAGATAATGAGAGGAAACTAACAAGCTTGCTTTAACCAATTGGCAGTACGAAGAATGGATTCATCAAGCGAGAGAGGTTCAGGCAAAGATAATGCGCTTCTTATTTTTCGACAGTCAGCCACATAGCTACCTTTATCACTAGCCAATGACTGATTCTTGATGATGATTTGACAGTCAGGATTTAGCAAGGAGGTAACTTTTTTTGCCAAGTCAAGAATGGAGATCGGCTCGAGGCCTCCAATATTCCAGGCAGTACCACTTTCAGCGTTCACAATAAGTGACAGCAACCATGTGACAGTGTCAGCTGCATACAGGTAGCTACGAACATCTGTGCCATCTCCCTTGATCAGAATATCACGGTTGCTGAGTGCGTCATGGATAAAGTTTCCGATAGCAAAGTGCTTATCCAGTGGAATAAAAGGGCCAACTTGGGAGTAGATCCTGGCGATGGCAACTCTGAAACACGATTCGGCAGCTACTGCACATGCCAAAAATTCCGAAGCACGTTTTCCCTCTGAGTAAGCAGAGGAAGGATTCGTACAATCAGAAGATCCGTGGTAGTGCTCTGGAAATCCAATCGGGCGAGCAGGATGCTGGCCGTAGATTGCACCAGAACTGGTAAGAAGAAAGTGTTTAGAATTGGAGTGTCTAGCGAACTCTAATACACGTCTAGTTCCATCAACACAAGTGCCGTATAACTCAAGAGGTGAAGACTGGACGACAACATCGGTAGCGGCATGAATTACAATATCAAATTGACCAGAGGGAAAAAGAAATGTGCGTACGTCGCCATGGTGTAAAACTACATCTGCAGAAGAGACTATGGATGGGAATTGATCAATAAAATTGTTCGGATTACGAGAAAGTATCTCAAAGGTGCAGCCAAGTGAAAGGATTTTATTAGCGTGCAATAGGGATGATAAAAGCCACTTGCCGATAAACCCAGAGCCCCCAGTTATAAAAAATCTACAGCCCTTGAAAAACTGCCAATCGGAGATAGAAAGACCACTCAACAAGCGCGAGTGATCATTAGCCAGAAGCCGAGGATAAGATTGGATCATGTTCTTTATATTAGCAGGCCAAGATATTATTCAGGCTGATGCAGGGTTGTGAGTCACACCGGCATGACAAGAAAAGCACATCGAAGTGGCAGAAACGAAGAAGCGACATTGGAGAAGGAGGGCGCTTAGACAGAAGTTGATTGCAGACTACTGCAACTGCAGCAGATGAATGCGGACAGATAGATGGACAGGTATTCCTTAAAGATAGCGCCACAGTTTACCTACAAGAAGCAGCCAACTTCCCGCAGATATTGATCTTCAGGTTCTGGGCACGAAAGTCTTCATGATGCGTCATATGCATGCCACACGAGGCGACTATCAGCTAGGTATGCTCATGCAAAGAAATAGAATAGAATGTGGAGTGCACATGCAAGAATGAGATTTAGCAGAATGGTCGATTTAGGTGCGTAGGCTAATGAACAACTTACAGAAGGATCCAGTCAGATGGAATCAGACCGTCAAATCCCCAGAATGAAGATCCATGATTCGTGACAACTGAAGGAGCAACTACTTGTTTGTTGACACAATTAGACAGCCAAGCACCCCACCAGCTAAATGTGCTATTGGCGATTATAAAGTGATCACATAGAGACATGAGCCAGAGATCCGCATACGCGAGAGAATCGCCGCGGTTACAATCTATGACGGTATAATTATTTGCAATGCCAGACATAATGGCATTTGCATCATTTGGGGAGTCGGAAAAGACAAAGTAATGAGAGCCCGGATATTTATCTTCCATGAAATCTACCGCTCGGCGATAATAACTGGTGTGAAGATTATTGCCCGGCGAGGAATCATGAGAGCGCTCGTGCACACTATCAAAGTTGCGTATATGAACGGCAACTGACCGCTGAGCCTTAATGGCTCTTGCAAAGAACCTATTTTGCGAATCAGAAGGAGGCCTTATCAATAGTTCTTTGCGCAATTGAGGGACTACGTCCGAGAAGTATTGCTCGCTTTGCCAATAGCCCTCGAGATAGAGCTTATGACGCGGAGCGAGCTTGAGGATTCTTGGATCGAAGTGCTCGGAAGACTGCCTAATAAATCTTTTCGCAGAATATGGCAGAAAGGAGTCAACTAGACGCATCAACGGATATCGAATACATCTGATTGGGTACAATAATTCAGATGAATCCGCAAGCCGGCATGGTATGCTAAAATTTCCTAATTGATAAAAACGATTATACAGTGTGTCCTTCTGAAAGCCAGTTCTAGAGTCGAGAACAAGCTCTGACCGAGTAGCTAGGGAAAGTCTTCTAGCAGCTGCATAAATAAATAGCTGATTGCCAATGCCGCCACGAAGTTGCGCTACTATTTTAGTTACCATAGGGGAGTATTCGTAGGCTTCCTGATTTTTGGGAAAGTTTGGGGGTGGATCTGAAATCCTGGGGGTCGAGCCATTGTGCGGAGACAAATGCCTAGGGCTGCCGAGGTGAAAGTCCACCAGATGAGACTACCCGCTATATCTTGGAAAATGCCCATCAGCAACAAAAGTGATGCTGTTGTCATAATTAGCCTCTCGACCGCGAAAAGAGATTTAGCCCTTGAAGATACCAGCCTAATACAGCAATAAATCAGCCACGATGAGAATATAAAGAAGAAGATAGAGAGGATGCCCCAGGATGCGATGTAATAAGAAATATCGGATTCAGGTGCTCCCCAAAAAGCTCCTTCTTTGATCATCTGCATACTGCCATGACTTGAAAGAATGCTAGAGTTATTCTTAGCTACGTAGATACTGTAGGCACCATTTCCGATCCCCATAAGATGCCGGCTAGCTACATCCAACGCAAATGAAACAGAGTTGTGTCTATCATAGAGATTAGAATAAGCGGCAGAAACCGAATTATAATCAAAAATGAGCGCACTGGCCATCAAGAATATTAAGAGCGCAGAAATCTTGATGAGAATATTTAGCCTGATTCTATAAGAAACGCATAGCATTAGGAATAAAGAAGATGCAGCGAGCAGCGACCTCACTGATATAGCCGCTGGAATTACAGGAATCATGGAAGCCAGTAGCACAACTAGTAACCTATTAGACATTCTAGAACGGAAATGCCAAAGACCAGAAAACTGCAAAGCTAATATATAACCAAGGTTTTGCTTCTCAAAGCCGACCAGAGAGCCGTAGACAGACATTGATTGATTAAACAGGGCGGGGTTTACAATGTATTCATACGTAATTTTGCCAGAAGCTAGAACCCAGAAAGAAAGTACAGCATTAGTTATAATTGAGATTGACAGCAATGATAGAGCAGCATCATCAAGTAGCGATAGGGCTTTAGCATTAAAAGTCTTAAATACACTCGCCCAGACAAAGAAGATGATTATAAAGCCAATCCAGTTTACAAGCCACTTGACTGACGCATATGGCGCAAGAGAGAAGTTAGATATAAGAATGATAATCAGTGTGGTGCAGACTATTAAGATATGCTTAGACGTTTTAGATTGGAAGCCTACAAAGAAGATGAGTATCGATGCAGACAATGCTATGTAGTTAAGTGGTTGACTTAAATCAAGTGCGCCGGGAAAAAGATTTAGGAAAGGCAGGATAAAGAGAAGTAGCAATGCGAGAGCTACTTGAATATGTGAATAATTCAGAAGGTTCACAGCTTGCGAGAGAAGGGTTGTCAATCAAAAGACAGCCGCACATGATATGGCGACAAATTGGAGAAATCCAGATGATATGTGTATTATGATTTTGGAGGTGCTTTAGGGAGAAGCCTAAAGTGGAATATAGCCAAAGAGTAGTAATCAGATGATACTTTTGCTAGAGTCAAATCAAAGCCCTTCTTTGGAATTATCTTGAGCCCGTCTTTTGATGTATGGATGCAAAGATTTTCGAGACGGAGATTGCTCTTCTCGGCAAGAGACATCAACTTATATGGGCTAAAGACCCAATTAGAGTTGAAGTTTACTCTTTCAGTCCCAACTGGGGTCGATAGATAAAAAGATCCACCTTCCGAAAGAAATTGAACAATATTTGAGAATGCCCGTTCGTATCCATACGGGTCAATATTATCACCATACCTGCCCAGACCAATGTGCTCAAGCACGTGCAAACAAGAAATGGAGTCACAATAAAATTCAGAAGAATCCTTAGACAGGTTTAAAATAGAGCCATGCGTGAGGTTCATGATATCTCTAGTGATATACTTCACATTTGGAATTATACTAGTAGAAGGTCTAATATCAATTACTTCGATTTCACGATAACTGGCAACGTGTGCGACGAATCCATCGATTCGTGAGCCAAAATCTATGTGGCGAACAGGATTTGTTTGGTTAATCCATTGGGCAACAATAAGATCTTGCCAGAAATACTCGTTTTTTGTCGAACCCGCTTCAGCAAATCGGTCTTGTAGGCAAGGCTGCCACTCAATCATGCCATTAAAGCGTTGGCGGAAGACAAAAGCTTGATAGATAAAATGAGGAAACGCACGAAGAGAACGATATATGGCAATTGGATCGATGCCGAATTGAGAGGAAAGAATCCAATGCGCCCTGGAAATAGATTTTTTAAATTTCATAGTGTCTCCGGATTTATTGGCTATCATCGCACAGTTGGACTACACGTATACAACGCTGCAATGGATAGCTTATAGGATTGATAGGGAGGACAGAAGTGCTCGCTGGACAAACGGGGTGTGATCTTTCTACGGGGTATAATATCGCTAAACTGACCCTATTGTGTGAGATCCCCTTTTTATTTTTTGAGAACAAGCTTATGCAAATTGAATCAACGGCTACAGTCACATCTCTCATCAGCCTATTATGCACAATTTGCAATGAATTTGAAAGGCATGCCATGACATTGCCAAGATCTGAAATACGGCTATCGCAGTAAGGCCGTGGAAACTTCTCTTCTGAAAGCCGAACTACTGCTTTAGAGCCCAGAGCGTGTACTCACCTTTGAATAGGTTTTGGACCTTGAACATTTCAAGCAAATACGTCAGAATTGCATCTAGAGCATAAACTAGAACTCTGCTTTTATAGAGTTGCATCACCAATCTGAATTTCGTTACGATTCCAGCTATCTCAGACTCTTGCATGATTGCCTTGAGGGTAGTGGTATACGAAGATTTCCTATTCCTCAACCTCCAGTAGAGCGGCAACCGTGGAGAGATCGTCAAGATTGAGGCTTTAACTGTGATCAATAAATCAGGCAGGAATCAGGGTCGACTGAAAGTCATTTCATCACGTTCCAGCGTTGCTGATCCCGACCCAGCTGAGCATTCGGCGGATGTCATGCGCCACGGCCATCAGACCAATACGGATTGAGGGAAAACCGTTGTAGCGAAGAAGGTTCAGCGCCAACGTCCTCAGAAGAGCCAACACTTATCCCCCATTTCGCTGGGTGTAGCGATGGGCGTCCTCGCCGTGCTGGGTGTCGCGAGGCCAGTGCCACTGGTTGTCAATACTCCAGCGCTACCGCACCAGCCAGAGCAGAGCTTTTGGGCTTGTGCGCAGAGTGGTGATGAACAAGTGGATGTGGTGAAACGGCTGCCGTCATGCCGGCCGGTGCCTAACAGCTCGATTATCCAAATGCCATCTGCCCAGCGCTCGCGAATAGTGCTTGTGGCATTGCGGGCATGGAGAATCCATTCGACATGGCGGCCATGGCTCGCATCGCATTCGCTGAGCATCACAGGGAAGTGCCGATCCCGCGGAACTGGGAGAAAATCTGTTGGTAGAGCCGGCGCTAGTTGTTGTTGACTGTCAGGAGGAGATTGTCACCCTGCTCGGCAGCGAGTTGAAAAACGCTTGCGAGGTGTGCAGCGCATCCGCCAGATTCAGCACACCCTCGAGCTCCAGCGTGCTCAGCGGCAGCACCAAATCCTGCATCATACGCGATTTGGCTGACCATCCAGGCCTACAACACCTTTCCAACTTCCTGCAGGTGGGCCTTATTGAACAGGTAGAGAAAGGTGGCATGGGTGGGCAGGGCGAATTGGAGCACGTCCTCATGGGCAGCCAGCCCCAGGGCCTATTAAAGGTCTGTCCCAGGAGAGCCCCAGCCCAGTCTCTGACTGGTTTCTCCTGGAGGCATCCCGCACCTGATCCTTGCCAACGCCATCCGTCCAGAGCCCTGCTGCAGCCACTGACCTGATCAGCTTCCTCAAGGCCTTGCCGGATTGCCGCATGCGCCGTGGGGTTCGCTTTCCGCAGTGGTGGATCCTGCTGGTGGCGAACCTCGCGATCCTGAGCGGTCAGGGTTCACTGCTTGGGATGGAGCGTTTCACCAAGCGTCATCGCAAGACCCTCAACGCGCTCCTCGGTACCCACATCGCCAAATCACCGTCGGACTCAATGCTCCGCTGGCTGCTGAGCCAGCTGGATGTGGAAGGGTTTGAATCCCTGTTGCAGCAATGGATCACAGCGCAGCCTGGTGTACCTGAGGTGGTCGACACCCTGGTCTGTGACGGCAAGACGCTGTGGGGTTCGATCGCTGAGAATGCCACCGGCGCCGCGCGTCTTATCGCCCAGGTGAGCCTGTACTCCAACAGCCTCGGCGTGGCGATCGCCCAGAACACCTACGCCACCGACAGCGGCAGCGAGATCAAGGCCTTGCGGGAGCTCCTAGATCGCGTCGAGCTTGAGGGTCTGCTGGTGCAGGCGGACGCGCTGCATGCAAACCGCCCTTTTTCGCCTACCTCGAGCAACGTGGCGCCGACTTCCTGATTGCCGTCAAACACAGCCGCAGCAAGGGCTTTCGCGTCATCCGCGATGGGCTGACCTACGGCGGCAAGACGCTGTTTGAGACCAGTCATCGCGAGCGCAAACGCGGTCGTGACCTCACCTGGACCTTGCGGGGCATGGCGGCACCGGAGTGGGTGGAGGAGAACTGGCCGGGCAGCGCCACGATCCTGGCCGTGCGCTGCAAAGGCAGGCGGGATGGCAAGCCGGTCGATGAGACTCATTACTACGTCACCAGTCTCAGGACCACAGCCACAGCCTTGCTGCAGCACGTGAGAGACCGCAGATCAATCGAGAACTCCTGGCACTGGCCCCGCGACACCCAGCTCCGCGAGGAAGCCCATCGCTATAGCGAGAGCAATGGCATTCGGATCCTCGCCACGCTCCGCAGCCTGGCGATGAATGCCCTGCGGCTCGACGGTTTCTGGTCGATCACCGAGGGCCTGGCTGCCCTGGCCCATGACATTCCGGGATTGCTGGCACTGCTGGGCTGGCCAGAACCGAGCCAGGCACTGAGCTCCGCTTGACTTTTAATGAGCCCTGGGTGGGGAACCCGGCCGCCACCGTGATCACCTCATCACCGGGCTTGATCCGCCGCGCCTACGGCAGCTTGGCGGAGGTGAGCGCTGAGATTGCCAACAGGTTGGCGCTGGAGCCCGAGTTCACCAGCAGCGAATGGCACACCCACAGGAAGGCCGCCAGCTCCTTTTGAAACGCCTCGCCTTCTGTGCCCAGGGTGAGCCAGAAATCGAGGGTGCTGCTCACGGCCGCCTCCACCTCGTCTTCCGTGAACACCCGGCCCGCGTAGGGGATGGTGGTGCCCTCCTGCCAGGGCTGGCGCTCCGGATTAGCGGCCGCCCGAAAGGCACCATGCACCTGACAGGAGTATTAGCGGGTGAGGCGCAGGATCTCCTGCTTCAAGGCCTGGGGATCGGTCATGCGATGGGAAGGAGTGTTGTGTAAGCGTTCAGATCCGCCAGGCAGCAGTCCAGAGGGTTTGCCCCTTCATACACGGCGCGATACCAGCCCACGGTGCGGGCCAGGGTGGTGGTGTAGTCCCAGCGGGGCTGCCAGGCCAATCGATGGTGAGCTTTGTCGATCTGCAGATGCAGCAAGTTGGCCTCGTGCAGCGAGCTGGGATCGCTCTGATCCAGCCATTGGCCGGGCCAGTGCCCCAGGATTGTGGTCACCAGGTCGCCCACGGGCCGATTGCTGGCCAGGCTGGGGCCGAAATTGAAGGCCTCGCAGGGGGGCTGGGGATCCATCGTCAGGGCTTCCGCCAGCCGCAGGTATCCGGCCAGAGGTTCGATCACGTGCTGCCAGGGTCGGGTAGCCCTGGGGTTGCGCACGGGGATCGGCTCTCCCTTAGCCAGGGAGCGCATGGCATCGGGCACGATCCGATCGACGGCCCAGTCGCCCCCGCCGATCACGTTGCCAGCACGGGCGGTGGCGATGCGCAGATGAGGGGTCTGATGGGAGCCCGGGCCGCAGAAGCTGGATCGCCAGCTGGCGATGGCGATCTCAGCACCCGCCTTGCTGGCGCTGTAGGGGTCGTGGCCTCCGAGGCGATCAGGTTCGCGGTAGCCGTAAGCCCACTCTCGGTTCTCGTAGACCTTGTCGGTGGTGACCATCACCACAGCGCAGGGGTGCTGCAAGGGCTTCAGGGCCTCCAGCAGATGCAGGCTGCCCATCACGTTGGTGGCCCAGGTGCCGAGGGGATCTTCGTAGCTGCGGCGAACCAGGGGCTGGGCGGCCAGGTGCAGCACCACCTGCGGCTGGGCGGTCTGCACCAGCTCGGCGAGTGCCTCTCGATCAGCCAGATCGCCGATCTGGTGCTGCCAGCCCTCCCCTGGCGGGCAGGCCTGGGCCAGCTGGTGAAACAGATTGTGCTCCGGTTCGGGCTCAAGGGCGTAGGTCCACACCTGGGCCCCCAGCTGCTGCAGCCACAGCAGCAACCAGCTGCCCTTGAAGCCGGTGTGACCGGTGAGCAGCACCCGCCGGCCAGCCCAGAATGCAGGATCTGGCATCACCACACCTTCCAGGGCGCCTTGTCCTTGGCCCAGAGCTCTTCCAGGTGCACGCGGTCGCGCAGGGTGTCCATCGGCTGCCAGAAGCCGGTGTGGTGGTAAGCCGTGAGCTGGCCGTCCGCCGCCAGGCTGCGCAGGGGCTCCTGCTCCCAGATGGTGGCATCGCCCTCGATGCGATCGATCACCTCGGGCTCCAGCACGAAGTAGCCGCCGTTGATCCAACCGCCATCGCCCTGGGGCTTCTCCTGAAACCCGGTAACGGAGCCATTCTCGCCGAACTGGAGGGCGCCGTAGCGGCCCGGCGGTTGCACCGCCGTGACCGTGCCCAGGCGGCCATGGGCCTTGTGGTGGGCGATCAGGGCCGTGATGTCCACATCCGCCACGCCATCCCCGTAGGTGAAGCAGAAGGCCTCATCGCGCACGTAATCCCGCACCCGCTTGAGGCGCCCACCGGTCATGCTGATTTCCCCCGTATCCACCAGGGTGACCTCCCAGGGCTCCGCTTTCTTGTGGTGGACCTCCATCGAATTCATGCGCATGTGGAAGGTCACATCGCTCATGTGCAGGAAGTAGTTGGCGAAGTACTCCTTGATCACATAGCCCTTGTAACCACAGCAGATCACAAACTCATTGATGCCGTGGGCGCTGAAGATCTTGAGAATGTGCCAGAGGATTGGCCTCCCTCCTATTTCCACCATAGGCTTCGGTTTAAGGTGGGTTTCTTCACTAATGCGAGTACCAAGGCCGCCGGCAAGGATTACTAATTTCATGGTCAGTCAGCTGAGATCTGAGACTACCAATAGATAAATCATTTTGATGAAAGCATTAAGTCTGGCGGTCCGCTTCCCACCACCTCGCCGTGATCTAAGCGGAAAATGCGATCACAGTTCCGGACCGTGCTTAGGCGGTGGGCAATTATGACCATGGTGAGATCACGGCTCAGCGTTTCAACCGCCTCCATCACGGCCTGCTCGGTGCTCGTGTCTAAAGCGCTTGTGGCCTCGTCAAAAACCAAAACGCTGGCCCGCTTGTAGAGCGCCCGAGCAATGCCGATACGCTGCCGCTGGCCACCGCTGAGGCGAATACCACGCTCGCCCACAAAGCTCGCGTAACCATCTGAGCTGGACTCAATGAAACTAGCGATCTGGGCCAGCGATGCAGCATGCTGAACGCGAGCCACATCTATCTTTTCGCGAGGTACCCCAAAGGCAATATTTTCAGCAATGGAAGCATCAACCAAGTAGATGCTCTGCGGCACATGGGCGATCGCCGCCCGCCATGCGACTAGCCGCTCAGGTCGGGCATGATCATGCAGATCTTCGCCATCGACCAACACAATTCCTGCTGTGGGCACCAATAGACCCATCAGCAAATCAACCGTGGTGCTCTTGCCACTGCCGGTGCTGCCAATGAGCCCAATGCGCTCGCCTCGGCTGATCTCGAGATCCAGCCCCCGAAGCACCTCAGGCTGTTCGGGCTGGTAACGGAAATGCACACCTTGAAGACGAAAACTATCGCGAAGTAACGACGATTTTTGCGCTTTGACTAAGGGAGGCAGGGGCTGGTCAAGCATGGCCAGCACAGCATGAATCGCTGCGTTGTAACCCTTCAACGAAGCCCAACCACTGTAGGTCTGCTGTAACGCAGGCAACAGCCGTTGGGCTCCCAAAGCTAAGACACCTAGAATAGAAATGACGGAAGGACCGCTGCCCCGCTGCAAGACAAGCAGCCCACCAAGCAGGGCAATTGCCACCATGCCCAAAGCCTCGAACGCATAGCGTGGAAACACTCCAAGAAAAACGTTTTTGGCCTGAAGTTGGCGCTGGGGGCGGTCCGCTTGACGGTAGATCTGGAGATAGGTTGGTTGGCTGCTATCCAGCAACACATCGCGAATGGAACCAAGCCCCTCTTGCAGCGCTTTGAGCTGCTGCCTTGAGGCCACGTCGATCTTTTGTCCGTTCCGACGCAGTTCTCTTCTACTAGAGAATCCCAATAATGTGTAGGCGCCGCCAAAAAGGGCCGCAGCAGAAAGAGCAACCCCTGCATCAATGAAAAGCAACCCGGTCAGCAAGCCAACAGAAACCACAGCAGAGGTGATCAACTGCAACAGGGAGTTGAGTGCCACCACAGTGAGGCTGATCTGAGTCGTGGTGCCTGTGATCACCTCGGCACTGTTGCGCTGGACATGTACCGCGTAGGGCTGATAAAGCGTGCGCCGATACGCTTCACAACTCAGGTCAGATCCCACCGCTGCCGCCAGCCGCCCATTCAGCCAGAGGTTCGTAAGCCGAATAAAAGCAGCAAGCAAAGCAGCCACCGCAAACGCCAGGGTGGTCGGTAGCAGCAGATCGCTTGCTTTAGTTAACCCGAACTGTGCAGCAAGTAGCTGCACGAGCGGTTGCTGCCACAGCCGCTCAGGATCGTTGAGCACCGCGAGAAACGGCAGAACCGCCCCGAGCGAGACAAGCTCCGCCACACCACTGGCCAGCATCACCACGAGCAGCAGCCCCAGCTGAATCCGCCGCCGGCGACTCAGGTGACCCCAAATGCCCAGGAGAAGCCTGCGGGTGGATGGCGTTGACTCCTGATTCATTGCGGACTGATTCGTCAAATTTCGGCTAAGTAGGAAGGTTTTTCCA
>Ga0194134_10001104_pt1 | contig 37832 bp, 34 predicted proteins | sample TA2KigOff0mmetaG_FD_148602 | JGI IMG/M metagenome (GOLD analysis project Ga0194134, IMG submission 148602) | Freshwater microbial communities from Lake Tanganyika, Tanzania - TA2015056 Kigoma Offshore 0m | ecosystem: Environmental > Aquatic > Freshwater > Lake | place: Tanzania: Lake Tanganyika... | reverse complement strand
TCTCCGACTACGCCAAGGGCATCCTGAACAACACCGTGCTCCGCGAACTCACGCGCCTCGCCCGGGCCAAGGGCAAGCTGATCGCCCTCGACCCGAAGCCGCGGCGCGGCCTCGCCTTCGACGGCCTAGACCTCATCACCCCGAACAAGCGGGAGGCGCTGCAGCTGGCGGGCCTCGCGCCTTCCCCGCACGCCCCGTTTCCCGCGGCCGAGGTCTGCGCCCGCCTGCACGAGCGCCACGCGACGCGGCACCTGGTCGTGACACTCGGCGAGGAGGGGATGCTGCTCAGCACCGGCGGCAAGGTCCGCAAGGTGATCCCGACCGCGGCGCGCGAGGTATTCGACGTCTCCGGCGCGGGCGACACGGCGCTGGCCGGGCTCGTGCTCGCGCTGGCGGCCGGATCCTCCCTCGAAAAGGCGGCCCATTTCGCCAACGCCGCCGCTGGCGTGGTGGTGGGCAAGCTGGGCACCGCCACGGTCACCCCGGCCGAGCTCACGGCCTACGTGGGCCGGCGATGATCACCCTCCACGACCTGCCCCCGCCCACCGGCCCGCTCGCGGGCGGAGCGCTGTTCCTCGACCGCGACGGGACCCTCAATTTTGACCTTCATTACGTCTCGGATCCGGCGGGCATCGAGCTGATCCCCGGCGTGGCCGGAGCCCTCCGCGCGGCCCGCGCCCTAGGACTGCGGCTGTTCCTCCACACCAACCAGTCGGGAATAGCCCGCGGCCTGTTCCAGCTCGCCGACGTCGACCGCTGCAACGCGCGCCTCGAGGAACTGCTCGGGCTTCCCCGGCCGGTGTTCGACGCGGTCTGCGTCGCGCCGGAGGGCCCCGATGACCCCCAGGTCTACCGCAAACCCTCGCCGCGCTTCATCCGGGAATGCGTGGCGCGCCACCAGCTCGCGCCCGAGCGCTGCTGGATGGTGGGCGACCGCGAGAGCGACCTCGAGTCCGGCCGGCTCGCGGGCATCGGCACCGCGGCCGTCTGCACCGGCAAACACGATGCCGCGGCGTGGCGGCAACTGCTCCCGGCCGGCACCCCGGTCTGGCCGAGCCTGACGGAGCTGGTGGCCGCGCTGGCGGCCGGAGCCGCGCGCCCCGATGCCTGAACTCGCCGAGGTTGAGTTTTACCGGAAACGCTGGGCGCTCGCCGGCACCGGGTCCGTGATCCGCCGGCTGCACGCGAACGCGGACCGGAAGGTTTTCCGCGGGACGGACGCGGCGGCGCTGCAGCGGGCGCTGACCGGCCGGCCGCTCGGCGCCTCGGAGACGTCCGCCAAGCAGATGCTGTTCCGCGCCGGGGACTCGGGCTGGCTCGGCATCCACCTGGGGATGACGGGGGAACTGTTCACCGCGCCCGCGACGCACTCCCCCGGCCGGCACGATCACCTCGTGCTCTTCCAGGACGAACGCGCCCTCGTCTTCCGCGATCCGCGGATGTTCGGACGGATCCTGTTCCACCAGGGCCCCGCCGCCCCGGAATGGTGGCGCCGCATCGCCCCGCCGATCCTCTCCGCGGCGTTCACGGTCGAGGCCGTCGCCGCGTTCCTGCACCGGCGGCGCCGTGCCCCCCTGAAGGCGGTGCTCCTCCAGCAGGAGCGGTTCCCCGGGGTGGGCAACTGGATGGCGGACGAGATCCTGTGGCGCGCCGCGTTGCCACCCGCCCGCCCCGCGGGCGCGCTCACCCCGGTCGAGGTGCGCCGGCTCTGGCGCGAGTGCCGGCAAGTGTGCCGCCAGGCCCTCGCGGCGATCGCCGGGAAGGGCGACCACCTGCCCGCGGACCTCAACGTCGGCATCCCCCGCAGCTGGCTGTTCCTGCACCGCTGGCGCGACGGGGGCCGTTGCCCGCGCACCGGGAAGCCGCTCGCGCGCGCCACCATCGGCGGCCGGACCACCTGCTGGAGCCCTGCCCGGCAGGGACGGAAATGAAGCGCGTCCGCCTCGACGAGCTGCTGCTGCAGCGGGGCCTCGCGGAGTCCCGCGCCCAGGCCCAGGCCCTGATCCTCGCCGGCCGGGTCAGCCAAGGCACCGCCCGCCTTGAGAAGCCGGGCAAGGCCGTGCCGGAGGACCTTGAGGTGACCGTGGCGCAGCCGCCGCGCTTCGTCAGCCGGGGCGGGGAGAAACTCGTGGCTGCCCTCGCCCACTTCGCCCTCGACCTGCAGGGGGCGCAGGTGCTCGACGTCGGGGCCTCCACCGGGGGTTTCACCGATTGCGTCCTGCAGGCCGGCGCCGCCGCGGTGACCTGCGTCGATGTCGGCCGGGCCCAGTTGCACGCCAGGCTCCGCGCGGACCCGCGGGTGACCAACCTCGAGCAGGTGAACGCCCGCCACCTCCGGCCCGCCGACCTGCCGCGGCCCGATTATGACGCGCTCGTGATGGACCTCTCCTTCATCTCCCTCACCGCCGTGCTCCCCGCGGTCTGGGCGCTGCTGCGCCCGGGTGGAACCCTGGTCGCGCTGGTCAAGCCGCAGTTCGAGGCCGGCAAGGCGGAAGTGGACCGGGGCCGCGGCGTCATCCGGGATCCCGCGGTGCAGGACGCGGCGCTGGCGCGCGTGCGCACCGCCGCCGCCCAGCTGCCCGGGGTCGAGGACCGCGGGGCCATCGACTCCCCGCTGCGGGGAGCGGACGGCAACCGCGAGTTCTTGCTGTGCCTCCGCCGCCGGGCATCCTGAAGACGCCCGATGAAACCCATCCGCCATCTCGCGTTCGTGGTGAACCGCAACAAGGCCGGCGCGCCGGGGCTCGCCCGCGAGCTGGCCACCGTCGCGCGCACCGCCGGGGTGCGATTGAAGCAGACCAGCCGTTTCCCCCTCCCCTCCGGTTACCTCAAGGGGATGGACGCCTGCTGCGTCATCGGCGGTGACGGCACGCTTCTCGGCGCCGCCCGGGAGTCCGCGCGCCAGCAGGTCCCGCTCATCGGCGTCAACCGCGGCAGCCTCGGCTTCCTCACCACGCTCTCCGCCGAGGAGGCCCGCGGCCGCTTCCCCGACCTCCTCGCCGGCCGCTTCCAGGTCGACCACCGCACGATGCTCGACTGCGCGACCGGACCCGGCAGCAGCGATCTCGCCCTCAACGACGTGCTCATCAAGGACGAGGTGAACTCGCGCCTCGTGCGCCTCGAGGTGTTCGCGGACGACGAGCTCGTCACGGACTACCTCTGCGACGGCCTGATTTTCTCCACCCCGACCGGGTCGACGGCCTACAACCTTTCGGCCGGCGGACCGATCCTGCACCCCGGCTCGGGGGTCATTGTGATGACGCCGATTTGCCCGCACACGCTGAGCAACCGCGCGATCATTTTCCGGGACGATGTCCGCATCAGGGTCCATAACCGTTCCCCGGGTTCCCGGCTGCTGGTGGCGATGGACGGCCAGCGGAACCTGCGGGTCAGCGGCCATTCGCCGGTGACGATCGCCCTCGCCCGGCGGCGCCTGCCACTTGCCCAGGTCCCTGATTATTCGCACTTTAATGTGGTGCGACAGAAACTGCAGTGGAGCGGCGGCTTCTCCGCGAAGCGCTGAATCGCGCAGGACAAAAACGAGCGTAACCTTGACAAAACCCGCGCGTCTTCCGCTCCTGCAGAATGGAGTTACTCCAACAAAAAACACAATGAACCATCGTAATCTCACCGTCGCGGTCCTCGCCGCCGTTCTCAGCCTCCCGGTCGCCCTCGTCGGCGCCGAAGAGAAAAAGAAGGGTGGCGCTTTCGCCGCCATGGATACCGACAAGGACGGCAAGGTCTCCAAGAAGGAGTACGTCGCCGCTCAGAAGGACGCCGCCAAGGCGGAGTCCCGCTTCGCCCAGCTGGACACCAACAAGGACGGCTTCCTGACCCAGGCCGAGATGGCCGCGGGCCAGAAGAAGAAGAACAAGTAATCCTTCCTTTCGGAAAACTTGAGGCGACCCTCCGGGGTCGCCTCTTTTTTTTTGCCGGCAGGGAACCTCACCGGCGCGGCCGGGCCCCGCCGCTTCAGACCGTCTCGGGCCGCACCACCAACTGCAGGGCGAGTTCCGGCCGGAGCCGTTCCCGCGCGAAGGCCGCCAGCATCGCGGGGCTCACCCCCTCGACCCTGGCATCGTACTGGCGCCAGTCGTTGAGGTCGAATCCCTGCAAGGCATTGAGACCAGCCTGGAGGGCCCGGGCCGAAGGCGTCTGCAGACTCTGTCGCCGCGCGGCCTTGAGCCGCGCCTGGCAGCGGGCCAGCTCCTCGGGTTCCACCCCGCCGGCGGCGACCCGGGCGATCTCCGCGTCGATCTCCGCCAGCACCTCCGTCTCCTTGCCCGGCTGGGTGCCCGCGAGAAAGGAGAACATTCCCGACCGCAGCCCGGTCACGCGGGCGGACCGCACGAAATAGGCGAGCCCCTTGTCCTCCCGGACGCGTTCGAACAGCCGTGACGCCATCCCGCTGAGGCACTCGTCCAACACCTCGCCGGTGTAAAAATCCACCGCGTGCAGCGCCGGACCGGGGTAGGCCCGCAGGACGACCGCCTGTTCGCGGGGCTGGAACTCCACGAAGGCCCCTCGCTCCGCCGGTAACGGCACCGGCGCCACCGCGGCATCCGCGCCGCCGCCGGCCGGCAAGCGGGCCAGCAGGCGCTCGAGGGGACGCCGGAGCGAGGCCGGATCAAAGTCGCCCGCGACCGCCAGCACGGTGTTGCCCGCCACCGCCAACCGCCGGTGCAGCGCCGCCAGGTCCGCGGGCGTCAGCGCCTGGACCCCGGGGATATCCCCGGAAGCATCCAATCCAAGCGGGTCGGCACCGAAGAAACGTCGCCGCAGCCGCTTGCGGGCCCAGGTCACCACGTCGTCGTCATCCTGGCGGAGAGCCGCCACTTGGGCGTCGCGTTCCAGTTGGAAAGCCCCCTCGCGGAAGGCGGGATGCAGCACCGCGTCGGCCAGCAGTTCGACCGCCAGCGCCGCCTCGTTGGGCAGCACCTCGACGGCAATCCCAAGGCTGTTGTTGCCGCAGAAGGGATAGAGGGCGCCCCCGACGGACTCGATCGCCCGCGCCACCTCGGCGGCCGTCCGGCGCCGGGTGTCCTTGGTGAGCAGGGTGGACAGCAGCGCCGAGGCCCCGCGCCGGTCCGGGGCCTCAGCAAGGGGCCCACCGGGCAGCAACAGGCGCAGGTGCAGGTTGGGCAGGCGCGGATCGGGCTGCAGCAGGAGCCGGGCGCCGTTGGCGAGCCTTGTCTCGGTGAAATCCGGCGGCGCGGCCCGCCTCACGACCGCCGCGGAACCGGCCCCGGCCGCAGCCGGCCCGGTCGAAACCGCGATGAGGCTAGAGTCCGTCAGGTGGCGCGCCGCCACCGCCTGCAGCGTGCGGCCGGTCACCCGGGACAACGCGCCAAAATAGGTGCGGCCGTGATCCAGATCGCCCACCACGACCTCGGCGGCGCCCAGCCGCGAGGCCTGGCCGCTCATCGTCTTGCGGGAATTGACCTCGCCCACCACGAGCTGGCGCCGCGCCTTGCGGAGGTCGGCCGCCGGGACCGGGCGGTCCAGATAACCGCGGAGCGCCCGGTGGATGGCCACTTCGGCCTCGGCCCGCTTGTCCGGATCGCAGGTGTAGGAGACACAGAACAGCCCGCTCGAACCGGGGTTCCAGGCGCCCGCGTCGATCTGATGGACCAAGCCGGCACGGTCCCGCACCTCCCGCCACAGCAGCGAGCTCTCGCCCTGACCGACGACGGCGGCCAGCAGGTCCAGGGCCGGGGCGTCGGCGTGGCTGAGACCAGGAATGGGCCAAGCTAGGATCGACCGGCAAACCTCGACCTCCTCGACGCGATGCTCCCGGCGGGGGGCAAGTTGCCGCGGCTCGGCCGGAACCAGCACCGGGACCGACCGGCGCCGTGGCACCGCACCGAAATGCTGCCCGATCTCCCCGAGGATCGCGGGCGCATCCACATCCCCGACCACGACCACCACCAGGTTCTCCGGGACGTAGCGCTCGCGGTAGTAGGCCAGCAGTTCCTCCCGCGAGACCGCGGCAAAGACATCCCGGTGCCCGATGATGGGATGCCGGTAGGGATGCTCGCGGAAGGCCGTCGCGAACAGCGCGTCCCACAAACGGTTGTCGGGATCGTCGCGCGTCATCGCGATCTCCCGCAGGATCACGTCTCGCTCCTTCGCCACCTCGTCCTCCGGGAGGGTGGAATGGAGCACGGCGTCGGCGAGGACGTCCACCGCCACGGCCGTGTGCTCGCTGGGCAAATCGACGTAATACACGGTCCGGTCGTAGGTCGTGTAGGCGTTGAGGTACCCGCCGTGGGCCTGGATCGTGGCGCTGATCTCGCGCCCGGCGCGCCGCGCCGTGCCCTTGAAAAGCATATGTTCCAGGAAGTGGGACAGGCCCGCGCCCAGCTGGGTCCCCTCGTGGACGCTGCCGGAGCGGACCCAGACCTGCACGGAGGCCAGCGCCGCGGCGGCATCCGGCTTGAGGACGACGGTCACGCCGTTGGGCAGCACGACCCGCTGCACTGGCTCGCGCCAGAAGGCCTCCAGCAGGGCGGTGTCCGGCGTGGCGCGCGCCGACTTCCGCGTCGGAGAGCGGCGGGGCCTCATGTCGCTCCCCGGGCCCGGGGACCGGAGGCTCCGCGGGGGCGGCGGGAGGGCAGGAAGGGGCTCACGAAGGCTTCCTCGAACTCAAAGACCTCCTCGAAGTCCTCGCGGCGGTCCTGATCGGTCTTCGAGAACATATTGTACTCAATCAGGTTGAAGACGATCTCGCCAAAGTCGGCACAGCGGTGGATGCCCCAGGCATTGAGGACCGTCTTCGTCAGGGGACCAAACTGGTCGAGGGCGTAGACGCGGAGCCCGTGGAGCAATTCCGGACCGGAAACGTGCCGGGAGCGTCCCACGCGCGTGGCGTCCCGCTTCTGGAGCTCTTTCACGGTGTGATCCAGGCCGAGCCGCACGAATTCGTAAGCCTTTCGGTCGAAGCGCGCGTCCTCCTTGCAGATGAGCGCAACCACCTCGCTGAAATCCGGAGTTTCCATGCTTCCCGCCCGGATTGGCACACGGGACGGTGCGGTGCAATCCCGCACCGCGCGAATTTCGGGCGTGAAACCCCTGTCGTTTTGAACCGTCTGGCCTTACGCGATCGCCAATGCCCCCCACCCTGCCCACCGCCGAGAACCCCTCGCCTGAAAACGCCTCGTCTCTCCCGGAGACCGACCCGCGTCTGATCCTCGCCACGGCACGCCTGAAGACAGCTGGGTTGCGGGTCACCCAGCCCAGGATGACAATCCTCGAGGCCCTCTGCCGGCAGACCAGCCCGGTCTCGATCGAATACCTCCACGCCGGCCTGCCGGCCGGGGCCTGCGATCTCGTGACGGTTTACCGGTGTATGGCGGCCTTTGAGCGCGGCGGGCTAGTGCGTCGCGCGGTGATCCATCAGGGCACGTCACTCTACCAGGTGGCCTTCGGCCAGCCGGAGACCTATCACGTGGTTTGCCGCTCCTCCGGCACGCTGGCGGAGCTCTCCCCGGAGGTTTCCGGCGAACTGCAGAAAGCGGTGGCCAAGGCACGCGAGGAATTGCGCGTAAAGGGCTACCGGGAGGTCGCCCATATGCTGGAGTTTTCCGGCGTCGCGCCCCCGGCGGCCCCGCGGTGACCGCCCAGGGAGCCCAAGACCGCCGTCAGCGGGCGGCGGCGTAACGGGCGGCGACGCGGTCCCACGCCACCACGTTCCAGAACGCGGCGACGAAATCCGCCCGGCGATTCTGGTACTGCAGGTAGTAGGCGTGCTCCCAGACATCGAGCCCGAGCAGCGGGACCGCGCCTTCCATTAGCGGCGAGTCCTGATTGGCGGTGGAAGAGACCTCGAGGCGGCCGCCCTTGATCGTCAACCATGCCCAGCCGCTGCCGAACCGCTTCATCGCGGCATCCGCGAACTGGGCGCGGAAGGTGTCCAGAGAGCCGAAGCGCTCCTGCAGCGCCGCCGCCAAGGGGCCCGACGGGGCGCCGCCGGCCCGCGGGGCGATCACGTCCCAGAACAGCGCGTGGTTGAGGTGCCCCCCCACGTGGTTGCGGACCGCGGTGCGGATGGCCTCCGGCACCGCCGCCAGATCCTTCACCAGTTCCTCGGCGCTCCGGTTTCGCAGCGCCGGGTGGGAGGCCAGCGCCGTGTTGGCGCTCGTGATGTAGGCTTGGTGATGCTTGGAGTGGTGGATCTCCATCGTCCGGGCGTCAAAGTGCGGCTCCAACGCGGTGTAGGCGTAAGGCAGGGCGGGCAGCGTAAAAGGCTGGGGCGTACCGGGGGAGGCCGCGGCGGCGAGCCGGGAGGCGCCCGGAAGGACCGCGAGGCCGGCCCCGAGCGTCTTGACCAAGGTGCGGCGGGAGAGGGTAACAGGGGAATCCATCGCGCGACCGTAGCATCGGCACGGCGCGGCGCAAGTGGCGGCCGCAAGCCCGGCTCCACCCTTGCCAAAGCCACGCCCGCCGCCGCAGCGTCCCTTCACCGATGAAACCCCGCCTCTCCCGCCGTGACGCCCTGCGCTCCCTCGCCGGCGCCGCCGGCCTCTCCGCCCTCCGCACCCGTGCCGCCACGCCCGCCCCCACGCCGGGCCGCATCCGCCATTCCGCCTGCAAATGGTGCTACAAGGACATCTCCCTGGACGCCTTCTGCACGGCCGCCCGCGAGATCGGCCTCGAGTCGGTGGAACTCCTCAATCCGGCGGACTTCCCTACCCTCGCCCGCCACGGGCTCCATTGCGCGATGGTGAGCAATCCGACCGGCAAGACGGCCGCGGGCGTCACCGTGGGAGGCATCACCAAGGCGTTCAACCGCCCCGAGCACCACGACACCCTGGTCGGGCTCTACGAACGCCGGATCCCCGAGGTCGCGGCGGCCGGCTTCGAGAACCTCATCTGCTTCTCGGGCAACCGCGACGGCCTCGACGACCAACAGGGGCTGGAGCACTGCGCGGCCGGCCTGCGCCGCCTGGTGGCCACCGCCGAGAAGCACCGCGTGACCCTCGTGATGGAATTGCTGAACTCGAGGGTGAACCACCCCGACTATATGTGCGACCGCACCGCGTGGGGCGTGGAGCTGTGCCGCCGCGTCGGCTCGGAGCGCTTCAAGCTGCTGTACGACATCTACCATATGCAGATTATGGAGGGGGACGTCATCCGCACCATCCAGACGAACGCCGCTTGGATCGCCCACTATCACACGGCGGGCAACCCCGGGCGCCACGAGTTCGAGCCGCAGGACGCCCAGGAGCTGAACTACCCGGCCATTATGCGCGCCATCCAGGCGACGGGCTACCGGGGCTTCGTCGGCCAGGAGTTCCTGCCCACCCGCGACCCGCTGGCCTCGCTCCGCGCGGCGGTGCGCCTCTGCACCGTCTGAGCCCGCGACCTACCCCTCGCGTCCGAGGGCGCGCGCGAGCAGGTTGCGCGTCATCCGCTGCACCCGCTCGTCCGGGCCGTGCGGGCGGCTCCAGTGCGACCAAGGCAGGACGTGTCCGGGCGGCGACGACAGGGCCTGCGCCCACCAGATGGTGGAGGCGTTGAACACGAAGTTGCCCTTCGGCCCGGGATAAAGGGTGGCCGCCCACTGCTGGGGCCGTACCCCGCTGACCCAGGCCGTGCCGGCCGCCACCACCTCGAGCCCGGGGATCTCGGTCGCCGGCTGCCCGTGGTACTCCCAGCCGATAAGGCCGGGGATGCTCTCGCCGGCCTGCATCCCGGTGCCCGCGAAGAGCCAGTGCCCCGGCAGGCGGCAGGTCCAGTCGCCGCCACCATTGATCGGCTCCACGTTGCGCGCCCCCATCAGCAGGCCCTCGTCGGGACCGCGGTGGGGAAAGGGCCCGTGGCGTTCGTGCCGTTCCCGGGCGTAGGGTTGTTCCCCGCCGAAGGGGCCGCCGCGGAAAATGATGCGGTTCGGCCGGCCGTCGTGCGCGGGGCGGAAGGGCGTGACCCAGCACACCGAGTTGCCGCACAGGAAGAGCAGGCTCACCCCGGAGTCGCGCAACCGCTCCACGCTCCGGTACTGCCGGATGTCCCAATACTCATCGTGCCCCACGCTGAGGAAGGCACGGCAGCGGAGCGCCCGGTCGGGGGTCAGCAGGTCACTGTTGGAGCAATAGGTGACGTCGTAGCCGTGCTGTTCCAACCAATAGGCCAGCGGGAACTCGAAGCAGAGCCACTCGCCGGAGCCGACGGTGCGCGGGTCGTTGACGACGCCGCTCCACTGGGCCTCGCGGCCGTAGGGGCGGTCGAAACTCACGTCCGCCCACGGGCCCTGGTTGCCCTTGGGGTGGGTGTAAACGGAGAACCGGTTAGGCCACCGATTGTACGCCTGCCAAGTGTTGTCCGAGCACTGGAAGAGAATGTCCGCCGGGCGGTCGTCCCGCACGATGAAGACGATGTGGCTCTGCCAATAGGGCTCGTCCTCCGCCGCCGGGATGGTGGTGAGCCGACCGAGATAGACCCCGCTGACCCAGTCCGCGGGGATGGTGAGGGCGGCGGAGGGCTCCCAGCGGCACTCGTGGAGGTTCTTTTCGCCGGGGGTCGGGGTCGGCTGGGTGCGGGTCTCCAGCGGTCCCAGCTCGGCCACCTTGCGCGCCCCGCGGCCGGCGTAGTACCCGGTCCGGAACAGCTCCAGCCGCACCGGCCGCGGCGGATTGGTCGAGATCATCACCTCGATCCGATCCCCCGCCTGCACGCTCTGGCGTGAGCAGTAGCCCTCGACCGCGGGGGAGCGGAAACCGTCCTGGTCGACCCGGACCCGGGTCAGCTGCCAGTCGCGCGACCCCTCGCGCGCGTTCTCGGCCGCGATAATCCCGGCGCGGCCGGGCGTCGATGCCGCTGCGACCGCCGCGGCCGCGGCTGGCGCCCCGGCGAGCAGGGCGGCGGCGCCGGTTTGAAGGAATTCGAGGCGGGAAAGCGGGGTCTGATCGGGGCGGGGCATCCCCCAGCGAGGCACGTTTCCGCGGCGGGCGTAAAGCGGTTTCCCGCCGCGCCTGGCTCGCCGGGGGAATCGCCCGGACGCCCGGGCAAGGCGCTTTCGCCCTTGCGGGACGGGGGCTTCGGGGCTTTCTGTCAACGCTTAACACCCCGTGATCGCCGGCGAAATTCCGTGCCGGACCGGTCGCGACCCTGATCCAACTATGAACCTGCCCCCGTCCCGCCGGATCCTTTCCGGCCTCGTCCTCGGCCTTGCCGCCGCACTGCCGTCCGCCTCTGCCCTCCAGCTCTCCGAGGGCGAGCTCAAGGTGAGCTTCGACTCCACGCTCTCCTTCGGCGGCCTCTACCGGCTGCAGAATCCGGACCGCGGCTTGGTCGGTCCCGCAAGCAACACCACCGGCGCCTCCGGCGCACAGAACTCGGTCAACTCCGACGACGGCAACCTCAACTACGGCAAGGGGTGGGTCTCCCAGCTGCTCAAGGGCAACCACGACCTCGAAGTTCGTTACGGCAACTTCGGGGCGCTGGCCCGCGGGTACTGGTACAACGACTTCAAGGCCGACCAGACCCTGCGCACGCCGCTGTCGGACCAGGCGCTCGACCGCACGGTCAAGGGCGCGCAGCTGCTGGACCTCTACGGCCGGGTGAAGACGGAAGTCGCCGGCGGCCTGCCCTTCGATCTCCGTATCGGGCGGCAGGTGCTGAGCCTGGGCGAGAGCACCTTCATCCCCAACGGCATCAACGTCGTCAACGCGGCCGACCTCTCGAAGCTGCGGGTGCCCGGCTCCGAGCTGAAGGAAGCCCTGTTGCCGGTGAATATGGTGAAGGCCTCCATCGGCCTCACCCCCGAGATCACCGTGGAGCCCTTCTGGCTGCTGGAATTCCGCCGGAACGAGCTGGAGCCCGCCGGCACCTACTTCTCGACCAACGACTTCGCGACCCGCGGCGGCCGCACGGTCTGGCTCGGCTTCGGCAGCATCGCCGACCAGGGCAGCACCATCGGCGGCATCGCCCGCGCCGAGGATCGTGACGCCGGCAACTACAACCAGTTCGGCGTCTCCACCCGCATCCTCGCCAAGGGCCTCAACAACACCGAGTTCGGCCTGTACTACGCCCGCTACAACAGCCGCTCCCCGATCATCAGCGCCCGCACCCCGACCACGCCGATCGACACCAACCTGACCGGCCCCCTGACCGCCGCCTTTATGCGCGGTGGTTTGCCGGCCGCGCAGGCCTCCGCCCAGGCGGCCGCGATCTTCCAGATGATCGTGAAGTCCTCCCTCGCGCCGACGACCCTCACGCCCGTCGAGATCGCCACCCTCCAGAGCCCGCAGGTCCAGGCCGCGATCGCCGGCGCCCGCCAGATCGCGCTGCTCACCGCGGCCGCCTCCGGCCGTTACTTCACCGAGTACGCCGAGGACCTCAACCTGTTCGGCCTCAGCTTCAACACCTCCCTCGGCGGCTCCGGCATCTCCTGGCAGGGCGAGGTTTCGCTGAAGAATGATGTCCCGCTGCAGATCGATGACGTCGAGCTCCTGTTCGCGACGCTCTCCTCCCTCGCGCCGCAGTTCGCGGCCGCCAACCAGCTGGGCAACTACCTCGGCCAGTTCGGCCGCGAGATCAGCGGCTACCGCCGGCACCGCGTCTGGACCGCGCAGTCGACGCTGACCAAGGTTTTCGGGCCGACCCTCGGCTCCCAGCAGCTGACCGTCCTCGGCGAGGTTGGCGGCGTGTGGGCGAGCCTGCCGTCGAAGGACGTCCTCCGTTACGACGGCCCCGGCACCTTCACCGGCGGCTCGCAGGCCGCGATGAACACGGCCGGCTTCCCGCAGGTGCCCGCGACCGCGACCTCCGCTTTCGCGGACCGGTTCTCGTGGGGCTACCAGCTGCTGGCGCGCCTCGACTACAACAACGTGCTGCCGAACGTGAACCTCCAGCCCACCCTCGCCTTCACCCACGACGTGAAGGGCGTCACCCCGCTCCCGCTCGGCAACTTTATCGCCGGCCGGAAGAGCGTGAACGTCGCGGTCGAGTTCACCTACCGCAACGCCTGGTCCCTCGAGCTGCGCTACGTGAACTTCACCGGCGCCGGCAAATTCAACCTTGTGTCGGACCGCGACTACGTCGCGACCACCCTCAAGTACTCTTTCTGAACCCCCACGGACCCCGTCCCATGAACGTTCTCTCCTCCGCCCTCCTCCTGGCCGCCACGGCCAGCGCCGCCTGCGCGGCCGTCTCCGCCGCCGATGCCGCGCGCCTCGGCCAAGACCTCACGCCCCTTGGCGCCGAAGCCAAGGGCAACGCCGAAGGCACGATCCCGGCCTGGACCGGCGGCATCACCACCCCGCCCGCCGGCTACCAGCCCGGGATGCACCATCCCGACCCATTCGCGGCCGACCAGCCCCGCTTCACCGTGACCGCGGCCAACGCGGCTCAGTACCAGGCCCAGCTCACCCCTGGGCAACTGGCGATGCTCCAGGCCCATCCGACGTACAAGCTGACCGTGTACCCCACCCGCCGGAGCGCCTCCAACCCGCAGCGGGTCTATGACGCCACGCGGCAGAACGCCACCAGCGCCACCCTGGTCTCGGGCGGCAACGGCATCGCCGGGGCGACGGTCGGCGTGCCCTTCCCCCTCCCGCAGAACGGGCTGGAGGTCCTCTGGAACTCGCTCACCCGCTTCCGCGGCGTCGCCGCGACCCGCTACATCGACCAAGCGGCGGTCGAGCGCGGCGGCGGCTTCCAGCTGGTGAAGTTCGAGGACGAGTTCCTCTTCAACTACACCCGCCCCGACATCACCGCCAAGGAGCTCGAGTCCTCCAACACGCTGATCTTCTTCAAGCAGGCCGTCATGGCCCCGGCCCGCCTCGCCGGCACCATCCTCCTCGCGCAGGAGACGATGGACCAGGTCAAGGAGCCCCGCCGCGCCTGGGTGTACAACGCCGGCCGCCGCCGCGTAACCCGCGCCCCGAACGTGGCCTATGACAACCCTGGCACCGCCGCGGACGGCCAGCGCACCAGCGACCAGTTCGATATGTTCAACGGCGCGCCCGACCGCTACGAGTGGACCCTCGTGGGCAAGAAGGAGATGCTCGTCCCCTACAACTCCTACAAGCTCCACGCCAAGGGCGTGAAGGTCGGCGAGGTCCTCAAGCCGAACCACATCAACCCCGACCTGACCCGCCACGAGCTGCACCGCGTCTGGGTGGTCGACGCCAAGCTCAAGCCCGGCACCTCCCACCTCTACAGCCGCCGCACCTTCTACATCGACGAGGATTCCTGGCAGATCCTCGCGGCCGACCAGTACGACGGCCGCGGCCAGCTCTGGCGCGTGTCCGAGGCCCACTGCATCAACTACTACGATGTGCAGGCCTTCTGGAGCACCCTCGAGGTCCACCACGACCTGCAGAACGGGCGCTACCTCGCCGTCGGCCTCGACAACGAGAACCGGATGTACGACTTCGGCATCAAGCGCACCCCGGCCGACTTCAACCCCGAGGCCCTGCGGCGCGACGGCGTCCGCTGACGCCGGGATGCGTTCCCGCGCTCCCCTCGCGGCCAGCCTCGTCGCTTATATCCTCCCCGCGTTGCTGGCCGCCGGGGAGCCCCCCTTGCCCCGGGGCCTCCTGCTCGACGGCGCCGTGAGCGGTTCCGTCGCCGTAGTGGTCGGGGAAAGGGGGGGCATCTGGGTCTCGCGCGCTCCCACCGCCGGCTGGAGCCGGGTGGACTCCCCCACCCGGGCCACTCTCACCGGGGTGGCCCTCGCCCCGCCGACCGCCGACGGCGCACCCGGGATAGGCTGGGCCGTCGGGCACGATGCGATCGTGCTCGGCACCCGCGACGGCGGCGCCACTTGGACGCGCCAGTTCCAAGGCGAAAACCTGCAGGATTCCTTCCTCGACGTGCTCGCGCTGGACGCCCGGCACGCCATCGCGGTCGGCGCCTACGGGCTCTACCTTTCCACGCGTGACGGGGGTGCGACGTGGGAGCGACGCCAAGTGCGCGAGGGGGACGCCCACCTTAATCGCATCAGCCGCAGTGCGGCCGGCACGCTGTTCCTCGCTGGCGAATCGGGCACCCTGCTCCGCTCCCGGGATGAGGGGTTGAACTGGGCCCCGCTGCGGGCTCCTTACGCGGGCTCCTTCCACGGGGTCCTCCCCCTCGACCGCCGAACCCTAATCGCACACGGCCTGCGCGGACACCTTTACCGCTCCGCCGACGAAGGGGACTCCTGGCAGGAGATCGCCCCTCCGGCCGTCGGCTTGCTCGCGACGGGACTCCGGCTGCGTTCCAACCTCATCCTCATCGGCGGGCCGCCCCGGGCCCTCGCCCTCAGCCGCGACTACGGGCGAACCTTCAGCCTCGTGCCGGGGGCGCCGTCAACCGCGGTGGCCGAGCTCCTGGAACTCCCCGACGGCAGCGTGCTCGCGCTCGGTGAGGCGGGCGCCACCCCGGTGATCCTGCCATGACCCCGGGCCCCTCGCGCCTCGATCGTTTCACGGTCTGGATGTTTCGGCACCGCAACGTGCTGGTGGCCCTCTTCACCGCGCTCACCGCCGGGATGCTCTGGCTGGCGCTCGGCGTCCGCGTCGACGCCAGCTTCGATAAGTCCCTGCCCCGCGGGCACCCGTACATCCAGACCTTCGTCAAGCACCAGGCAGCCTTCGGGGGCGCCAACCGGATCCTGGTCGCCCTGGTCGCCCGGGAGGGTGACATCTTCAACCCGGAGTTCTTCGCCCAGCTGCGGAAGGTCACGGACGAAGTGACCTTCCTCCCGGCGGTCGACCGGCCGCAGGTGCAGTCCCTCTTCACGCCGAACGTCCGCTTCATCGAGGTCATCGAGGACGGTTTTGCCGGCGGCAACGTGATCCCGGCGGACTTCCAGCCAACCCCGGCCGCCTTCGCCCGGGTGCGCGAGAACATCCTCAAGTCAGGCCGGCTCGGGCAGTTGGTGGCCCACGACTTCACCGCCGCGGTCGTCAGCGCCCAGTTGCTTGAGACCAACCCGGCGACCGGGCAGCGCGTCGATTACGCCACCGTGGCCGCGGGGCTGGAGCGCATCCGGGAAGGTGTGGCCACCGCGACCGGCGGGCGGGTGACCGTCCACATCATCGGCTTCGCGCAGATCGTCGGGGACGTGACCGCCGCGGCGGACAACATCCGCCTGATGTTCGTGGCCGCGCTGGTGGTGACGACGCTGCTGGTCTGGAACTACGCCGGCCGCTGGAAACTGGCCGCCGCCCCCATCGTGTGCTCGCTGGTGGCGGTCATCTGGCAACTGGGGATCGTCTCCGCCCTCGGGATGGGGGTGGACCTGTTCTCCATTCTGGTGCCGTTCCTCGTGTTCGCGATCGGCGTCAGCCACGGGGTGCAGAAAATCTGCACCTTCCGGAACGAGGTCTTCAAGGGCCAGGACGGCCCCACAGCCGCGCGCGCGGCCTTCAGCCAGCTGATCGCCCCGGGCATCATCGCCCTGCTCACGGACACGATCGGTTTTTTCACCATAATGGTGATCCCGATCCCGACCATCCAGGAGCTCGCGCTGATCGCCAGCCTCGGGGTGAGCGTGATCACGCTCACCAACTTCTTCCTGCTGCCGCTGCTGCTTTCGTACCTGCGCCTCCCCCCCTCCTACGCTGACTGGGTCGCCGCCCGGCGCCAACGCGGTGAGGCCACCTGGGGGCGGCTCGCCCGCACGCTGACCCCCGGCCCGGCGGCCGCCGTGGCGCTGGTCAGCCTCGGCATCGGCGCGTGGGCCGTGCACTTCTCCAAGGAGGTGCGCATCGGGGACACCCAGGCCGGCGTCCCCGAGCTCCGGCCGGATTCCCGCTACAACCGGGACAGCCAGCTGATCGCGGGCAAATTCTCCATCGGGGTGGATTTACTCAGCGTGATCGTCGAGACCGTGCCCGACGCGGGCGTCGACCACGGGGTGATGACGCTGATGGACGAGTTCGAGGGGCGGATGCGGGAACTGCCGGGCGTGCAGTCCGTGGTCTCTCTGGCCGGGGTGGCCAAGGGGGTGAACGCCGGGTTCTGCGAGGGCTCACTCAAATGGCGGATCTTGCCGCGCAACCGCGACGCCCTCGCGCAGGCGGTCGCACCGGTCGAGACCGCGACCGGGCTGCTGAACGCCAATTCCTCCGTGTTGCCCGTCCTGCTCTTCCTGCGTGACCACCGCGCGGAGACGCTTTCGGAGGTGACGGCGGCGGTACAGGAATTCGCCGCCCGGCACGACTCACCGCAGGCCCGGTTCCGGCTGGCCAGCGGCAACGCCGGGGTGATGGCCGCCACCAACGAGGTCGTGGCCGCCGCGGAGAAACCCATCCTGTACTGGGTCTTCGGCTCCGTTATCGCGCTTTGCCTGATCGCCTTCCGCTCCGTCCGCGCCGCGCTCTGCATTGTGACCCCACTCGCGATCGTCAGCTACCTCGGCTACGGGGTGATGGTCGCCCTCGATATCGGCCTGAAGCCGTCGACGCTCCCGGTCGTGGCCCTCGGGGCGGGGATCGGCGTGGACTACGGGATTTACATCTTCGCGCGCCTCCACGCCGAGCTGAAGGCAGGGGCGCCGTTCGAGGACGCCCTCTTCTGCGGCTTGAAGGACGCGGGCGCCGCCGTGGTGTTCACCGGGCTAACGCTCGCGATCGGGGTCAGCACCTGGGTCTTCTCGGACCTCAAGTTCCAGGCCGATATGGGCCTCCTGCTGACCTTTATGTTCACCGTGAATATGGTCGGCGCCATCTTCGTGATGCCCGCCTTGGCGCGTTGGCTCTGGCGGGGCCATCAGGGCTCGGCCCACCTCTCCACCCCGCGCTGAAGGCCGGTCAGGAGACCGGCGAACGGCACGCTCAGGAACCGAGCAGTTCCTCGGCGTGGCGCAGGGCACTCCGGGCCTGGCGATCTCCGAGCATCCGCGCCAGCTCGGTGACGCGTGCCTTCCGACTCTCGTGGATCGGCTCGATGCGGACCACCGCGCGTTCCCCGCTCTGGTCCTTGGTGACCACCAAGTGGGCCGCGGCCTGCGCTGCCACCTGGGGAAGGTGGGTCACGCACAACACTTGGTGCGCGCGAGCAATGCCCGCCATATTCTCGCCCACCACCTTACCGATCTCGCCCCCGACATTGGCGTCCACCTCGTCGAAGACCAGCAGCGGCACGCCGTCCAGCTCCGCCAGCACGGTCTTCAGGGCGAGCATCACCCGGGCCAGTTCGCCGCTGGAAGCGATGCGGCTGAGGGGCAGCGGCGCCTCGCCGACGTTCGGGGAGAAGAGGAACTCGGCACCCGAGTCGCCCGCCGGGCCCAGTTCCGGCAGCGAGGTCACCCGCACCTGGAAATCCGCCTTGGCGAAACCCAGCCGCGAGATCGCGCGGCCCGCCGTCCGCGCCAGTTCCCGGGCCGCTTTCTCCCGCCGGACCCGCAACGCCTGGGCCAGCCGCCGGGCCTCCCGCAAGGCCTCCGCCGCCTCCCGCTCCAACCGGGCCAGCACGCCCTCGACATCCCCCTGCACCTCCAGGCGACGCCGCATCTCCTCGCGGGCCGCCAGCACCGCCGCCAGGTCACCGCCGTGACGACGCCGCACCTCCAGCCAGGTCGCCATCCGCTGCTCGATCTCCTGCGCCTGCTCGGGATCAAGATTCAGGGCTTGGCCCAGCGCCGCGAACTCCTCCGCCAGGTCCGCCAGCTCGACGGCCGAGGAGGCCAGCCGGCCCGCGAGCGGCGCGCTCGCCGGATCGAGCTCCTCCAGTTGCCGCGCCAGCCGCAACAGGGGCGCCAGCCGGGGCTGGATTCCGTCCTCACCGGCCAAGCCCTGCCCTAGCCCCTCCGTCAAACTCGTCAACTCCTGCGCCCGGCTGAGCCGCTGGTGGTCGCGTTCCAACTGTTCGATGGCCTCGGCCGTCAGTTCCAGCTGATCCAAGCGCGTGAGCTGGGCCCGCAGGAAGTCGATCTGGTCGGGCGCGAGCCGCGCCTCGGACGCCACCCGCCGCTGCTCGGCCACCCGCTCGCGCCAGCGCGCGAAGGCCTCGCCATACGCCTTCAGGTCCTGCCCGTGGCGGCCGAACAGGTCCAGCAGCTCGCGCTGGCAGTCGTCCCGCAGGAGCCGCCGCGGCTCGCTGGGACCGTGGAAGTCGATCCACACCTCACCCAACCGCTGCAGCGCCGCGAGGGTGGCCAGGCTGCCGTTGACGGTGATCCGGGGCGCCTTGTCGCGCGGGAGCGTGCGCCGCAGGAGCAGCGTGCCCTCCTCGCACGGCGGCAGCTGGAGTTCCTCGAGCACCGCATTGAGACGCTCCGGGGTCGCAAAGTGCAGGACTGCCTCCACCTCGGCCGCGGGCGCGCCCTGCCGGATGACCGTTTTGTCCGCCCGTTCCCCCGCCAGCAGGCTCAGCGCGCCGAGCAGGATGCTTTTGCCGGCGCCGGTCTCCCCGGTGACGGCGGTGAAACCCGGGGTGAACTCCAGTTCCACCGCCTCGAGCAGGGCCAGGTTCCGAATGCGGAGCGACTGCAGCATAGTGGCGGGAACGGATGAGGCCGGGACCGCGGGTGTCAAAGCCGCTTCTCGCCCGACGCTTCCGCGAGGGCCCGTTCGAGCCTTTCCGCGACCGCACCCGAGGTCACCAAGGGTCCCAGCCAAGCGTCCACGGCCCCGCGCCATTCCGCGTCCCGCGGCAGCAGCATCGCCTTGCCGGCCCGCGTCAAAGGTTCGGCGAGGGAGCCCCCGAGGCGGGGATCACGCCGCGACTGTAACCGGACCTCAATCCCGTCGGTGAACATCACGTCCGCGGCGCCCTCGGCCAGCGCGGCGAAAATAGTCCGGTTATCCGGGTGCAGTACGATTTCCGCCCGGCGCAGGTGCTCCCGCACGAAGCGCTCGTTGGTCCCGCCCGGGTTAACGATCACGCGCACCCCCGGTCGGTCGATCGCGGCTAGGGAACCGAACCGCGGCGCGTCCACCTGGCGGGCGATGGCCGTCTTGCCATCCTCCAGATAGGCGACAGAGAAGGCCGCCTCCCGAGCACGTTCCGCCGTCACGGTGATGCCGGAGACTGCAAGATCGAAGCGGTGCGCGCGCAGGTCCGCCATCAGGCCCGGCCACGACGTGGGCACAAACACGGGTTGCAGGCCCAGTGCGCCCGAGAGATCCCTCGCCAGTTCAATGTCGAGCCCCCGCAGCACGCCTCCGGCATCCGAACTGAAGGGCGCGTAATCCCCGGTGGTGCCCACGCGGAGGATCCCGACGCGGCGCAACCCCGCCAAGGTGGCGGTCCCTGTCCGACGCAAGGCGCTCCGCGCCGCCTTTAGTTCGCGAAGTTCCGCCGGAGCGAGCCCGGCGAGGCCCGCCAGCCGGGCCCAGGGGTCGGCCGCAGCCGGCAGGGCTTCCCCGGCCGCCAGAAAAGCCGCCGCGAGCAGCTCACGGCCCACCTCGTCTAGCCGCGGCCGCAGCACCGCGTTCAGGTCCGGCGGCTCCGCCGGGAGCACGCCGACCACCCGCCATTCGGCGACGAGCCCCTCCTGGCGCCGCCGCGCCCACGCGATCTGGAGCCGGAGGAACTCCTCCATCGGGTCGGGGGCCAGTCCCAGCGCCTCGGCCTCGGCCCGCCAGACGCGCAACACCGCGGCCTCGCGGACGGGATCCAGCACGGGCTGTCCCCGGCGGTGTTTCCACGCGGCCACCTGGGGCATCAGCTCGATGCGCGCCACCATCGCCGCGACCAGGCCAGTCTCCCGGTCCACTGCAGTCTGGAATACGGGGGCTCCCTCCCGGGGATCCGCCGGGCCCGGCACGGCAGCCGGCAGGGGGAGGACCAGCCCGGCCCAGATCAGCAGCCCGGCAAGCAGGCCCGCGAAACGATTCATCCCCACACCCTCACCCTTGGGCGGCCCGGGCGCATTCGTCGCTTGGCGTCAAATTCCGGGGGTCCAGACGCACGCCTGCAGGGCGGCGGAGTCCGGCGTGCCGAGACGCGTGCTGTTGCCGGTTTCGGTGTCGAGCACGCACAGGACGCTCGAGGTCCGGTCGCGCGCCGTGTAAACAAGGTGGCGGCCGTCGGCGAGCCACGAGGGCTCCACGCCGTCGAAGCTAGCTTTCGAGGCGACCTTGCCCGCGCCCTTGGCCAAGTCGAAGACGCCAATCTGGTACTGGCGGCCGACCCGGACGGTGCAGGCGACCTTGTTACGGTCCGTGCGGCTCCAATCCGGCTCCGCGGCATAGGTTCCAAGGTTCAGCGCGAGGCGGCGGGGCACCCCTCCCGATGCCGGCATCTGGTACAGCTGCGGACCGGGCTCCATCGCGAACAGCAACTGGCTGCCGTCGGGCGACCAGCAGGGGGAAGACTTCACGGCGTCCGAACGGGTCTTGCGCGAAGGTTGGCGGCCCTGGGCGTTGGTCACGTAGATCTCGGAGGACCCTTCGCCCGTCATGACCAGGGCGATCTGCTGCCCGCTGGGGCTGAACCGGGCACCGCTGTTGGTACCGCGGAAGCTAATCAGGGTCTCGCGCGCCCCGCTGGAGACATTGGAAACGAAGACGTCGGGCGCGTTCGAGCGGAAGTAGCTGGTGTAGATGACGCGTGAGCCGTCCGGCGACCAGCGAGGGCTGAGCACGTGGGCGTTGTCCCGGGTGATCTGGCGGGCCTCGCCGAGGAACAGGTCGGAGGTGTAGATCTCCCCGCGACCCGCGCGCCGCGACACGAAGGCGAGGCGGGCGGTGAAGAAACCGCGCAGGCCGAGGCCGTTGGTCTTCACCACCGCGACATCCGCGGCCTTGAGCAGGGCCTGGCGGGGCGTGGCGCCGGCCACCGTCTCGGCGTGCACGGGAGTCGCGGCGGCACCCCGGGTGATCTCCACCCGCACCTGATTGGCGCCCGCGGGGGAAAACTTCAGGTCGAAAGCCTGGCCCGTCGAGACCAGGCGGTAGCGCCCGTGCGCGCGGAACGCCGTCAGCGCCAGAGACTGCAGTTCCGGCGTGGCGCCGGAAACGCGCACCGGGACCGTCGCGGTATCCACGTCGATCCGGACTTCACCGATGTTGCGGGAGGGCTGCGCCCCGAAAGCGGGGGCGGCGGCAGCAGCAAGTCCGGAGGCGAGGAAGTGGCGGCGGGAAAGGGCCATAGCAGGATGGCATTTCTATTTGCGCCCCCCTTCCCGATAACAACCCTTAACTGCTCTTCACCCGCACCGTGACTCCCGCCGAACTCCAGGACCGCCTCAAACTCGTCAAATACCCCGGTTTCAGCCGGGACATCGTCTCCTTCGGGCTGGTGCGCTCCGCGGGGATCCTAGACGGCACGGTCAAGGTCTCCCTCGCGCTCACGACCACGGACCCGCAGATCCCGCTGCAGTTGAAGGCGGCCGTGGAACAGGCCCTGCGTGGGCAACCGGGGGTGAAGGATATTTTGGTGGAGATCGCCGTCTCCGCCACGGCCAAGGCCGCCCCGGCGGCCAACCCCGGCGCGGCCGGGAACCTGCCCGGCAACGCCCCCGCCGCCCGCGGCATCCGCCACGCCGTCGCGATCGCCTCCGGCAAGGGCGGGGTCGGCAAGAGCACCTTCGCGGTGAACCTCGCCTGCGCGATCGCGCGGGCGCTCGCCGCCGAGGGCCGGCCCGGCCGCGTGGGCCTGATGGATTGCGACATCTATGGCCCCAGCGTGCCCCTGATGATGGGCCTGAGCGGGCGCCCCGAGGTCGAGGGCGACGGCGCCGACGCCCAGCTCATCCCGATGGAAGCCCACGGCGTAAAGGTGATGAGCATGGGGTTTTTGGTGGATGACAACACGCCGGTCATCTGGCGCGGCCCGATGATCATGAAGACCATCCAGCAGTTCGTGCAGAACGTGCGCTGGGGGGAACTGGACCTGCTCCTCATCGATCTGCCCCCCGGCACCGGTGACGCCCAGCTGTCCCTTGTCCAGACCCTGCCGCTGGACGGGGCCGTGCTGGTCACCACGCCGCAGGCCGCGGCCACCAACGTGGCCCGTAAGGGCGGGCTGATGTTCCGCAAGGTGAACGTCCCCCTGCTGGGCGTGGCGGAGAATATGAGCCACTTCACCGACCCCTCCGGCCAGCGCCACGCCCTCTTCGGCACGGGGGGCGGCATCGCGACGGCGGAACGCCTCGACACCACGCTCCTGGGCCAGGTCCCGCTCTTCCCGGAGATCCGCGCCGGGGGCGACGCCGGCGCGCCCGTCGTGGTGGCCAACCCCGAGGGCGAGGCCGCCCGCGTGTTCGCCGCGATCGGCCGCGAACTATTACAGCGGTTGCCGGCGAAAGCGGTGGCCGACTAGGCGATTTGCCCCGGTTCCCCCACGGGAATTGACAGGCTTGTAACCCTCAGCCTCACTCGCCCTGTCCATGTCGCAGCGACCTCCCGAGTCCCAGACTTCCCGCGAGTTCGTGAAGCAATCGAGCCTCTACCAAGAGTTTTTGGCCGAGCGGGAGGAGATTCTGAAGCACAAGTGGATCGAGTCGGAGCGGCTGGGGTACGACATCGGCTTCGAGCGCGCGCTGCTCGACTGGATTCGCAAGCACCGCGAGGGCTGGCGGGCGGCCCGGAGGCAGCAGCACGGGGTGCCCGGCGGCTCCGCGAGTCCCTTCGCCCCCCCGGCGATCGAGAAGCCCGGGGCGCAGGCCTGAGCCGGACTCATTCAGTTGGCGGCTGAGCAGCGGGGCGAGATGGCGAGCCGATTTCGGTCGAGGAAGCCCGACGCATACCCGGAGGGTAGGGGGAGCGGCTGACGCAAACCGAAAGGGGCCGTCAAATCGCCTCCGGGCGACCCGGCCAGCTGAATTAGTCCGGCTGAGGGAACAAGCAAAAAGCCGGGCCTCAGCCCGGCTTTTCCGTTGAGCAGGCCCCGCGACGGCGGGACCGCGGGACGCTTACTTAATCTCCTTGTGGAGAGTGTGCCGCTTGAGGTGCGGGTTATACTTCTTCTTCTCGATGCGCTCGGTGACGGTCTTCTTGTTCCGGAAGGTCAGGTAGCGGGAGGCCGGCTTACCCTCCTTCTTCGCCTCGGTGCATTCCAGGGTGACTTGTTCTTGCATGGTTTAAAGGATTGAGGGGTGAGCGAAGCCCCCGACCAGAGGCGGCGCAATCCCAAACTTCCCCGTCACCGCGCCTCGGCCGGCGGGCGCGGCCGGGTGAACAGCCCGGGTTCGAGCGCCGGATTCGCCTCCATCCGGGTGATCACCGTGGTCTGACGGACGATCCCGTCGACCACCTGGACCACCCGGTGCGGCAACAGCACTCCGGCCACCGGGCGGGGATCCTCGTAACGCGTGAGGATGCGCACCTTGCGGCCACCCGGGCCAACCTTCTCCTCTAAGCGGAACGCCAGCCAGGTCGTTTCCGGGTCGAGGAACAGGAAAACGGTCTCGACGAGACGCCGCGTCGCCAGGATTCGCCGCCAGCGCCGGCCCTCGGCCTCCACCTCACCGCCGTCCTCGAGGACGTAACCGCGATCCGCCGCCGCCACGAGCGGGTTGTCGAACTCGGCGTCCGCCGCAAACACGCGCGCCGCCGCCGGAGCCATCGCCCGGTAGGTCGGCGGCCATTGGCCGGTGTCAAATTCCCAAGGAGGCTCGGTGCCGTCCGTGGCCTGCACCAGCGTCCGGCCGCCCCGCTCGGTCTCCAGCCGCACCGCCGCCGGGCGTGCCGCGAGGAAATGGAAACGCACCACGCTCCCACCCGCCTGCACCGTGCCCTCCGCCCGCAGCGATTGCAGCGCCTCGATCCGGTCGGCGCCCCCGATCGCCTCCCGATGGCGCGCGACCCAGTCGGCCATCTCTCCGGCCCCAACCGGGGCCAGCAGCAACGGAACCAGCAGCGCGCGAAGTAACATCGCCCGAGCAGATCCTCCCGCCGCCCGGCCCGCAAGCCCCGGCGGCGCCGGCCTTTTCCGTTGAGGGCGGCCGGTGCCCCGCCACCCTGCGCGGATGGCCCCGGGGCTGACCCGCATCCTCTCCGACCTTCACTACGGCGACCACGCCGGCCGCCTGCGCCGCCTCGAGGAACTTAACCCGATGCTGCGGGGAGTGGATCACCTGGTGCTCAACGGCGACTCCGTGGACACCCGCCCCTCGGCGCAGCCTCACCATTCCGCCCGCTGCCGGGCGGAACTGCTCGCCTTCTGCGCGGAGCGCGTGCCGCGCCTCAGCCTGATCACGGGCAATCACGATCCCGATCTTTCCTCGTGCCACCACCTCGACCTCGCCAGCGGTGAAGTCTTCGTGGTGCACGGGGACATCCTGTACCCGAGCCTCGTGCCCTGGAGCCGGGACGCCCCGATGGTGCGGCGGCGCCTGCGAGAGGAATTCCGGCGCGACGCCCCCGGGTCCCGTGGCAGCCTCGGTCGCCGGGCGGCCGCTTTTCGCCGCGTCTCGGCCTCAATCCCCCAGCGTCATCCCGCCGGCCTCCCGGCCTGGCAGGCCCTGCTCAGCATTCTCGCCGACACCGTGTGGCCGCCGCATCGGGCCGCGCTCATCCTTCACTCATGGCTGGTCTTGCCCGCCCGGGCCGCCCGTCTGGGCGCGCGGCACCGCCACGCGGCGCGCTTCATCGTGACTGGCCACACGCATTACCCGGGCTGCTGGCGCCCGCGAAACGGGGCGGTGGTCATCAACACCGGATCCTTCACTCGTCCCCTCGGTGCGTTGGCCGTAGATCTAAAGGAGGGTGCGCTGCGCGTGCGCCAGGTCGAGTGGCGGAACGCGCACTACCATCCCGGAAGCCTGCGCGCAGAGTTTGCGCTCGCCGGCCCGACCCATTTGCCGGAGAGGTGAGGGATGGGTATGGAGTTCGGCTGGTGGAACCGGGATCCCGCAACCGGCAAGTACGAGGTCAAGGCCCTCGTGCACGGGGGCAACATCGAGTGGCGCCGCCACCAGGGGCACCACACGCCCTGGGAACCCCACGAGCCCAGCGATGACGATCGCGCGCGGCTCGTGGCCGAGGCCGAACGGCGGTTGCCGCGCCGCCTGATCACCCAGCGCCAGTTCGATGAGATCCGGCAGCTCAGCAGCCAGTCCGGCCCCGGCCGGATCACCGGCCGCCGCCACCGGCCCTCGCCGGATCTCTGAGTTGCCCCGCGAAACGGGGCCAAGCCGGCCTTGGCGCGCCCGCGTGACCGACGCGTGCTGGGGGCGCGATGCTTGCCACCCTGCTTTCCGCCGCCCTCCAGGGCATCTCGGCCGAGACCGTCACGGTCGAGGTCAACAGCAACGAGATCGGTGACCCCAAACTGATTCTGGTGGGTCTGCCCGACGCGGCCGTGAAGGAGTCGGACGACCGGGTGCTGTCCGCCCTCAGTAACAGCGGGTTCCGCATCCCCCGGACGCGCACCACCATCAACCTCGCCCCGGGCAACCTGCGCAAGGAGGGCCCGTGTTACGACCTGCCCATCGCGCTCGGCATTTTGCTGGCGACCCAGCAGTTGCACGCCGCGGAGATCGATCCCTGGCTGATCGCGGGCGAACTGAGCCTCTCCGGGGCCACGCGTCCGGTGCGGGGCGCGCTGGCGATGGCGCGGCTGGCCCGGCGGCTGGGCAAGCGGGGCCTCCTGCTGCCTGGCACTTCCGCGGAGGAGGCCGCCCTGGTTGAGGGACTGGAGGTCTACCGGCTCGACTCGCTGGATGCCGCCGCCCGGTTCCTCGCGGGCAGCCTGCACCTCGATCCGCTGCCGCCGCGGGCGACGCCCGACCCGCCGGCAAACCACGTGGGCCCCGACTTCGCCGAGGTGAAAGGGCAACCCGCCCTCCGGCGCGCCGTGGAGGTGGCGGTCGCGGGCGGACATAACCTGCTGATCATGGGGCCCCCGGGCTCCGGCAAATCGATGGTGGCGAAGCGCATCCCCTCGCTGATGCCCGCGCCGACGACCGAGGAGGCACTGGAGATCCTGAGTATCCACTCCGCCGCGGGCCGCACCCTGCAGGGGGAAGCCACCGGCCCCGCCCGGCCGTTCCGCTCGCCGCACCACACGGTATCCGATGTCGCCCTGCTGGGCGGGGGTACCATCCCGGGCCCGGGCGAGATTTCCCTCGCGCATCTGGGGGTGCTGTTCCTCGACGAACTGCCCGAGTTCAAGCGCTCCGCCCTCGAAGTGCTGCGGCAACCGCTGGAGGATGGGGAGGTCACCATTTCCCGCAGCGCGGGCAAGGTCACCCTGCCCTGCTCCTTTATGCTCGTGGCCGCGATGAACCCCTGCCCCTGCGGGCATCTCGGCGACCGGCAACGGGAGTGCCGCTGCTCCCCCACCCAGATCCAACGTTACCGCACCCGGATCTCCGGGCCGCTCCTCGACCGGATCGACCTGCACGTGGAGGCCCCGGCCCTGAGCGTCGCCGAGTTGCGCGCGGACCGCCCGGCCGAGGCTTCCGCGAGCATCCGCTCCCGGATCCACGCCGCGCGGGTCCGGCAGCGCGCCCGCTTGACCGGCCCGGCCACCGCGGCCGTCAACGCCCGAATGACCCACGCCCAGATCCGCCGCGACTGCGCGCTGCCCGCCGCCCTCGGGGACCTGCTCCAGCAGGCGATGGAACGCCTCGCCCTTTCCGCCCGCGCCTACGACCGGATCCTGAAGGTCGCGCGGACCATCGCCGACCTCGATGCCAGCCTGGCCATCGGGGAACGCCACCTCCTTGAGGCGATCCATTACCGCAACCTCGACCGTCGGCAGGCTCTCTGATCCGACCCGCCTCCGCCAAGCGCACTTGCGGCGCCGCCGGCGCCACGCCAGCTTGCCGCGATGCCGCCGCCCGCCAGTCCGCCGGTCCTCTTCGCGATCCTTGCCTTCAACCCGGGCAACCAGCTCGCCGTGCGGCACCTCGGTTCCAAACAGGGCCTCGCCTTCACCGGCAGCGACCTTGCGATGGCCACCCAGCGGTTGGAATCCTCCTTTCCGGAACACACGCCGCCCGCGGAATTCCTCACGGTCACCGCCGGGGGGCGCAGCCACCGCGTCCTTTTCACGCAGGTGGCCGCACCGGCCCGCGACCCGGAAGTCGTTTTCCGGCCAATCGCGACCCTGGAGGCCGCCCCCGCCGATCTCGCGCCCTCCCTCGCCGCCGTGGTGGCCGCCCTCGAGCCACACCTGGCGGACATCCCCTACCTCCACCTGGGCGAGAACGACTTCATCTACAAGTTCCGCCCGGCCGCCGAGCGCAACCCCGGCATCTACGATCAGGACGACGCCGCGGTCGCCCTCTACCAGTCGCGGTTGTGCACCGCCATCAAGGAACTGGCCCGCCGCCACGAGCGCAGCGCCGCCGACCCGGTGCCCCTCGATTTCGGCCGCGTCGCCTATGTCATCCCCAGCCATTTCGGCTTCTGCCTCGGCGTGCGCAACGCCATCGAACGCGCCTACGAGACCCTCGCCGCCCATCCCGGGCGACGGGTCTTTATGCTCTCGGAACTCATCCACAACCCGTTCGTCAACGAGGACCTGCTCCGCCGCGGCCTGCGCTACCTCCAGTCGGAACGGGGCGTTCCCTACCGCACGGAGGACCGGCCCGACGCGCCGCTCCTCTGGGACACGCTGACGCCCGAGGACATCGTGATCATCCCGGCATTCGGGGCCACCGACGAGGACAAGCGCCGCCTGGTCCGCAAGGGCCTCGCCGTGTGCGCCTACGACGCCACCTGCATGCTGGTGGAGAAGGTCTGGAAGGCCGCCCGCGCCTACGGCCGGGAGGGCTACACGGTCCTTATCCACGGTAAACACGAGCACGAGGAGACCAAGGCGACCTTCTCCTACACCCGTCGCTACGCCCCCGCGGTCATCGTCCGCGACCTCGCCGAGGCCAGGGAGCTCGCCGGCCTCATCGTCTCCGCCGATCCGGCCGTTCGCGCCACCTTTTACGAGCGCTTCGCCGGCCGGCATACCCCGGGTTTCGACGTCCAACGCCACCTCGAGCGCGTCGCCGTGGTCAACCAGACCACGCTCCTGATGAACGAGACCCTCGCGATCATCGAACTGCTCCGGGACACTTTCCGCCGACTCCACGGGGACGACTCCCGGGTGGGGGGCGGAGGCCGGCGGGACACGCTCTGCTACGCCACGCAGGTCAACCAGGACGCGCTCGCGCGGGCGCTCGCCGGACCGCTGGACGCGGCCTTCGTGATCGGCGGACGTAATTCCTCCAACACCTACCAACTCTACCGCCTCTGCGCGGAGAAGCTCGGGGAGCGGGCCTTCTTCATCCAATCCGAAGCCAACCTGCCCTCACTGGCCACGATCGATCATTACATCTACGATCGGGGCGGCCGGGGCCGGCTGGAGGGTCGCCCGCTCTGGCCGGAGGGCCCGCCGCCCCGGCCGCGCATCCTCGTCACCGGGGGCGCCAGTTGCCCGGACGGCATCATCCAGCAGGTGATCCACCGGCTGAACGGATTTTTTCCCGCGGGATCACTCCGGGACGTCGAGGCCGTGCTTGAAGACCTTCGCCAGCTCCCCACGGAGAAGGTCCCCTCCAGCGGCTGAGCGCGAGCGGCGCGCCGCTTCAGAAGCGGATCGAAAGACCCGCGCGCACGCCGCTCTGGTTGCTCAGGTCCACCTTGCTGGCGTAGTTCGCGGTCTCGGACTCCAACCGGTGGGTGTAATTGCCCGCCGACTGGAAAACGGCGCCCGCGTAGAAGCCCGCGCGCTCGGTCAGGTCCAGATGCAGGGAGGCATCCGCGAAGTATCCCGGGAGCAATTTGTAGGCCTCGCTGAAGTTGGTGTTGCTGATCTCCGCACCGATTTCCGGCTGCAGGGTCTGCGTGACGGTGTAGCTCGTGCCCGCGAACACCATCGCGGCGCCGGCGCTGAAGCTCGCGCGGAAACGCTGCGTGAACGCGTAGGAGAGAGTGGGGCCGGCCCGAAAGGTGTAATAGGCGCCCTTCAGCTTCCAGCGATTCTGCACGCTCGAGTCATTCTCGGCCTCGCCGGTGACGCGGCCCGCGGGCTCGTTGGCCAGCAGCACGGAGGTGTCCACACTCAGGGTCTGCGCGAGGCCGTCGGCGCCGAGGACGGTGTTGCCCACCGCATCGACCACGTTCTCGGTGGTGGTGCTGGGGGAGGAGAAAGGCGCGCCCGGCGGCACCGCGCCGAAGAGCGAGAAATAGTCGCTGAGGGTGCTGATACGGGCGCGAACGAAGTCGTTGCGCGAGGAGGCGAGGTCGTTGATCGAGACTCCGGCCACGAGGTTCCAAGCGACCGCGGACCCGAGGAGTTTGCCCATATCCCGGGAGACGGCGAGGTCCATCCCGGCGGTGGCGCCGCCCTTGGTCTCGCGGGCCCGCGGATCAACGATCTCCGCGGAATAGGTGCTGAAGCGCACGAAGCCGGGCAGGGAGAGCTGGCTCGCGTCGGTGTAATTCCAGCTGTTCGTCCGGCCATCGGGCGCGATCGGGTCGAAGGCCGCCGTGTTGGTCTGCGGATCGATCAGCGGGTTGCCGCTGGAGTCTAGCCGGGCAACGGTCCGCGCATCCGGCTGCACCGCGCCATCGTGGTAGACCCGGGACAGGTTCGCGCCGGTGACCGCTCCGGGGTCGTTCGGGCGCGCTATGCTCCCCTTGCCCGAGAAGAGGGTCTTGGCGCCCGTCAAGTAACGGAAACCCATCGTGACGACGCTCTTGGGCTCGTAGATGTACTCGTCGAGATTGCTGAAGTCCGGAATCTCGACCGGGGGGGCGCGCCGCTCCTCGTCCTGGGCGAAGGCCACCCCGAAGGTGGACGCGAGGGCGAAGACGAGGGAACGGAGGCGTTTCATACGGGAGGGAGGCCGGCGTGGACCGCGGAAGCCGGCCGGAGTGCCCGGAAAACTCACGGGGTGGCCCGGGCGCGTCAACGCGAGATTTGCCTCCCCGCTCCGGAACTGCTCACTCTTAACCCAGACCGCGCGTGAACCCCTCTCCCCTGCTCTCCCCCGTCCAGCGCCGGATCGCGGCCGCCGCCCTCACCCTTTTCGCCGTGCTGGGCATCGGGGCCCTGCTCGCGCTCGGGGTGGTCGCGCTGGGCCGGCTCCTCGCGCATTTCGGACCCGTGCTGTGGCCTCTGGCCACGGCGGGGGTGCTCGCGTTGATGCTACGCCCGTGGGTGGGCTGGCTGGAGGCGCGGCTGCGCCTCGGCCGCCTGGGCGCCGTGATTGTGCTTTACGCGCTCTTCACCGGGGTCGTGACGGGCGCGCTGCTCCTGGCCGCCCCGGCAGTGCTGGGGCAGATCGTGGATCTGGTGACCTACCTCCCTAAGCTGGCGGAGAAGCTCAGTGGTTACGTCCAGACGAGCTACCCGGAGTGGAAGGCGCTGGCGGATCGGGAGGTCGGCCTGCCGCTCTGGACCCAGTTGGTGGAAAAGGCGGTCGAGGAGGCGAAAGGCCTGCTCGCCCACGCCTGGCCCTCGCTCCGCACCGCCTTCGGCGGGGTCTCCGCCGCCGCGACCTTCCTGACCGGCGCCGCCGTGGTGCCGGTCTACCTCTTCTTTTTCCTGCTCGCCGCCGGCTTCTCCACCCGCGGCCTCGGGGATCATCTCCCATTCCTTTCCCCCGCAATGCGCGAGGACGTGGTGTTCCTGGTCGGAGAGTTCGTCTCCATCGTGGAGGCATTCTTCCGCGGGCAACTGCTGATCGCGCTCGCGATGGGGGTGCTCCTGGCGCTCGGCTTCAGCCTGATCGGCCTGAAGTTCGGCCTCGCGCTCGGGCTCGTGCTGGGGGTGCTCAACGTCATCCCTTACTTGGGCTCCATTCTGGGGCTGGCCGTCGCCCTCCCGCTGGCCTTCTTCCAGGCCCCCGACGGGGGCTGGCTGATGGTCGGTCTGGTGCTGCTGGTCAAGGGGGTCGTCCAAACCATCGAAGGCTGGGTGCTCACGCCGCGCATTATGGGCCGCCAGACCGGGCTGCACCCGGTCACGATCATCTTCGCCGTCTTCTTCTGGGGCACGGCCTTGGGCGGGCTGCTCGGGATGCTCCTCGCGATCCCGTTGACCGCCTTTGTCGTCACCGCGTGGCGGCTGGTGCGGCGCAAGTACTTCGGCTCCCTCGATGCCTGAGCCCCGCGCGCCCGCGTCCTGCGCCCAATGCGGGATGGAACTCCCCCCCTCGGCTCGCGCCTGCCCCGAGTGCGGCGCCGACGAGCGCACGGGCTGGCGGGAGACCTCGGTCCACGACGGCCTCGACCTGCCCGACCACGCTTGGGAGGACGAACGCGCGGATCCGCCGCGGCCCACGCCGCGGGTCAACGGGCTCGCGTGGTACTGGTGGCTCTCCGGCGTCGCCCTGCTGGCGCTCTTGTTGCTCGGGCTTCTGGGCGTGCGCCTTTGAGGCGGGACTTGAGGGCGCCGCTTGTGCTCGGCGCACCAAGGCGCAGGCTCCCCTGATGTCCTGGCAGGTGGAATACGCGGAAGGGGTCTGGTTGCCCCAGGTGGGCTGGTGGCTCGACGCCCGCCACGCCCGCGAGCGCTCGTTTGTCTCCCACGCCCACTTCGACCATCTCGCCCTGCACCGGGAGATCCTGTGCTCGCCCGGCACCGCCCGGCTGATGCGCGCCCGGATGCCTGGCGATCGCCGCGAGCACATCCTGCCTTTCGGTCAGACCGAGCCCCTGACGCCCGAGGTGGCCGTCAGCCTCCATCCCGCCGGACACATCCACGGCTCCGCCCAATGCCTGCTCGAACACCCGGAACGGGGCCGGCTGCTCTACACGGGGGACTTCAAGCTCCGCCGCGGCCGCGCCGCCGAGCCCTGCGCCACGCCGCGCGCGGACGTGCTCGTGATGGAGACGACCTTCGGGCGGCCGCAGTACCGGTTCCCGCCCACCAGCGAGGTCCTCGCGGCACTTACGGGCTTCTGCCTCGCCGCCCTCGACGACGGCGAGACCCCGGTGCTCTTCGCCTACAGCCTCGGCAAGAGCCAGGAACTCCTCTGGGCCCTAGCCGAGCATGGGTTGCCGGTGATGCTGCACCCGCAGACCCGAAGGATGACGGACGTTTACGCTGAACTCGGGCTCGAGGTGCCGCCCCACCGGGAATACGCCGCCGGAGAAGTCCGGGGCCACGTCGTCCTCTGCCCACCCCAGTCCCGAACCTCGCCCTTCCTCCGGCGCCTCGGTCCCTGCCGCACCGCGGTCGTCACCGGCTGGGCGCTGGATCCCGGCGCGATCCACCGCCACCAATGCGACGCCGCCTTCCCGCTGTCGGACCACGCGGACTTCGACGATCTCCTCCGTTTCGTGGAACAGGTAAACCCGCAGCGCGTGTACACCCTGCACGGTTTCGCCCGCGACTTCGCAGCGACCCTCCGCGAGCGCGGGATCGAGGCGTGGGCCCTGAGCGAGGAGAACCAACTCGACCTCGGGCTGGGCCCCGCAGCTTCCGCCCTCGAAGGGACCCCAGCTGCCAACCCGGCCAAGACGACAGCTCGCAGCCCGCAACCGTCAACGGACCTTGCTGCGGGGGACCCGCTGGCCTTCGCCCGCTTCGCCGCGCTGGCGGATCGTATTGCCGCACAACCTCGCCGCCACGCCAAGGTTGCGCTGCTGGGTTACTACCTCGCCGCGCTGCCGCCATCCGCGGCCGCGATCGCCGCGCGTTGCGCCTGCGCCCGGACCGGACCGGCCGGGAGCGAAGGTCAGACCGGGGTCGGCTGGGCGCTGCTGCGCCGGGCCCTGCTGGAGCGGACGGGGCTGACCGAGGCCCAGTACCGCGCCGGTTTCCAGCGTTTCCCCGACGCCGGCGATGCGGCGGAGGCGGCGCTGCGCACCCGCGACCCGGGCGGGATTGACCGGGGATTGACCTTGCCGGCGCTGGAGGCGGGATGCCTCGCCCTCGCCACCGCGAGGGGGCCGGCGGCCAAGCTTGCGCAGGTGCAAACGCTGCTCACCCAACTTGGGCCCACCGAGGCCAAGTACCTGATCAAGCTGCTGCTGGGCGACCTGCGCATCGGCCTAAAGGAGGGACTAGTCGAGGACGCCATCGCCCAAGCTTGGGCGCAACCCGCGGCGGCGGTCCGCGAGGCCCATCTGCTCGCGGGCGATCTGGGCGAGGTCGCGGCCCACGCAGCGGCCGGGAAGCTCGGGGCCATCGGCCTGCGCCCGTTTCAGCCGCTCCGCTTCATGCTGGCGACGCCCGCCGCCGATCCGACCGAAATCCTCACCCGCCTCGGACCGCCGATCTGGCTCGAGGAGAAGTACGACGGCATCCGCTGCCAGGTGCACCGCCGCGGCGATCGCGTGGAGCTGTACTCGCGCGACCTGAAGCTTCTGACGGCCCAGTTTCCCGAACTCGCCCGGGCCGCGGCGACCCTGCCCGAGGACTTCATCGGCGATGCGGAACTGCTGGCCTGGCGGGACGGCCGTGCGCTGCCCTTCGCCGAACTGCAACGGCGCCTCGGCCGCCGGGGCGACGACCTGTTCCTCGGCGCGGAGATCCCGGTTTCCCTCTCCTTCTACGACCTGCTCTGGCACGCCGGCCAGCCGCTCATCGCGGAACCGCTGCGGGAGCGCCGCCGGCGCCTCGAGGCACTCCTCGCCGGCAGCCGCGCCCCCGCGCTGCAGCTCGCCCCGGTGCGCACGGCCGGCACCGCCGCCGAGATCGAGGCCGCGTTCCTCGCCGCTCGCCGCCGGGGCAACGAGGGCCTGATGGCCAAGGACCCAGCCAGCCCCTACTCGCCCGGCCGCCGCGGCCAAGCGTGGCTCAAGCTGAAGCGGGCCGGCGCCACCCTCGACGTGGTCGTGGTCGCGGTGGAACAGGGCCACGGCAAGCGACGTGACGTGCTGAGCGACTACACGTTCGCTATCCGGGAGGAGGCCACCGGTCGGCTGCTGGTCCTCGGCAAGGCGTACACCGGCCTGACGGACGCCGAGATCGCCCGTCTGACGGATCATTTTCTCGCCACCACCACCGCCGTGCGGGGCCGCCGGAGGGAGGTACTGCCGCAGGTGGTGCTCGAGATCGCCTTCGACTCAATCCAGGCCAGCCCGCGTCACGACTCCGGTCTCGCCTTGCGCTTCCCGCGGATCGTCCGGCTACGGCCCGACAAGACCCCCGCCGAGATCGACACGCTCGCCCATTGCCGGCGCCTAGCCGAGGTCCGGTTCGATCCCGGGGAGACAAACGCGGTTGAACCCGTCGGCCCGGTCCCGCAGCCTCCGCCAATGAACGCCGCGCCCGCCGCAACCGCTGGAGTATGCGAGGCCTGATCGCCGCCGCCTCTCTCTCGGCCGCTACCCTCTCTGACGCCTCCGCCCTGCCCGTGCTGCCCGGAGAAGAGCTCCATTACCGCGTCGCGTGGGCCCTGCTGCCGGGCGCCGGAGAAATCCGCCTCAGCGCCGGGCGGCAGGAGGATACCGCCGGACCGAGCCTACGGGTGCTCACGCACACCCGCACGCTCGGCCTCGCCCGGATGCTGCTGCCCTTCGAGGCCCGCGCGACCGCGGATTTCACGCTGGCCGATGGCCGCCTGCGCTGGCTGCGCGAGGAAACCCGGCAGCGGGGCGAGCAACGCGCCCATCAGGTCGCGTTCGACTACGCCGCCGGCCACGCCCTCTGGACCGCCGACGAAGCGCCCGCCGCCACCCGCGCGCTGCCCCTCCCTCCGGGCGAGCCCGCCGATATGATCCTGGGATTGCTGCGCACCCGCGACTGGAACCTCGAACCCGGCGGCCAGCGGGACGCCCTGGTGCTGTTCAACGACGAATTCTACGAGCTGACAATCCACTGCGTCGGACGCGAGACCGTGTCGACCCCGCTCGGCAGTTTCACCACCCGCGTGCTGGAGCCCCGGATGGAGAAGACCGCCCCGAAGGGGATGTTCCGGCGCGGCGGCACGGTCCGCGTCTGGATCGCCGAGGATCGCTGGCGGCTGCCGGTCCGTTTCACCGTCGAGTTCAAGGTGGGCCGCGGCGTCGCCACGCTGAGCGGACACCGCCCGCCCGCGAGCGATGCGCCGCCTGCTCATCCTTAGGGGCGGGGCCCTCGGCGACTTCCTCGTCACCCTGCCCGCGATCGCGCTGCTGCGGCAGCGCTGGCCCGGGGCGGAGATCGAGCTGATCGGCAACCCCGTCGCGGCCACGCTCGCTCAGACCCGCGGCCTGCTCGACCGGGTGCATCCCCAATCCTCCGCCCGCTGGCTGCCCTTGCACCGACGGGAGGCCCTGCCTCCGGACCTCCACGTCTGGCTCAGCGGCTTCGAGCTGGTCCTGAGCTTCCAGCCGGACCCGGCCGGGGAACTCGCCGCCCGTTTCCCGCTGCGGGCGGGGCAACGGTTTCTCGCGGGCGCGCCCCATCCGACCGCCGGTCCCGCCGCCGCCCACTACTGCGCTCCGCTGCGGGAGCTCGGGCTGCAGCCCGGGGCGTTGGTCCACCCGCTGGCGCCCCTCGCCCCGCCGGACCCGGGTCCGCGCCCGGTGATCATCCATCCCGGCAGCGGCTCCGCGCGCAAGAACTGGCCCGTCGAGCGCTGGCTGGAGTTGGCCGCCCACCTTCCGGAACCGGTGACGCTGCTGCTTGGGGAAGCCGAACTCGACCGGCCGCTACCGGCGGCGTTAACCACGGCCAGCGACGCCGGGGCCGACCGCGTGAGGATTGGCGGCCGGCAACTCGACCTGCTCTGGCAGCCGCCGCTAGAGGAACTGCTCCGGCGCCTGGCGGGCGCCCGCGCCTTCCTGGGCCACGATTCCGGCGTGAGCCATCTGGCCGCCTGCGCCGGGGCACCCAGCCTCCTCCTGTTCGGGCCGACGGATCCGGCGATCTGGAAGCCCCCGGCCGCGAACGTGCACGCGCTGCAAGCGGCCGGCGGACTCGAGTCGTTAAGCGTGCCGGAGGTGCTCGCGGCGTGTAAGCTGCTGCTCGAGGCCGCATCCGGCTGAAATAAGCCTTGCCTTAACTTTTCCCGGAGCGCTTAACTCCGCGTTTCCTTCCATGAAAGCGACGATCAAGACCCAAGGCCAGCAGTTCACTGTCTCCGAGGGCGACATTCTCACCGTCAACCGCTATCCCGGCACCGAGAAGGGCGCCACCGTGGAGATCAAGGATGTGCTCGCGGCCGGTGAGGGCGAGGCCTTCAAGGTCGGCACCCCCATTTTGCCCGGCGCGGTCGTTTCGGCGACGATCCTGGAGAACAAGCGCGGCAAGAAGGTGATCGTGTTCAAGAAGAAGAAGCGCAAGGGTATGGAGCGCAAGCGCGGTCACCGTCAGGAGCTTTCCGTCATCAAGATCAACTCGATCAAAGCCTAAGGAGAAACGACGTCATGGCGCATAAGAAAGGTCAGGGAACATCCACCAACGGCCGCGAGAGTCACTCGAAGCGCCTGGGCGTGAAGCGGTTCGGCGGCCAGTCCGTCCTCGCCGGCAACATCCTCGTCCGCCAGCGCGGCACGAAGCTCCATCCGGGCAAGAACGTCGGCCTCGGCCGCGACTTCACGCTGTTCGCCCTCGCTGCCGGCACCGTGCAGTACGACAAGGCCCACCGCTCGGTGTCGGTCGTGACCGCCTGAGCGATCCCCGCTCCCCCTCTCCGGCCGGTTCCGCCTCGCGGAACCGGCCTTTTTCTTGCCCGCAACCCCGACGGGCGCACGCTGCCCCCACCCCAATGCGCGCGTTTCTCCGTTGGCTCCCGCTTGGCCTCGCCCTTCTGACCCCCGCCGGAGCCGGCGCCCCACCCGCAAAGATCCTCCACGTCGGGGTCGGCGTGGATCCGCAGGACCTCGACCCGCAGATCATCACCGGCATCCCTGAAGCCCGGATTCTCCGCGCCTTGTGCGAGGGACTCGTGATCATTGGTCCCGACGGGAAACTCGCCCCCGGTGTCGCCCACTCCTGGGAAGTGTCGGCCGATGGCCTGCAACTGACCTTCCGGCTGCGCCCGGAAGCCCGGTGGTCGGACGGACGGCCTCTGACCGCCCGCGACTTCGTGGCCTCGTACCAGCGGATCCTCACCGCGGGGCTGGGCGCCC